>Ga0256364_1000004_pt1 | contig 28112 bp, 29 predicted proteins | sample MistaT_3_FD_186094 | JGI IMG/M metagenome (GOLD analysis project Ga0256364, IMG submission 186094) | Metatranscriptome of freshwater microbial communities from Mississippi River, Louisiana, United States - Miss_Atlam_RepC_8d (Metagenome... | ecosystem: Environmental > Aquatic > Freshwater >...
CGCTGGATGCCGCGCGCGCGCGCGCTGGCGCGCTTGCGCCAGGCGATGATATTGCCGTCCGGTCCGTAGAGTTGCGCCTGCAGCCAGCCACGGTCGTCGTCGAGAAAGATCGTTGGTACGTCATTCACCAGCCGCGGCGGCGGGTAGTCGGTATCACCGACGAAAACGAAGCCCAGACCCTTAGTTTCGCACAACGGGTAGGTATGCAGCTTCTTGCTGCCGTCAACCGATGCTTCGAGGAGGTGTTGGCTGTGATCGGGCCTCCGGAGCCGGTAAACTGTCCCCGAATTTTTCACTGCCGAACCTGCACACCGCGATTATGTTTGCTCGCGAACCGTCGCCACGCCATGGTGCAGCCGTCGGACTCGCACAGTACTTGATTGCGGCCGTAGCGCACTCCCTCGATCGATTCCTGACAGGCGTTGTTCGCAATCACATCGGTCCGGTTGAAATTTTCAAAGCCGATGTCGCGCCACTTGGTCTTCGCTTCGAGGATGAACGCCGCGCGTGACTCGTCGGAGTCGGTTTGCTTGCCCCAAGCAATAAAATAGCGATGGTTGCGCTCGTCGATCGGCACATACCATTCGTAATGCGCCATGTCGAGGATCGGCCATGGTTCGACTTTGAGTGCGCAGGGTAACCACATCGAGCCCTGGATCGATTTAAAACCGCGCATTGCCATCTCGTCCGGCGGATACTTCGATTGCATGTGGCCCACTTCACCATCGCATTCAAACGTGAATTCGAAGATGGGCTCGGCTTTACCAAGTTGATCGACAATACCTTTCGGTCCCGGCCCTATGCGTTCTTCGATCGAGTGAAACGGATTGCCGCCCTGGAACCGCTGCGCCAACGGAAACGAGCGTTGCAGCGAATCCATCAAGCCATCTTCTTTGTGAATGAAGACGTGATTCGGATCGAACCCGGAATCCGCCGCCACCCGCCAGTTGCACGCGCAAGTGACGTTCACCGCGCCTACCACCGTCCAGCTTTTATCCAGGAAGCCGGGTGGGACATCGTCGAATAACGGCGGCGGTGGCGCGAGATCACCGACAAATGCGAAGACCATGCCATTGTGTTCTTCGCACGGATACGAATGCAGACGGCGTTGCCCGATCAATGGACTGTTTGGTGCGCTTGGGATCGCGATGAGCTCACCGTTCTTGAAGTTGTAGGTGAAGGCATGCAGCCAGCAGGTGATCGTGTTTTTGGTGTAACACTCGGGTTTCGCGGAAAATTTAAAGCCGCGATGCAAACAGTGGTCACGCACCGCGAAGACCTTACCATCAATGCGTTTGAATAGAATATTCTCGCCGAGCATAACAAGTGGCACTAATTGATCTTCGGCGATCTCATCACTCAGCAGCGCCGGATACCAGTGATTGCGAAAGCCCAAGGCCGCGTCGGCGTAGCTCCCGCTTTCGATGTCGAAATCTGCTTTTATGGGCTCGTTCATCGTTAATCCCTCCCGCGCGGGACCGTCCCGCTCGTCAAGAATTCCCGGGTCACCGCGTTGAACTCCTCTGGTGCTTCATACTGCGGCCAATGGGCTGACGGTTTATGCATGATGTAGAGGTGGCTGCGGGCAACTCTAGCGGCACTTTGGCGCGCGGCTTCGACATCGTGCACCGGATTGTCCGCGGTCCACAGGAACAGAGTTTCACACGCGATCTTATCCAGTGGGATCAAATAATCGTCGTGGACGCCGATCATGGCGAGAACGCGCGGCGCGACTTCGCGCATCGCGGGCTGCGCATAAAACGTTAACCGGGTATTCACAAGTTCGTCGCTGATCATCGAATGATTATCGGGGTGGAAGAGCCACTTCATTCGGTTCGTTACCGTCTCGAAGGTCGGTGGTCCGTGCGCGGCGGCTTTCTGGCTCAGAGTAATCAAATCCTGGAGATCTTGGCGGCCCTTGTCGGTCACGATCGGAATCCCAGCGGAGGTATTCAGCATCAGGCGTTGCACGCGTGCGGGATGGCGGGTCGCGAAGATCCCGCTGACCCAGCCACCGAGGGATTCGCCCGACAGATGCGCGGAAGATAAATCCAGCGCGTCCATTACTTCGCCCAAATGCTGCACCAACACCAGCGGTGAATAATCGATGACGGGTTTGTTCGACAGCCCATGCCCGACGAAATCGAAGGCGACGGTATGAAAACGGTCGGACAGCGCGGTCAGATTCCGGGCGTAGGCTTCGAGATGTCCGCCGATGCCGTGCATGAAGATCACGGTATCGCGGTGTTCCATACCCGCCTCGGCGATGCGCGTGCGACCGAAGGTTTGGGTCTCGATAAAACGCTGCTGGGTGCCCAGCATGTCTAGCCACAAACTCATGGGGTTAAACCTCGATTTGCATAAATGTTTCGTACTGGTCCCAGAAGACGTATAGGACGAATAAATGCCCCATTCCCCAATTCCACGGAGTATTTCGAGGGTATCATACAGCCGTCAACCGATGCTTCGAGGAGGTGTTGGCTGTGATCGGCCCTCCGGAGCCGGGAGAAATTCCGCGCGCCGGCATAATTTTTCGGCGATTTCCATGCTCAAGACGACAGCGACTCTCGGCAACCTCATCTTCTGAAGTGCGGCTTCAACGATGTTGTGCAGGACGCGATTGTTGCCGTGCATGGTGCCACTGAGCACGGCTTCACCGTCGATCGTGGCGGTAAACACCGGGACCACCTGGCCGGGACCGAAGTTGTCGTAGACGCCTATTGGCCCGTCCGCCTCGACACAGGTTTCGAAAGCGTGGCGACCCTGCGGTTCGAGGCCCAGGGGCAGGGCGAGATCGGCGTCTTCGATCAGCACCGAATCCTTGTGGATGAAGATATATGCGTGGAGTCGAATCCGTTTTCGGCGCCGATGCGCAAGTTCGCGGCCACCATGCGGCGCTTGCCCCGGATCACCATATCGTCGTCGAGAAAGGTCGTCGGCACGTCATGTACCACCAGCGGCGGCGGGTAGTCGGTATCACCGACGAAAACGAAGACCAGGCCGTTGGCTTCGCACACCGGGTAGGTGCGCAGTTTCTTCCTGCCGACGATCGGACTGTGTTCGGTGGTGGCGATGGCGCACAGCACGCCGTCGCTGAAGCGATAGGTGAAGCCATGATGCCAGAGTAGGTCACAGTATCGGCCTTGTAACACTCGGGCTTCGCCGATAAGGGCACGCCACGGTGCAGGCATTGATCGTGCAGGCCGTAGAGTTCGCCGTCGATGAGGTTGACGAGAATGTTCCGCCGCGCAGGGTCACCGCGACCGGCGTGCTTTCCTCGACTTCGCTCGCCAGCAGCGCCGGGTACCGGCGGTTGCGGAAGCCGTACTTGATCGCCACGTATTCGCGCCACGCACATGCGGGCGAGGGTCTCTGAATCGACGAATTCACTTCGTGGCATCACCCACTTCTTGGCCGGCGTCGGGGGTCCCGACTTGATGATATCTGGACGGACCCTAATTTCTGACATTCCTGCTTGTCAGCCCGAGTTGCCGTTGGTAGTGCTTCCAGAATCCAATGATCGCGCCTTCCGTCACAAGATGATTGGCGTCTTCCGCATGCCCGCCGCCCATGGCGATATATGAGCTTTGTCCGTTATCGCCAATGACTGCTTTTTGCACGATCTCTACGGCTTCTCCGTCCTCCATCGAAATTAACCCGGCGGGTCCGATAAGATTCGCTTGTTTGATCCGGATTTCACGCATTTCAGAATCGTCGTCGACGTAGCCAAAGTGCGTCCAGACCAACTCAAGACGGTCAACACCGCGGGTCACGATTTGGCGCACGGCCAGGGTGTTGGCAATCTGCTGCACGATGACGTTCGGAAAGATTGACAGAATCACGAGCGTTACGCCGTCCTCAAACTCAGTTCGTCCGAACAGTAGGGAAGGGTCCTGGAGGCGGAACGCGGTGTCGTAACTACGACTGTCTTTATAGATTTCCTTGTCGACTTTCTCGTCGGTAGTGCCTGCGATCGTATACAGCAGGCTGTGCTTTCCGGTTTCATCCATCACGCTCGCGCCACGCTGAGACGCGCGATAAAGCCCGAATGTGTTATGAAACAAGTGCAGAAGACTCGCATGATAAGGGTCGCGGGTGTTCTCCGCGTATAGTTTCCAGTTGCCGTGCATGAATTGACGTTGGTCGCCAAGCACCTCGATCTGACGATTGAAGATGCGCTCGATAGCCTGAACGACAGTGCTACCAAGATAATCACGCAGTGCCGCGACTTGGCGCGAAAACGTCGCGAAAACGAGACCCGCGATCGTTTCGCAACGCAATAGATCTAGTCCATGGTCCTCAAGAGCGAAACGGTCGGGCATGCCGCCCTGCCCTCTGATGCCGCGACGAAACGGGACGCCGAGCAATTTTCCTTTTAAATCATAAGCCCACTGGTGGTATACGCATTCCAGATGAGCGGCGTTGCCCCGCGGCTCGCGGCATACCATCGCCCCGCGATGCGCGCAGCGGTTCTGCATGACGTTGATGCCACCGTCGGGGTCGCGCGTAACGAGCACCGGCGCCTCACCAATGAAGGTCGCCTTAAAATCTCCGGAGTTTGGGATCTCCGCCTCAAGTGCGACGAAATTCCATGTGTCACCACGGAAAATCGCGTCTTGTTCGCGCTTGTAGATATCCTTCGAAGTAAACACTTCATAAGGAACTGCGAACCCCTGCAGGGGTTGTGGCCAAGGTTGGTTAAGTGCGTCGACGGATTCTTTGATCATTATTAGGACCTATCAAAATCGATACCGATTCAGAGGGGGAGGACCATTAGGGCGTCGATGAGGTTCGTATCAAAAATGACCTGCTTTTCCGCGAACAACCAGCGGTCTTCTTGAACCAAGATACGGTCAAGATAGAGTCCCGCGTTGTAGACCTCAGTCGCGCCGCTGGTGCGTGTTCTGTACACCACGTAATTGCTTCGTGCGTCGATCGTGCCATCGGCGCGTGCTTCCACGCGCAGTGACGAAACAATGTGCCGATATTGATGTTTCTCATAGATATTCGCGTGACGCAGAGAGATCACTCGGTCGCTCAACATCGCGCGTGAATCGCAGTACATAGCGGCGATCGGTAGGTTACGGTCAGCATTTTCTTTCGCGATCACGCGATAGAGACATTTTTCTGTGAACAGCATTGGCCACTGCTCAAGTTCATCGCCGTCGATGCAGTGTACGTAACGCGCGAGCAATTGCTCGACGTGGTAGTGAAGAGTCATTGGATCGAGCGCGGATACTGACATGGTCTCTGGATCCCGTGGAGGCGGTGCATTCCAATCTAACGGCGACACCCCAAGCCCCGTCCGCGGCCGAACGTACAGTGTTTCGGCACTCAGTCGAGCGCTGGATGACTGCGCGAAGTATACGGACGGGTAAACTTGTATGCTAGCATTTAAAGTGCTCGCTTCCGAAATATCTCGACAGGACAACAGTGCGGGCTAGCCGGGAGAATCTAGTACGTTGTCGATATGGCATTCGCCCCGGGTTACCAAACGACGGTAAGTTTTGGAACCGAGCGAGCAGTTGTTCGATTCGTCGCCGATGCCGATATCGCCGTAACGTTCTGTCGTCGAGACGCTTGGGCTTCATTCGGTTCGATTCGTGGGGCTCAATCAGTGCTATCGCGCGTTCCCGTTCAAGCCATTGATCCGGTTTTTCCCTCTCGTGCGCCTTATCGACAAGTAGGTTATCCAGCGTGTTCTCCACCAGCGTCACTTCATGGGGCGACGCACTGTGCTCGCCCATGGCGATCTGGGAACGCCATGAGCTTTCGACCCTTCCCGCGTTTAACGTTGCAGACGCCAAGGCTTTTTCCCGAGATGAACTCTAATAAGGTGCTCGGCAACGCCTATAGGAATACCGACAAATTTTCATCAAGAATCACATGCTGATCGAGCACCACATGACGCCTGGCAAGACGCCAGGCACCATCAACTCGCCGCAGACGATCCCGCCGCGCGGCGACGAACCAAGCTTCTTCGTCCTGGCGACGATTACGATAAAGGATGATATTCGAATACACCACGAACTCATCAGCCTGTGCCGTGGTTTCCGCCTCAATATTCGAGATCACACGGCGGACTCTGGCCGGCGGATCTTCGATCCAGGCGAAGCCGGTTTCGAAGCGCGCGACGCGATCGGTTAAGTCGGCGAGATCGTCGTTGTAGACCGAAGCCGATTCCTCGGGGGTCGGTGCGGGTCGACGATCTTTGCGGAAGCGATTCTCACGGATCGGCAACCAATAATGGATGTCGTCAGTCAGCAGCGCGAGCCAATCGCGAAATTGCTCGTCATCGAGCAGGCGGGCTTCGCGAAACAAGAAAATTTGAATCTCGTAGTAGGTTTCCAGCGGGACTACGGTCCCTGGCACTGTCGTCATCATGTGCGCGCATCCTGACGACGACGCGTGATGATCTCGTCCCAATCTTTGGCTGTCATCATGGTCTCCCACATGCGGAGGAAATTACGATGCGCGGCCTCGTTGTCGGCGGGTTCAGACAGTTTGCTTGGATAGCCTTCGCGGAAACCTTCGCGCCCCATTCCCATTTCGGTATTCAGCGGCTGCTGACGCGTCACCCAGCCGGCCGAGGTTTGCGTATTGCCTTCCATGTTTTCGCCGTCGTCGCCTTCGAGCAGGCCGGCCGCGCCAAAGGTCTTCTCGTTGGTGTGCCGAATCCCGCGTTTGAGTTCCTCGGGCATATCACGCTCGACCAGGGTCCAGGTCCACACCTCAATTTCGCGCGGCCCTCTTGGCTGCCAGACTTTCCAGGTATCGATGCCGCGCAGAAAGGAGTTGTTGGGAAACATTGTGCCGTCCCAAATCGCGTTGTAGAGTTGCGCGCGTTCGGGGCCAAGCCGTGCGCGCACCACCGGTATGCGCGCGCGCATCCAGTCATTGAATAGCTCCGCGACCTTGCCCTGATGAATATGCGGGAATATCTCGTCGGTCCCGGATGACGCATTGAAACCGTGTCCAAACGTCGTCGCGAACTGAATGCCAGGTGCCACCGCTTGGTTGCCGAGAATAAGACCAAGTGCGCCGCCAATGATCTTGATCGCGGCGGCATGGGTCCAGCCCGCGTGATAGAAATCGCCGATGAAATTTTCCGAGAAAAACTTCCAGTTGGCTTTGATGCGAACCTTGATCGGTGGTCCTAACAGTTCCGAGCCACCGGGCACGTCCATGAAGGTGTCGAAATACCACGCCATCTCGCCGAGATAATCGACGAGCGACGGCGCGGTGGTGTCAAAATTGCCGTAGATAAAACCGCGGTAGGTCTCGACGCGCACCTGTTTCAGCCCAAGCTGCTTGCGATCGAGCGGCTCGGTATAAATTTCCTTTTCCAGCGGCACGTCGGCGAGCGCGCCATCAAGACCGTAGACCCAGCCGTGATAGTGACAGGTAAAACTGCGCGCGTTGCCGGAATCGGCGCGGCACACAATATTCCCGCGATGATTACAAGAGTTGAGAAAGGCGCGAACGACACCGTCCCGGCCGCGCGATACGATCACCCGATCTTCGCCCATGAACGTGGTGACGAAGTCGCCGGGCTTGGGGATCAAGGAGTCATGCGTTAGAAACAACCAGGAGCGCGCGAAAACCTGTTCGAGTTCCTGTGCGTAGATATCTTCGTTCCAGTAGATATCGCGATGTTGGGTGCCGCCATCCGCACGCAGCAGTTGACGGAAATCTTGGGTCGTTTTCATCGTGAATCTCGGTGCAAATGAAGAGACGGTAACGGGCAGTCAAAAAAACACATTCAAATTACTATCCATCACCACGGCGTTGTCGAGTTGGATATCACGTAGGACTAGTTGCCAGCCTGCCGCAGTAGTTTGCCAGCGGTCGCGACGACCGGCGGTCAACTGTCGTTCGAAACCGTCGAGGCGGCTGCGATGGATGGTGACGACCGAAAACACCTCAGCCTGATTGTCGTCTGCTTGCCAAATTTCAATATTGCTGATCACGCGGCGCACACAGTTGCGCGGGTCCTCGGCCCACAAGTAGCCGGATTGCAGCCGGTTGATCCGTAGTCTGAGGCGCTGCTTGGTGTCATCGAAAATATAGCCACTGCCAAGCTCGGAAGGCGCGCTGCGATCCTTGCGAAAGCGACGTTCCGCTAGTGGCAAGCGATAGCGTACATCGTCGTTCAGTAGCGCTAACCAGTCGTCGAAGCTTTCTTCGTCGAGCAGGCGCGCTTCGCGGATTAATTGCTGCTGCAACGCCAGATGGTGCTCAACACTCAGCATGCTGCCCACATTACGCATGCTCGGCTCCGCGCGGATTGAGGTTGTATTGTGGTACTTCCGCCCAGTTCGAGGCCGCCATGTGTTCCTGCCAGCGTCGATAAAAATACCGTTGGTTGTGTTCGCTGATAATCCCGGTTGCGATGTCTCCCGGTAGGCCGGGGCGTGTGCCCGAGTGCCCTATCGCCATATGAGTAAAGATCTCCATTTGGCTGGTGCGCCAGCCGCGTGACTGCTCGGTACACGCCGCGAGGTTGTCGCCGTCATCATTGTCGAACAACCCGGCCGGGCCGAAGGTGAGTAGTTGATTATCGAGGACCTGCCGTTTCAGCGCGTCCGGCATGGCTTTTTCCACCAAGGCCCAGGTCCACTGCTCGAATTTCCCAGGGCCTTTGGGGTGATAGATCCGTAGCCAATTCAGCCCGGGTAAAAATTGCAGATTCGGAAAGATCGTGACGTTAAGTTGGGAACCCCACAGTTGCTCACCGCGAAATTTGCCGAGGCGCGCGACGACTTGGGCGCGATGGTCGTCGAGATATTTCAGCGCCAAGGTCGGATCGGGATAAAAAGCGTAACCCGAGCGACCGTCAAGGCTCGCGAGGAGGGAATGCCCATTGAGGCCGGCGACCGATATCCCACCGTCGAGATTCACCGTGGTATTGCCAACGGTGAAGCCGGATAAATCTAGGGTTTGTACGGCCTTCATCGCGCCGGCATGCGCCCACCCGAGATGGTAGCCGTCACCACAGACATTTTCGACTGGGAGCTTCCAGTTGGCCATTATTTCGACCTTCTGTGTGGCGCCGATGAGTTCGGTACCGCCAGGCAGAGAATTCAGGCAAGCTTCCAAGTACCAGCGCAGATCACCCAAATAGTCACCGAGGGTGGGGGCGTCACGATCGAAGCAGCCGAAGATCAAACCATGGTAAGACTCGACGCGTTCCACCGTAACTAAATGGTGGCATTCTTTTTTGATCTCGTTGAAGTATGCGTCACGCTCAAGTGGAACCGTAGCGAGTACGCCGTCGATCCCAAATGCCCAGCCGTGGTAATTACAAGTAAAGGCACGGCCGTTGCCGCGATCGGCGCGAACCAAACGATTACCTCGGTGGGTGCAGGTATTCAAGAAGGCTTTGATGCTGCGGTCTTGTTGGCGGACGACGAGCACTTCATCTTCGCCCATGAAGGTTCTAAAGAAATCGCCGGCGGTAGGGATCTGCGACTCGTGAGCCAGGAACAACCAGCAGCGCGCGAAAATGCGCGCCATCTCCGCTTGGTAAACCGCGGGGTCTGCATAAATTTTCCGGCGTTGTGTGCCGGCTGTTGGATTGACGAGAGTAGATGCTTCAGTCACTAAGAGTATCTCCTGATTCTGATCCCGCGAGTAAGGCACGTGAACATCGGCGAACAGTCCGAGCCGTCGCTATCAGTCAGCGCCGGAGTTACGCCACGACGATCAATCACTCTTCTAAGCGCTCGGGGCTAAATCGGCGAGCCAATCAGGCCACCCCGCCCGGCGATTGGCTGCGCGTGCAAGTTCTCGTTCTTCCGGCGTTGCGAAGCGTCGATCCCAATCTCGCAGGCGTGGCCAAAGGATTAAACGGAACCACAACGGCGGGATTAGGCCAGCCATGAAGCATAGAAAAACACTAGGCATTTGTGGCCCTTCCACGTCGGGCTTCAAGCGATAGAACGGTTTAAACGCGTCCATGTGATGATCTGAATGATTCGTGATTTCCACCGCGAGCGCCCGCACGATGGGTTGCAGGTGATTCCACAGGTGGCGCCGCTCGTACTTCGTGCCCGGCACGCGGACGATGCCGTAATGCTGGTAGTAATTGAACGCTTCCAGCACCAGCTTCGTCGCCGCTATCGCGGCGAGCGCAAGCAACGCGGCACCGATGCCGCCGATAAGCCCGATCACCACCAAGATTAAGATTTCGAAGCCGAGCGCCTGCAGGCAGCGATTGCCCACGCTCCAAAAGCGATGCCCCTGCTTGATGAGTCGTTCGCCTTCGATACGGATGGCATCCCGGTAGGAGCCCAGCGTCGCGCGAAAAGGGAACGTGTACATGGTTTCGCCGCGCACGGCCGTGTCTGCATCCAGCGCAGTGCCCAAATGAATATGATGGCCGTGAATATGCGGCAGACCGCGCAGAGGATCGCCGTAGAGTCCGCCGAGCAGATAGGCGCAGCCACGCGAGAACGAGTCCCGTCGATGTAGCAGTTCATGCTGGATTGGGAGATTCGGCACGGCAGAGAGCCACGCGAGCGAAGCGATCGCGCCCACGAGATTGAACACGGACCAGTGTTGCACCCCGCCATCAACGCCTGCGCGCCACGCAAAGGTGCCGTACAAGCCCACCATCAGGAACACGTGAAGGTACAGCGGGAGATCCGCGAGGAGGGGATTGTTCATGTGCCGTTCCGCGAGATCGCGCAGCAGCAAAATGTCGAAAACGGCCAAGACAAAATAAGTCCCGAACCCGAGCCACACCCATGCGTCACCGAGCGCGAAGCCCATTAACCCGACAGCCACGCTCAGTGGCCCGAGATAGTACCGTAGATAATCCAACATAACGCAAAAACTCCGATAGACTTAAACGCTGTAGATATCCAGCACGTTAGGGATGAGATCATTCGCGACAATGACGGTGCGCTTGGCGATTTTCAGCCCATCGCTAGTCGAACGCAGTCGATGGGTTTGTTGCCCAAAGAAGCAATGCTGCTGATTGAGCCGAAAGCTGTGCGTCGTCCAATTTGATTCGACGACGAGGTCGCCCTCGTCTACGGTGCTTCGGGTGACCTGATTCAGGTGACAGGTGCGCGGCAGTGGCGTCGAAGCCAACGAGCGACCAGTGCGCAGCCGAAACACTCGATCTTCAAGTCCAGCACGACTCTGATAATAAATCAGCGACAGTTCGGTGCTGGGATTGTTGGTCAAGGCGTGCTCGCCATCCCAACACGGCAGCCAATACTCGGCTTCTTCAAGATAAAGCGCCAACCACTCGTCCCACAGCCGTCGATCGAGAAGCCATCCTTCGAGTGCGATGAGTTCGCAGGCGGCGAGATGTAGCTCACGCGACATGTTTTGTTGCTCCTGCATCGCGGGCGAGACCCGCGCTTAACAACTCTAACCACCGCCCGTGGAGATTCAGATAGATCCCTTCATCCTGCAGGTACTTGCCGCTGGTGCGCGGATAGAGGCCAAGTCGTCGCGCATACTCGTCCGGCCCTTGAGTGAGATGCACCGCGCCGCGCGAGATATCGCTCCACTCGGTGGTATTCGCATTGAAGCCGATCTGACTCGCGTTAAAGGCGGCGAGATCGTCCGGCGTTGCCATTCCGCTGGCATTGAAAAAATCTTCGTATTGGCGGATCCGGCGGGTGCGCGCGCCCGCGCTTTCGCCAACCGGTGCAAAGCAAATGGTTTTGACTTCGGTTTTATCGACTGCCAACGGCCGGAAGACGCGGATCTGCGAGCTGGTTTGATCCATTAAAAAGACATTCGGGTAGATCAGCAGATTGCGCAGGTAGCTGGTCATCCAGTTAGCTTTCTCGGTACCCACACGCGAAATCATCGAGTCCCGTTGCTCCCACGCTGGACGCACCGTAGGATTTGGCCATTGGTTCCACAGCAGTACATGGCCGTTTTCGAAGCCGAAGAACCCACCGGGCAATTGGTCTATTGCACCCACATCGACCGCTTTGACAGGGTCTTTCTCCGCGAGCATTTTTTGGCGGCGACCGACAGTTTGCACATAGTTCGCATGAATGGTGTTGACGTGATATCCGTCGACTCCATTCTCGGCCTGCAATTTCCAATTGCCGTCGAAAGTGTACGACTGCGTGCCGCGTAGAATTTCGAGCTTACCCTCGGGATGTTGATCGACGAGGAGATCGATACATTTCGCCGCTTCGCCGAGATGTTCGACGAGCGACGGCACCGCAGGGTTAAGGCTGCCGAAAATGAAGCCTCGATAACTCTCGACTTTCGATACCGCCTTTAAATTGAGAGTGGTTTTGTCAAAACTCGCGCTGTAACCCGCCTTCGACGACTCGCCGCAATCGGCGAGTTCGCCGTTTGAGCGATAGCACCAGCCGTGGAATGGGCACATGAAGATTTTCTTGTTGCCATGACCGAGGTTCTCCACCACGGCGCCACGATGCTGACACGCATTGATGAACGCGCGAACCTGATCGTCACTATCGCGGGTGACAATCACCGGCTGGCGCCCAATGAACGTCGTCATAAAATCGTGTGGCTTGGCGAGCTGGCTTTCGTGCGCGAGATACACCCAAGTCCCGCCGAAGATATATTTCATTTCCAACTCGAAGATCTCGGGGTCCGTGAACATTCGGCGATGGACTCGGTAGAGCCCTTGCTCAGGTCTGGCATCGAGCATGGATTGGAGGGTGTCGATGGTGATAGTCATGCGGTACGTCCCGTCAGGTAAGCACAGTCGTCGCGTGCTACGGCGGCGAGTTGTCGTGTATCGAGAAATTTATCGTAGTGGATGGCTTCCACGGAGACACCGTGGGTTTGCAACACAGCGAGGGCTGAGTCAATCATGGCAGGCGGGCCGCACAAATAGCAATGTGCGCTGCCGACCGTGTTTGCTAAGGTCGGGCTCGTCAGAAAATCCGACACCAAACCACGCGCGCCAGGCCAGTCCGAGTTCGCGGGCTCTTCGGATAGCACGGGCATAAACGAAAATCCCGTCGGCCATCGGGCTTGCAGCGCTTTAATGTCGGCCAGTGCGTACAGATCCGCCTGGGTGCGCGCGCCATAGAGATAGGTAACAGGACGCCGCACGCGCCGCGCTGCCGCGTGATTGAGCAGCGCCAGGATCGGTGCCATACCCGTTCCGCCGGCGACGCATATCAGCGGAGCGCTTGCCGCCCGTAACCAAAAATTGCCGCTCGGGCCGCGCACCGCTAGTGCTTCGCCACGGCGGTCGGCGCCGAATAACCAATCAGTAAAGGCGCCGCCACTGACTTGGCGGACATGGAACCGGAGCTTTGTACTCCCGGCGAGCGGACAGGCGTCGGCAAAAGAATAACTGCGATGGCGATCAAGATGGTGCGGACGCAGATCCGCAAATTGGCCCGCGGTGTAGTGCATCGGGCGGTCGAGCTCCACCGTCATTTCCATGATCGAGGGGGTCAACGGGCGCATGTCGCAGATGACTGCCGCATAGTCTGCGTAGGGATGCGTGGGAACTTCGCCGAGTTCAACGGCGATTCGGATCTCGCTTTTCAGCAGGGCCTGACAGGCAAGGATATAACCGTTATCTATTTCTGGTTTCGATAAGGTATACGAGAAATCCAAGATGGGCTGCACCTTGCCGTCGAGCAGGCGACAGCGGCAGGTGCCGCAGGTGCCGACTGTACAGTGATGTGGAAAATCTATACCGGCGTCGAGCGCTGCCTGTAGTAGCGTTTTGCCGTGAGGCACCTCGAGCTCGCGCGCGACGTCGTCGAGGTAAGCCGTGTGGGCTTTTCGAACGGGTCGAAATTTTTGGACTAACCGAGTTAGCACTGCATTACCCGAGGGGAGGCGGTATGGGCGCAGAGGTGCTTGTCGATAACGGAAGTCGGTGGAACCCACGGCATAATTGGCCGGCCCCGGTGTCGGAAATTGTCTTGGCATGCTAGCATACAGAAATCGTAAACAGCAAATCTCCTCGGTCGCAGCCACCGCTGCGCAAGCGATGCTCCACTGAGGAAAAGGCTGCACCATGACAACACTCTGGAGGTAACCGACGTGGCAAAGGTAACTGAGTTGGCGTATTTGGGTTTTAATATCACCGATCCGGCGGCGTGGAAGTCCTTCGCAGCGGAATGCGTCGGCATGGAAGTGCTGGATGATGGAGAAACGGATCGCTTTTATCTGCGCCTTGATCATTGGCATCACCGCTTCGTGATGCACAAGTCGAACACGGATGATTTGGCCTACGTTGGCTGGCGCGTCGCCGGCCCGGCCGAGCTTGAAGCGATGGCTAAGCAGCTCGAAGCCGCGAAGATTACCTACCGCGTCGGCACCGAGAGTGAAGCCGAAGAGCGCCATGTACTGGGTCTGTTGAAGCTGACCAGCCCCGGTGGCATCCCGACTGAAATCTTCTACAGTCCCCGCATAGACACTAATTTTCCGTTCCACCCCGGTCGTCGCCTGTACGGCCGTTTCGTCACAGGCGATCAGGGAATTGGTCATTGCATTTTGAATGAGATGGATGTCCCGGCTGCCGTGCACTTCTATTCCACGCTCGGCCTCACCGGCTCAGTGGAATACAAACTCAAATTGCCGAACGGCATGGTCGCCAAACCATTTTTCATGCATTGCAATGATCGCCAGCACTCGGTGGCATTCGGACTGGGGCCAATGGAAAAGCGCATCAACCACGTGATGCTTGAATACACGCACCTCGACGATCTCGGGATCGCGCACGACGTCATCCGCCGCCGTAAAATTGATGTGGCGCTGCAGCTCGGCAAACACTCAAATGACGAAGCGCTAACTTTCTACTTGGCGACACCGTCGAAGTGGTTGCTCGAACTCGGGTGGGGCGCGCGAAAGGCACTAAGTCAGCAGGCTTATTTTACCGGCGATATCTTCGGCCACGGCGCCGAGGCCAAAGGGTATGGGATGGATATCGAGTTATGATTCGACGCGGGCGCGGGCTAGCCTCGCGCCCGTGGGTTGGGGATAGTTCAGTCGTAGACGCCGGCCGGTGCCCGCGGCATTAATCTCACAACGGGTAAACCACATACTGCGGTAGTACGCTGGTGTCGATCACGGCTTTCTTCGCGACGAAACGCGCCCCCAGGTTCGTAAGCGCGATCCGATCGAGATAGACCCCGCACGTCAATAGTTTCGACTCCCCGGTATCCACTGGCGTGTAGCACACCGAAAAATTGGAGCGAACATCGAATACATTTTCGTCGACTCGCACGCTCGCGACTCGCTGGGTGAAATGCCGCGACCGATAGTCCTGAAAGGTGCCGGCCCAGATCTTCGTGATGTAGGTTACGCGGTCGATCAGCCGCGCGCGACAGTCGTCTAGCATCAGACCGAGTGGGTGATGCTGCTGTTCGTTATCGAAGGAAGTCAGGATGTAGGACGCGTCATCGCGCTCGTCAAACGTCGCGAGCCAGGCAGACATGTCCTTGCTATCGAGCGCGTCAATATAGCGGTTTTGTAAAGCCTCGATCTGTCCCACGATCTCGCCAGACAGTAGCGCGCTCATACCACCTCCCGCGCGAAACCCATGATCCGGCGATAATATTCCCAGCGCGGGAGATTCCCGGTCTCATCGTTTTGCTTGAAGTCGAATGACAATTTATCGCGTGATGTCACGCCTTTCTGGAACGTCACATTGCCTGGGGTTTGATTGCCGACGTGGATGCGATGAAAAATCGAGGCGTCTTCCATTGAAACGAGTCCACTCGGCCCAAGCAGATTCGACGCTTGCCGTATGCGATGGCGTATCATCTCAGCGTCATCATCGAGGTGATGAAAATACGCGTAGTGCACTTCGGTCTCGTCGACCGAGCGCGCGATCGCGAAGCGCAAGTTGATGCTGTCGAGGTGTTTGGTCGCAATGAAGAACGGGAACAGCTCGATTACGCGTGAGCCCTTCGATGGATCCACGCCCTTGAACTCGATAATCGATGGATCGCGCAGCATGTCGCCACCGCTCGCGACCGTCAGTTCGCTTTCAAAGCCCATGTGGCCGCGTTCCTCGGTCGCGTATTGGCGACCCTTGCCGCCTTGCCAGTTCAGCAATTGGAACGCCCGGTGGAGCAACGGCGCGTGGTAACCATCGTTATCGCAGTATGCTTTCCAGTTAGTTTTGTATTTGACCCGCTGATAGCCGATTAACTTTAAACGGCCGTCACCTGCCATGACTTCGAGCAGCGTGGATTTAATCTCGCCGAGAAATTCGTCCAGCGGTGGCGTGTCTGGGCTCAGCGTCACGAAGATCAGGCCGTGAAAAAACGCCGTTCGCGGCTGGGCGAGCGGATAGTCCTTGCGCTCAAAACCGGGCGAGAATTCGCGCTGATTCGGACACCCAACGAGTTCGCCCGCAGAATTGAATAACCACCGGTGATAGGGGCATTCGAATTCAAATTTATTGCCGCAGGCTTGAGTTTCGACTTGATTCCCGCGATGCGAGCAAGCGTTGAAGAAGACATGGATAGCGCCATCCGCGGCGCGCGTAATGAGTAAGGGCACCCGGCCGATGAGAAAGGTTTTGAAGTCGCCGGGATTCGGCAACTCCCCCGCATGCGCGACCGGATGCCATTCGGCGCCGTAGAAGATCCTGCGTAATTCTTCATCGAAAATATCCGCACGAACAAATACCTCTTTTGGCACTTCGTTGTAGCTGGCGGGCCAGACCACTGGGCGCCCATTTACAGCTGGGGAGATTTCCATACAGGCTCCTATGGGGTGCTGGGTAGCGACCCGGCACCCTTGGTGATTTAGTTGGGTTGTAGTAGTACCTTGATCGCTTGCCCGCTCTCGATCAATTCGAATCCGCGCGGACCCTCTTGCAGGGGCAGCACATGACTGATGAGCGGACGCAGCTCGACCTTGCCGTCGCTCACCAGGCGCATCGCGTGTTCCCAGGTATGGAACAGTCGGCGCCCGTGGATCCCGCGCACCGTGATCCCGCGCAACAGCCAACGCCCGAGATCTACCGCCGTTTTACCGCCAGGCACGCCGAGCAGGCGCAACTCGCCGCCCGGCGTGATGCATTCACTCGCCATGTCGATCGACGTGGCCGCGCCGGAATATTCGATCATGACGTCCACTCCATTGCCATGGGTCAATGCGAGGACTTGCGACACTGGGTTGGTTTGCGCGGCGTTGATGCAGACGGTCGCACCAGCGGCCTCGGCCTGCGCAAGTCGCAGTGGATTAATATCGGTCGCGAAAATCCGATGCGCACCGAGCGCTTTCGCGGCCATGATGTTCATCAAGCCGATTGGGCCACAGCCGGTGATCAGTACTTCAAGTCCGGCAACGCCGGTCCCTTCTAAGCTCGCGTGCACAGCGATCCCGAAGGGCTCGAAGAGGGCCGCAATTTGTCGATCGATTCCCGCCGGCAGTGGAATCACAATCTGGGCCGGCAGTACTGTGTACTCCGCGAACCCGCCGTTGATGTCGACACCGGGATAGCGTGTGTGCGCACACACGTGGCTGCGGTTGGTGCGACAGGCGTAGCAGGTGCCACAGGGAATATGACTCTCGACAGTCACGAAGTCGCCCTGCTTTACGTGGGTGACCCCGGCGCCGACGCTATCGACGGTGCCGCTGATCTCGTGGCCCAACACGGTCGGCAGCGCCAGCCGTTCGGCGAACGGCACCCAGCGATAGATGTGCATGTCGGTACCACAAATCCCCGCCGCGACAACTTTTAACCGAACCTCGCCTGGGCCTGGCTCTGGTACTGGAATCTCGTCAACTGAGAGATGGCCGTAGCCCTTGGTAATTTTGCGAACCGAAAGCATCATGACTTCTTTTCCCATGGCGAAAATTCGGACTGGCTGTCCATGACAATAGTCGCGTGGCGTTTTTAGGTGTTTCGCTCGCGCAGAAACGTCTCGAGAAAGTCCAAGCGATCGTTACCCCACCACATGTCGTCTCCGATCATCATGGTCGGGACCCCGAATACTCCGCGGTGATGCGCCTCGCGATTACTCTCGGCATAGCCGGCATGCGCTGCGGGATTTTCGATATAACGCATGAAATCGACGGCTGGCCAGTGCATGCGCTCGGCGAGCCGGATGAGAGTGTCGTCTGCGCCGATGTCGCCACCTTGGCCCCAGCCGAGATCGAAACCCGCGGCGACATAGGCGGTCGCCGAGTTGCGTTCGATGGCGTAGAACGTGCCGACATTTATGCGCTGCGAATCGAGTGACACAGGGAATTTAAACGGCACTTGCCGGATGGTCGCCCAGCGCTGCAAATCGGTCATGAGGTAGCGCAGCTTGGCCGGGATACTGCGATTCGCGGGCCCGGTGTTCCCTGCGGCGATCTTGGCGGCAGGCAGATCGATAGGTAAGTAACGTATTGGTACGGCGTAGCGCGTCGCGATTCTAACCAGCTCGCCGTGGGCTAAATGGGCAAACGGGCTCATGAAGTCGAAGTAAAAATCCAGTGTGAGATTCATCGATTAGGTCTGCCTGGGGTGAAAGGTTGTAGGGACGGAACTGCCTGGTGCCGGGCGGAATGGGTTAATGAAATCAATAGAATCGATCATAGTGAAGCTGGTCCGGCGGCACGTGATGATCAACGACTAGCATTCTTGCCACCGCATCGGTCATTGGTGGTGGACCGCAGAAATAAAACTCGTGGTGCCGCATGCTCGCTCCCAGCTTTTTGGCAACCAGTTCATGAATGAGACAACATTCACCGGCCCAGTTGTCCGCGCTGGCACTGTCCGAGATCGCGTTAAAGCAGGTCACGCGTGTCGACAACACCGCGTCGCGTGCGATCAACGCCGGCGTGCAGATATCTTGCGGTTGACGTCCGCCGTAGAACAGCAGCACCTGCTGGTCCCGCAAGGCAGGTTCGCGCACGGCGGCGGCGGCAATCGATATCATCGGCGACAATCCTGAGCCGCCGCCGATACACACGATGTCACGCTTTACTTCGGGGCGTAAAAACGCCAAACCATAAGGTCCGTCGAGCTCGATCGGATCGCCTATCTTCAACTGCTCAAATAAGTAGCCTGAGCCATGGCCATTCGGCGCGCGCTTGACGATGAAACGCCATTCCCCGTCGGCATTCGGGAGATTAGACATTGAGTAGGCGCGGGAGCCGCGCACCCCAGGCAGCTCTAACAGGGCAAACTGCCCAGGGTGGAATTCCGCTGGCGCAACGTCCTTAAAGCACAGTTCGCGCATATCGGCGGTTAACGCGGTCTGGGTGGTCAACATCACCGGTCGCCGACGCGGGCGCAAAGGCGTATTCGCTGGTTGTAAACGAACCTTGATCGTGACCGGGCCTAATGGCGTGCACTGACAGGCAAGATGACGGCCGCGCGTGCGATCGCGCGGCGACAGGCCGGGCGCGCCGTCCCACAAGGTATCGATCGTGCCGTCAACAAGTTCGAACTTGCAGCTCCCGCAGCCGCCCGAATTGCACTCATAGGGAAATCCAAGCCCGGCGCGCAGCGCAGCACGTAGAATGGTATCGCCAGCCGCACAGGAGATTGTCTGGTCTAAACCGTCGAAATCAATTGTGAACTCGGGCATCGTCAGGTCTTCCCTCAGGTCATCGACGGTTCGATATAAAGATTGCCGTCCCGCACAACGGTCTTGAAAACTTTCAACGCCCGCGTACACGGAAATGACACGGGTTCACCGCTCTTGATGTTAAAAACACCGCCGTGGTACGGACATTCGATCTCTTCGCCGTCCTGATAGCCGTCACAAAGGCTCGCGAGCCCATGCGTGCAGGTATCTTCCGTCACGAAATATTCGCGCTCGAAGGTAAACACCGCGAGCGGTGGATACCCATCGACGACAACTCGCAGGGGTTGGCCTTCAATAATCGCGGCCTCAGCACATAGCTTTAATAGTTCAGTCATTCCGATCGTCCGCGCTACTCGTTAAGGGCAATTTCAGTTTTCGCCAAGGAAATCGAGCACGAGCCTGTTGAAGCGCCCGCTGTGTTCGATCTGAGTCCAGTGGCCGCACTTGCCGAACAGGTGTAGTTGGCTGTTGGGTAACAGCTCGAACAGTCGCAGCGAGTTGCTGAACGGCAGGATGCGGTCTTCTCGACCATGGATAATCAGCGCTGGTGACTGAATATTGGCGATGTCCTCTTCCCGGCTCGAAAGCGCGTCAATCCACTGCTGCCGCGGCGCGGGGAACATGCTCGCATAGGACTCCTGCACGCCTTCGCGCAGGCTTGCCTCATAACGCAGGCGGGCCAAGTCGTCGTTGACCAGGTTGCGGTCGTAAGCGAACAGGTTAAGCATTTTTCGCATGTTCTCGAACGAGGGCGTATAGCCCCAGGCGTAGTCGAGTCCATCGGTGAGCGGGAACTTGACGCCCGCCGCGCCCATCAGCACGATGCGGTTCACGCGCCGGGCATGGCGGACGGCGGTGGCCAGGGTCAACGCGCCGCCGAAGGAATTGCCGATCAGGTTTACCTGGTCTAAACCTAGCGCGTCGAGGAAATCGATGAGTTGCTTAACCCAGATATCCAACGTGTACTTCGCGTGGGCCGGGCGTTCGGTATAGCCGAAGCCGAGCATGTCGGGTGCCAGCACGCGCACTTGCTGCGACAGCACCGGAAACGCCAACCGCCAGTTGGAAAATGCACTCACGCCAGGACCGGATCCGTGGATCAGGACGGTGGGGTAGCCCGCGCCGATATCGTGGTAGTTGGTGTTGATGCCGCCGGCATTGATCCAGTTGCCGATTTCGGGATTATTCATGGCGTTCTCGTTTTAAATATATTCACATCATCGTCGGGAATTAGATCGCCGACGGTCCAGCCATCCAAATTGTATTCCGCCATGCATTGCTCGGCGAACCCGACCAGCGCCTTGTCGATGCCGTGGGCGTTCGCGATCAACAGGTTCTCGAGCCGGATATTCTCGTGACTTCCCGCATAATTGCGCTCGTAGAGTTCGTGTCGGCCACCGAACTCGGTGCCGATCGCATCCCACAGCAGCTTCAAGGTCTTTACACGGGACTCCGCGTCGTGGCCGTAGGACCCGCGGACATAGCGATCAAGGTAGGCGCGCAGCTCGGGCACTTTGAAATCCGAGGCGTGCGAATTGAGATAAATAAGACCGCTCGAGATCGAGTTCTCGATGAGTTCTTTCACCCGGGGATAGGCGATCGTTGCGATCGTGCGGTAGGCGAGCGCCGCGCCCAGATTCGGCTGCACCGCGCCATTGGGACCCGGGTCGGGCATGCCGCACATGGCATCCGAGAGCGCCCAAAACAGATTGCGCCACGCGAAAGCTTCGCCGATCGCAATCTGCACCCCCCGCGTGTCTTTGCCGCCCGTCATCTCTGCCGCCTTGAGGAACAGGCCCAAAATAAAATCGAGTTTGACCGCAAGCCGCGTACAGCCATGAAACGAAAACCGATTGGCCCAGCCCGAGGCCGGTAGAAATTCCTGGGCTTTTTTACAATCGCCGTAAATGAAAATGTTTTCCCACGGAATAAGCACTTTATCGAGCACCAAGATTGCATCGTTCTCATCGAGGCGGCTCGACAGCGGATAGTCGAACGGGCTGCCAAAGACGGCGGCCTGATAGGCATACGAGGTGCGGCAAATCAGTTTTATCCCGGGTGCGGCCATGTCCACGAGACCCGAGATCGCGAACTTTGGATCACTCACTGGCAGGCCATAATGACCTAAGAAATTAAAGTTGGTCAGCGCCGAGCCGGTCGCGACCACTTTGGCGCCGGATACGATGATGCCTGCATCGGTTTCTTTCTCGCAGTGAATGCAAACGTCCGCGACCTGCTCGGGTGGTCGGCTCTTATCGATCGGCGGGTTCACCAGTGCATGGTTCAAATACAAACAACGCTCCTGCGCCCGCGCATACCAGGCCAGTGCGTTGGTTTGATACGGTGCGTAGTAGTCTGGATTGAACCCCAAGGTCACCATGAAACTCGCCTTATAATCCGGCGAGCGCCCCATCCAACCGTAGGTCATGCGCGCCCAGTGCGCGATAGCTTCCCGGCATTGAATCAGATCATCGCGGGAACGCGGAATCTTGTAGAACGGATGAGTAAAGCCGCCGTTGCCAGTATCGGTCGGTGCCGTGACCTTTTCCTTGATCGCGGGATCGTGCAGCGAATCGTAGAGGCGCGCGATCATGCGCGCCGGATTCCGAAACGCCGGATGGGTGGTCACGTCTTTGACGCGTTCGCCATAAATCCAGATTTCGCGGTCATCGTGCAGGCTGGCAAGAAATTCATTGCCGGTCATGGGAAGCACTGGCGCGGCGGCGCCGGGCTGGATAGAGGAACCGTCGTTCCCAGGAGTCATCGTGTACCTTCGTCAATTAGAAATAGCACCGAGGTCGCGAGTCGCATCGCCCGCAAGAAGCTGCGTACCGAGCTTGTGCGGAAGCTTACGGTTCGTGTTGTCTTCTGATATCCGTCGCGCATGTCTATCGGGTATTTATGTCGAGGCGTGGGTCGTGGCTGCTTTTAAGTCCCCAATGGGATTTGAAATCGATGATGGTTGACGGGGGCACACGATCTCACGTGGGTACCCGGCTGCCGTCCTAGTGTATAAGTTGGATGAATTGGTATGCTAGCAGTTTATTACTGGCGCTCTCGCGCCCGCGGTGCAGGCAGCGCGCGCCGTCTGCCCCTGCCTTAAACCGGCAGAGTTGGGTTAGGCGCGGCAATCAAGGAATCATTTATGGGATGGTTGGACAACCAAGTCGCGGTCGTGACAGGAGGTGGCTCCGGAATCGGGTTGGCGGTGGTGGAACGCTATCTTGCGGAAGGCGCGAAGGTCGCCGTGCTGGAATCCAATGCCGAGCGGGCCGCCGCGCTACAAGCGGCGCATGGGCCGAACATTTTGACTGTGGTGGGCGACGTTCGCCAGTTAGACGATAACGAAAAAGTCGTCCAGGCGGCCTGCGAGCGATTCGGTCGACTCGACACCTTCGTCGGCAATGCCGGCGTTTGGGATTACTTGATCCCGTTAGCTGATCAACCGCGCGACAAGCTCGCCGAGATCTGCGACGAGATCTTTGCCGTTAACGTGAAAGGCTACTTGCTTGGCGCGCGCGCGGCGATCCCGGCCTTGCGCGCGTCACGCGGTAGCATGATTTTCACTGCGTCGAGTTCGAGTTTCTATACCGGTGGAGGTGGGCCGATTTATGTCGCGTCGAAACACGCGGTGGTCGGCCTCATTCGCCAGCTCGCGGCCGAGCTGGCGCCCGAGATCCGGGTTAATGGGGTGGCGCCGGGCGGGACCCTGACCAATCTAGCGGGTAGCGCAGCCTCCGGTATGGGCGCGTCGAAACTTGCGGAGATCCCGGATATCGACAAGATGATCGAACAAATGACCCCGCTTGGATTTGCCTCGACCCCGAGCGATCACGCCGGCATCTACGTGCTGCTCGGCTCGCGCGACAATGCGCGTTACGTCACCGGCACCGTGATCAATAGCGACGGTGGAATCGGTTATCGAAAATAGCCTTTTCGCGAATGCTCAAGGAATCCACCAATGGATCGATTTACCGATAAAGTGGTCATCGTCACCGGCGCCGCGCAGGGCATCGGCAAAGCGGCGGCGTTACGCTTCGCGCGTGAAGGCGCGCAAGTGGTGGTCGCCGATCGCGTGGCGGCCGTGGCGGCAGTTACCGTCGCCGAAATCACCAGCGCGGGTGGGCGCGGTGCGCCCTGTGTGGTCGATCTGGAAACTGCCGACGGCGCGCGCGACATGGTGCGGTTTACGTTAGAACGACATGGCCGGATCGATGTCGCCGTGCACAATGTTGGCGGGACGATTTGGGCCAAACCCTTCTGGGAATATGCCGATCACGAAATCGAGCAAGAAATCCGGCGCTCGTTGTGGCCCACGCTGTGGTGTTGCCGCGCCGTGATCCCACCAATGCGTGCGCAGCGGCACGGCGTGATCGTCAACATCGGCTCAGTCGCGACGCGCGGCATCAATCGCGTGCCTTATTCCGCAGCGAAGGGCGGCATCGCGGCCATGACGACGTGTTTGGCGATGGAACTCGCTGCGGATAACGTACGGATCAATTGCGTCGCCCCCGGCGGAGTCGATGTCGGCGAACGTTCGATTCCGCGAAATCCAACCCCACCAAGCGCGCTGGATCGCGAAGGTATGGCGGCGGTCTTCGAACAAACCTTGCGTGACACGCCTATGAAACGCTTCGGCTCGGTCGACGAACTCGCCGCCGCGATTGCGTTTATGGCGTCCGACGAAGCGTCCTATATTACGGGGCAAACGTTGTGCGTTGCGGGTGGGGGCATCGGCTAGCGTCGCCCGCCCTATACCTGGGCAAGGAACCGCGTCTCCGCCGTTCATCCGGAGGTAATGCAGAACGAACGGGCCAACGCATCATACCGTCCTTCAAGAGAACGGTCGGGGTGGAATATCGCAGACGCTAGGCAGCCTTTGCGGCCATTAGTTCCTTGTACAAATCCGCCCACATCTGCCCAGAACTCCGCGCGCCGGCTAAATAAGCCTCCGGAACCAGGTGGTAGGGCGGTCGCATCGGGCCGGCTTTCATCCAACCGGCGGCATCCATGCGGGCTTTTTCGAGCCCGATGTTGTAGGTCGAGAATTCCTTGAAGCTGCCGTTGGGAAAGAGCGGTTTCGCGGTCGGCCCCAGCCGCGCGTTGAACGCCTTGGCGGCGGTCCAGTCATTCGTGCGCTTGGCGCTGGCAACGAGATCGCGTAGATGGGTTGCGACGGTTGGCCCGCACACCGCGCCGCTGGTCCAGAACGCATCGACGAAATCCGGTTCCATGCGCGCCGCAGCGTAGTAATCGAAATCGAGCGGAAGAAGTTTGATTCGCTTCTGACTGAGTTGGATATCGGTCAACAAGGCGCCGATGCCGATGTATTTCGCGGTGACGACCTGGCGAATGCTCGCCATTTGCGCCCAGAACGGGCGCGGGAACTCGAACTTAAACGCCTCGGGGTTCGCGTAGACGCAGATATTCATTTCCGGTACGGCTTCTGCGACATCGCGATAAAACTGCACTGCGACCTCGAGACTCGGCGCGCACCACATCGGCACGCCCAGCATTGTGCCATCGACACCCAGATTGCAGGCGTACCGGGTCTGCTCGATCGTATCGCGCGTATTGAGCGCCGTCGTGCCGCAGAACAATGGGACCCGCCCGTTGACGCTCTCGACCAAGGTCTGCATGAAGGCCTGCTTTTCGCGCCAGGTCAAGGTCGCACATTCCCCTAGCGTGCCCAAGGTGAGAATACCGTTGATACCCGCCTCGATCAGACCGTTGGCGACGCGTGCTGTCTCGATGAGATCAACTGTATCGGTCGCGCGCCAGTCGCTAGCGCCGTCCAAGGCAGGCGTTGGCATAATCGCCCAGGCACCTTGAATATCCGCAGCCATCAATAATCCTTGTCGCTTCACGTCAGCTCACCTCTTTTGTAATTTACTTCGGTATGTCGTTGGAAGTAATTCCGTCACGGGAAGAAGTAAAGATTTTTATCCTGCACGACCCGTGCATCAAGAATGATCTTGCGCCGAGCCAACCGAAATCCGGCGCCGCTTCGCCGTAGCAAATCTTCGCGCCCACCGACATGGACGTAATGCTGATCTTGTCGACGATGACGATGAATCGCGAAATTGCAGAATACTTGATACTCGTCGTCGCGTTGCGTGTGATAAGCCTCGATATTGGTGAGTAAATAACGAATGCGCGAGGGCGGATCTTCCATCCAGACCTGTCCGGTATACAGCCGGTCGACTCGCATCTTTAGCATCGCAAAATCGTCATTGAAGACAGCGGCGTCGTTCGGTGTGGGCGACGGACGCTTGTCGCGCGCGAAGCGTTGCTCGTAGACCGGCATCCAATAGTGGATGTCGTCGGCGACGATCTGCTCCAACCATTCGCGGTACTGATCGTTCTGCAACAACCGCGCCTCGTAGTAGTAGTGTTGTTCGATGGCGCTCAAACACTCGCGCTCGACGCGGGAGGTTTCGATTCCCGATGCCACGGGTTGAAGATTGGAAGTGCTCATGCTTCGACTCCCGACTTCACGCGGCCGACCCGCGGTTTCGCCAATACTCGCGATTGGTCCAAATCGCATCCCAATCAGCGTCCTTAGCCCGGATCGCCGCCCAGTCGGTGGCCGCCATGACTTCCTTGTAGAAGCGATAGAACCCGCGATAACTCGTTTCGCCGATGAAACTCGAGCCGACGATGCCCGGGTACTCGGGGTGTGGGCCTTCATTGTTAATGCCCATGGTTGAGACCATATCGCCTTGGCGCGTATGCCGTCCGGCGTTACTAGTGGTGCACGTCACCATGTTGTCGCCGTCATCGGCTTCCAGCAATCCTGCAGTGCCGAAAGAAAACGTCGCGCCCTTTTGGATCTGCTGCTTCAGGCTCGCATCCATGTCTTTATGTACGATGGTCCACGTCCAGACTTCGATTCGTCGCGGGCCGAGGGGATGCCAGACCTTGAACGTGTTAGTGCCATAAAGAAAGGAATTGTTGGGAAACAATGAACAATTCCAATGACCATCAAACATTCGTCCGCGAGCAAGCCCGAGCTTCGCGACGACTTTAGGTTTCTGCGCTGCGAGGAATTTGTCGTAGCTTTGGCGATCGAAATGGACGGCCGAGCCGGCGCGGTCGATATAGCCAAAGCCATGTCCATGCCTGGTCGTCACCTGTAGACCGAGATCGTCGTACGGCATGTCGGCGCTATTGCCGCTTAATCCTGCGAGTTCGCCTCCCAATACGGTTAATGCCGCGGCATGCGTCCAACCGACGTGGTAGGCATCTCCAACAAAATTCTCGGTCGGGACTTTCCAATTACAGTCCAGGATGGATTTGGTTGGCGGCCCCAGCAGTTCCACGCCATTTCCCGCACCGATCATCCACGTGTCCAGATACCACGCGAAGTCACCCAGATAGTCTTTGAGCGATGGCGCATCGGCGGCGAAGCATCCATAGACAAAGCCCCCATAGGATTCCACGCGGATCTGCGGTAAGCCGCGGGTGGATTTATCGACCATGGCATGGCAGCGCTGTTCTAACGGCACGTTAATTAGTGTGCCATCCGTGCCGTACACCCAGCCATGATAATTGCAGACGAAAGAACGCGCATTGCCGCTTTCGGCGTGACACACCTGGTTGCCGCGATGTGTGCATGAATTGATAAACGCGCGCAACGATCCATCTTTCTGACGACAGACAATGACATTGTCTTCGGCCATCTTTGCGAGCGCGAAGTCTCCATAATTCGGGATGAGGCCTTCGTGGGTTAGAAATAACCAACAACGACCGAAGATGCGCTCGAGTTCGAGTTCATAGATTTCCGGGTCCCAGAAAATGCGCTTGGACTGAACCGCGCGGTTCACATCAATAAGGTCCTCGATATCTACCATGCTCTACCCCTGGTCAGTCTTGTACTGAAAATCGAGTTATACCGTGCACTCGCCGAATTCTTTCGATGATCAATCATCGCTAGTGCATGTACGACTCTAAGGTTTTAATGATCCGGTAAGCCCCGAGGACCGTTGGGACTGCCACCCCATGAATGTCGGCCATGTCTAATAGCGGCTTCAAGATCACATCGACTTCGGTTTTGCGCCCCGCTATAAGATCTTCATGCATCGACGTGCGAACCGGTTCACGGCCGGGAATTTGGCGGTCCCGGCCCATTGTGTTTAGCAGGGCGGTGATTTCTGTGGTGCTGGCGGCATCGATTTCCTTGAGCCGCGATAGCGGCGCAAAATAATTCTGCGGCGTGTAGCCCAGCGCCTTATAAATCGCGAGGAGTTCCTTCGCGATTTGCACGTAATGTGAGGCGCCAGTGTGGGAGGCGAGCCCGTCCCAATAATCCAGGGCCGGTGTCCCCACCAAGGTGCTCGCGGACCACGCTGAGGCCCCCCCAACTTGCACGGCCTTCTCCCATAGCACGTGTTCGATATCTGCTACGGCGCGCGCGCCAAGACCAGCAGCTGAAAATGCATCGGCGAGTGTTGCGGCGCGCGCACTGGTACCGCCGCCGAGTTCGCCGAAGTACGCGGTTACCGGAACCGTAACAGGGTTACGCACGATGCCTGGCGCACTGAGGGTGGCGCTCTCGATAATCGATCCCCCAATAATTTTGGTGGACCCGAAACAATC
>Ga0256364_1000012_pt1 | contig 19753 bp, 33 predicted proteins | sample MistaT_3_FD_186094 | JGI IMG/M metagenome (GOLD analysis project Ga0256364, IMG submission 186094) | Metatranscriptome of freshwater microbial communities from Mississippi River, Louisiana, United States - Miss_Atlam_RepC_8d (Metagenome... | ecosystem: Environmental > Aquatic > Freshwater >...
CTTTTTGATAACTTAGTCAGTCGACTTACACCCACTCAAGACGAGCGATGGTTGCAGTATCGCTTACTCGTTGCCCAAGAGGAATTACTCTTGTGTACCCACCTTGACGGTTAACGTACTTAGGAGCAATTTCTTTGATCAACTTTGTTACTGCATCGAAATCGTATGGCAATTCTTGCTTCACACGACGGATGGTGTTGAAATCATCACCACGACGAGCGATGGTAACAATTTTTTCAGCCATCTTTTGTACTTCTTTGATGCGAACTTTGGTTGTTTGCAAGATGCCAAATTTGATTAAGTGGATTACTTGGTTACGAAGGACTGCTCTACGATGAGGGCCCTTCATGTTCAGTTTTTTTCTGCCTACTTGGTGATTCATGATTTACTTTTACCTTCTTGATCTTTGATCGCCTTCTTAAGATCCAACTCTTTAACGTTCATGCCAAGGTGAAGACCGAAAGCTGATAAAATTTCTTTCACTTCCCTGAGCGATTTACGTCCGAAGTTCTTAATCTTAAGGACATCATCATCAGTCAAATTCACGAGTTCAATAACACGACGAATGCCTGCTCCAACCAAACAGTTGTGAGCGCGCACTGAAAATTCCAATTCATCGATCGGTTTAAGGAAGAGATCAACAGGAAGACCTTTTGTTGGATCTTCTGAATCAACCTTCATAACCATTTCTTGTTCAGCTGGTGCTTGTTCAGAAATGTCGTTGAATGGAATTTCGTTTGCATCTAAGAAGTGTTCAAATTGGGTTCTCAATACTGAGGTTCCATAGTGAACAACATCTTGGGGGCTTACGGCGCCGTTAGTGAAAATTCGCATAACCAATTTGTCGTAATCGATTTGTTGGCCAACACGAGTTTTTTCAACGGTATACTCAACACGTTTGATAGGGGAAAACATTGCTTCAAGATAAATACGGTTGTCAGCTTGAAGGGATTTGCCAAACGGCCATTGCGCAGTTTGATATCCTCTGCCTGTTTCAACAAAAAATTCGATTTCAAGATCAGCATCTTCTGCCAAATTTGCAATCACATGTTCTTTGTTCAAAACTTCCAGATGGGAATCAGCTGTAATGTGGGATCCTTTTGCAATCCCTACACCCTTAAGAGAAAGGTGCATTTTACCTGGCAACCCAGTGGTGTTCTTTACAATGAGACCCTTGATATTCAAGAGCACATTTAACGTATCCTCATTAACGCCCTTAATCGTCGAAAATTCGTTGTTAACACTCTTGATAATCACTGAAGTAACAGCAGATCCTTCTACGGAGGACAAGATAACCCGGCGAAGTGCATTTCCAAGGGTAATACCAAAACCAGGCTCAAGCGGTCCGACGACCAACTCTCCGTAAGACTCTGATGAAACCTTTTTATTCCAATTTAATGACGGTAACGTTAACGGCTTATAGTTCATTTGTGCATCCACTTTCTAAGTCACACTTAACACGCAAAGACCACCCCGGTCGAGGCACATCATGTACCAAGACCCTTTCTTCAATTACTACCAACCTACTTAGAGTAAAGCTCAACGATCAGGTGTTCTTCGACTGGCAAGGTAACGTCTGAACGAACCGGCAGTCTTAGCACAGTACCCGTACGATCTTTTTTTGAGAGCTCAAGCCATTCAGGAACTTTGATACCCATGTTCATACGCTTATCAACGATTGTTTCAAGCATAACTGGGCTATTAAGCGCTTGTTTACCCAAGCTAACTACGTCACCTTGTTTAATCAAAAATGACGGCGATTCAACTCGGGATCCATTAACCAAAATATGTCCATGAACAACGAATTGACGTGCTTGAAAACGAGATGTTGCCATTTTGAGGCGATACACAACGTTATCCAAACGACGTTCTAATAAACTTAAAAGAATTTCACCGGTAATACCACGGTGCTTGGAAGCTATATCGAAAAAGCGCTGGAATTGTCTTTCAAGAACTCCATAGTGCAATTTAACTTTTTGTTTTTCTTGCAACTGTTTACCGAATTCCGACAATTTTTTTGCGCCTGATTTTTTACCATGTTGACCTGGGGTCAATGCTCTGCGTTCTGTAACGCACTTTGGTCCTCGTGAGCAAAGTTTCTCACCTGTTTGGCGGCACTTTCTGCAACCTGATATGATCTTAGTAGCCATACTATTTCAAAACCTTCTAAATTTCCTACGTTGTTAGATGCAATTAAACGCGACGTTTTTTTGGTGAACGGCAACCATTGTGAGGAAGCGGAGTAACGTCTCTCAACGTGGTAATCGTCATACCTGATGCCTGTAATGCGCGCACAACAGAATCACGAGCTGATCCAGGCCCTTGCATGTTCACTTCTACCAAGCGAACACCCATACCGGACATGTCTTTAGCCAATTTATTTGCGATTTGAGTAGCCGCAAAAGGTGTTCCCTTGCGAGCTCCTTTGAATCCGAGCTGACCAGCGCTGCCACGAAGCAACACATCGCCCGTTGTTGTTGCGATAGTAACAAGAGTGTTATTGAAACTAGATTTAATATGAGCAACAACAGAATCTATATTTTTATACTGCTTTTTTTTGCTTTTCTTGTAAGCCATGCTATGCAATCCCAATCTGAACTACAAAATTATTTCTTTGAAACCGTCTTTTTGTTAGTGACGATATTACCAGCCTTACGAGGACCTTTTCTGGTTCTAGCGTTTGTCTTAGTTCGTTGTCCACGAACTGGAAGTGATCTTTTATGACGGGTTCCACGATAAGAACCAATTTCCTGCAAACGCTTAATATTGATTGTTATCTCTTTGCGAAGCTCACCTTCTACTTTGTAGTTTTGAGTGATGCATTTGGAAATTGCAGCAACTTGATCTTGACTTAAATCTTTGATTCTAATGTCAGGACTAACATTGGTCTGCTTAAGAATCTCCTTGGAAAGAGCAAGGCCAATGCCGAAAAGATAAGTTAAACCTACTTCAACTCGCTTTTCACTTGGTAACAATACACCTTCTATACGGGCCATGTACAAAACCTCTCTGGTTTAAATTCGTATGCAAATCGCACGCTGCGACAACTAACCTTGACGCTGTTTATGCTTTGGAACTTTACTACACAAAACACGTACCACGCCGCATCGACGGATAATTTTGCAATCGGAACAAATTTTTTTAACGGATGTTCTTACCTTCATGATCTATGACCTCTACGAATTTCATCATCCACAATTGAAACTATTTTTATTCAAAAATTATTATTTAGTTTTAACAACTAAACTTTGTACCGCGAAATAATGCGCCCCTTAGAAAGGTCATAAGGCGATATTTCAACAGCAACCTTATCCCCCGGCAACAATTTTATATAATGCATACGCATTTTTCCAGAAACATGTGCCAAAATCATATGATTGCTTTCCACCAAACGCACTTGAAAAACTGCATTTGGTAATGCTTTCTCGACAAAGCCATCGAGAACTATTATGTCGCCCTTTTTTTTCATATTTCTTAAGAACCCTCTCTAGTGAGCTTTTTACAACCGTGTCAAAATTTCAACACCATCTCGAGTTACTACAACTGTATCTTCAACGTGAGCCGCTAAGCTTCCGTCTCGAGTTTTTGCAGACCACCCATCAGACATTATTTCTACTTCAAAACTGCCCTCAGTAATCATTGGTTCAATCGCCAAAGTCATTCCTTCAAGCAAAACAGGGCCGCGACCTGGTTTGCCAAAATTAGGAATTTCAGGCGCTTCATGCAACGTCCTACCGATTCCATGCCCTGAAAAATCACGAACTATTCCAAAACCCGCAGATTCAACTTCTTGTTGAATACATGCAGATATATCTGAAAGATGAATCCCCGGCTTAACTATAGCAATTGCTTTATCCAAAGAAGACTGAGCAACTGCTGCTAATCGCCGCACTTTTTCATCTACCTGCCCAACAAAAAAATATCTTGTTAAATCAGCACAATAATTTTCAAAAGAACCAACGACGTCGATTTTAACAAAATCTCCAACTTTGAGAACAATTTCTTGCGAAGGAACACCATGAACTATGACTTCATTGACAGATATGCAAGTTGCATGCTTATAAGTTCCATAACCCTTACAAACAGGAACTAATTTAACCTGTCTCATCAAAGTTTCAATTTTATTATCAATTTCCAATGTTGTCCTACCAGCCTTAACCATATCTTCGATGTTTTGTAAAATATGAGCAAGATGGTGGCCAGCTATTCTCATTTTGTTAATTGCATGCTTATTTTTAAGCTTTATATGTTGCATTAATTAAAAACCATCCACTACAACATTAATTTAAAAGTATTAAATACTTCTTGAATACTCATGCTACCAACATTTAATTCTTCTACCGAAATTGATAAATCTTTATACATTTGCAACAAAGAGTCTTTATATGAAGGATAAATTTTTAACCGTTCTCTAACCACATGCTCTTGATCATCATCGCGCTTCACAAGAAGCGCACCACAAATAGCACATTCATTTTTTGTATACGCTGTATTATAAATTGCTTGACAACTTTTATTATTACAAACCTTCCGGTTTGAAAGTCTTTTTACAATTTCTTCATCTGCTAATTCTACAAAAATCACTCTAAATGCACATTTTTGATTTTTTAGATATGACAACAAAGCTGTAGCCTGTGCCGCTGTTCGCGGAAATCCATCCAAAATAACAGGATTTCCTTTTTGCATTTCAACGATCAACCATTCAACAACCATAGAGGATATTAAATCATCTGGAATCAAATGCCCTCTGCTAACAAAATCATTCAATTGCTGCCCAAAATTTGTTTTTTGTGCAATATGAAATCGACAGAGATTTCCCGTTGAAAGTACAGAAAATCCCAACTCCGTTTTCAATTTTTCCGCAAGAGTCCCTTTTCCCGATCCCGGAGGGCCAAAAAAAGAAAAGACCAATTTTGATTCTCTTTGTTGCAAATTCTTCATATAAAATCAGCGACTCCAACGACCTTTCAATCGTCCTGTTGCAAGAAATCCTTCATACTTCCGCTCTATTAAATGAGATTCTATTTGAGCAGAAGTATCAAGACCCACCCCAATAACAATCAACAAACTTGTTCCACTGAACATAAGTGGAAACACCGACCCACTCAACAACGAAGGAACAATAGCAAGCGTAGCCAAATAAAGAGCGCCGGGAAACCCAATTCTTGACAACAAATGTTCGAAAAATTGAGCAGTCTTTACCCCGGGCCTAATACCAGGAACAAATCCACCAGATTTTCTTAAATTTTCAGCCAACTCTGTAGGATTAAAAATAATTGACGTATAAAAAAATGAAAAAAATACAATCAAGCCTGCATTCAAAACATTATATAATCCACTATTGTATGCAAACCACGTATTTACAAGATCATTCATTTTGGGAAATTGCACAGCAATCATACCAACCAACGTAAGCGGCAAGCCAAGAATTGCACTAGAAAAAATAACTGGGACAACCCCTGCTGGGTTTAACTTAAGTGGAATAAAAGAAGTTTGTCCACCATAAAGCTTGTTTCCAACTACTCGCTTTGCGTATTGCACTGGTACTTTACGCTCTCCTTTTTCAAGAAAAATTACACAAGTAATAACGGCAAGCGCGAACAAAATAAAGACGCCCGTCATTAAAGGATCAGTTTGCCCCATACGAACAGTTTCCATCAATCGTATTGCTGCTGCGGGCATACCAGCAACAATACCTGCAAAAATAATCATTGAGCTACCATTACCCAATCCATGCGCATTAATTTGTTCTCCAAGCCACATTACAAAAAGAGAACCTACCATCATAAGCAACACGGATGTAATTCTAAACGCCCAGCCAGGTGTAATAATAAGTCCTGGTTGTCGCTCAATATACATAACCATTGAAAAGCCCTGCACAATACTTAAGGCAACGGTTAAATAACGAGTATATTGTCCAATAATTCGCCTTCCATACTCTCCTTCTTTGGATAGTTGCTCAAACGACGGCACCATAATAGTCAAAAGTTGCATCATAATCGATGAACTAATGTATGGAGACATTCCTAAAGCGAAAATTGAAAAATACTGTAAGGCTCCGCCTGAAAACATATTTAGATACCAAAGCATTCCACTTGTTGCCCCTGAAAAAAATCCTTTCAGAGCCACAAGATCAACTCCCGGCATTGTTATATGCACTCCAAGCCTATATACAGCAAACACCACTAAAGTGTAGAAGAGCTTTTTTCGAAGCTCTTCTACATGAAAAATATTTTTGAAATTACGCAGTAACACTACCACTGCTTAACTCCTCACTACCACTCAATATTACTTTTCCATTACTCTTTGTAATAGCATCCACAGCCGATTTACTAAATGCATCTGCATTCACAGTAAAAGCCTTGCTCAACGACCCATTTCCCAAAATTTTTATTTTGTAGGATCCTTGGCCCTTAATGAGACCCGCTTCCATTAAGGCATTCTTATTAACAACTGCACCAGATTCAAATCGTTCTTCTAAATCAACAATGTTAACAATTTTAAATTCTTGTCTATTACCATTATTAAATCCCCTACGAGGAATTCGTCGTGCAAGTGGCATTTGACCACCTTCAAAACACGCTTTTATTTCCCCGCCAGATCCAGAACGCGATTTTTGTCCCTTGCTACCTCGACAAGAGGTACCTCCACGACAACCTCCACGACCAACTCGTTTTCTTGGCTTAACAAGCTTTTCTAAATTATTAAGCAGCAACATTTTTCTTGTCTCCTACCATTTCAGCAAGTGTTTTTCCACGCAGTGCTGCAATATGTTCTGCTGATCTAAGTTTTTTCAATGCATCCAACGTTGCTTTCACCACGTTTTGAGGATTTGATGCCCCCAATGATTTTGCTAAAACATCTCGAACTCCCATGACTTCTAGCAACGAACGCACGGCTCCACCAGCAATCAATCCTGTTCCTTTGGACGCAGACCGAAGAATTACCTCACTTGCCCCATGCTTACCCATCACTGTATAAGGTAATGTAGTTTTATACATAGGATAGGAAACCATGTTTTTTCTTGCTCTTCGAAGTGCTTTAGAGATAGCCGAAGATACTTCTCTGCTTTTTCCCAAAGCTACTCCCATGCCGCCTTTGTTATCTCCAACAACTACTAATGCTGAAAATGCTAATCGACGACCACCTTTAATTACTTTTGCAACACGACGCACATTTAAAACAACTTCAGCAAACTCGTCTGCTGCTTGAATGTTTTTTTTACCATCACGTTGCGTTTTTTTTATATTTTTTTCTTCTATCATATGAAAATCCTAACTTTGAAACTATGTGAGCTAATTTTAGAATTGAAGCCCACTTTCCCTTAATCCATCAGCCAAAGCTTTTACTCGACCGTGATAAAGAAATTGACCTCGATCAAAAAAAACAAGTGATAATTGCTTTTGAATAAGCATTTTTCCCAATTCAATACCTACTCGCTTAGCAATCTCCTTCTTGTCCCCTTTTACATTTTTAAGATTCAAAGAAGAATACGCAGCTACCGTTGAATTATTTTTATCATCTATTGCTTGTACATAAATTTGATTCAAAGTTCGATGAACTGAAACTCGAATACGTTCGCCTCGAGACACTTGCGCATTTCTAACCCGAAACGCTCTACGGATTGTGCGTTTTTGAATAGTTTTTAATAAACTCATTTTATCATTCCGCTGCCATTAATTATGAAGATTTTGTTTTACCAGCTTTTCTGTGGATTACTTCACCTTCTCTCATAACACCAGTCCCCTTGTAAGGTTCTGGTGGTCTAAATGATCGAATAGCATCAGCAACGTTCCCAAGTAAAAATTTATCTGCAGATTTTAATACCATTTGCTGACCAGTCTTATCTATTTCAACAGATACTCCGTGAGGCAAATCATATTCAATCTTGTGGGTATATCCCAAAGAAAATGAAAGCTTAGTTCCAGTTTGTATAACCTTAAAACCAAGTCCCACTATAATTAATTTTAGCTCAAACCCTTTTTCAACACCCTGAATTTTGTTTGCAAGCAATGCCCGATGCAATCCCCACAACATCCTATTTTCACGAGTATCTTCCATGATAGAAAGTTTAAGCACTTTTTCTTCAATAACTGCTTTAACTACGCTAGGTAATTCATGTTCAAATTTTGCCTTGGCTCCCTCTATCAATATTTTTGAATTATTGATAACAATTTTTGCCGAGCCAAAAGAAATAGGCATTCTTCCAATTTTTGACATAACCTAATCCTTACCAAACTTCACAAATTACTTCGCCACCAACACCCAATTCACGAGCTCTTCTATCAGAAATCAGCCCAGAATTAGTTGATATAACAGCAACCCCAAATCCACCAGTGATTGGCTTTATGGCATTTGATCTTTGATATAATCGACGACCAGGCTTGCTTTTTCTTGTAATTTCATGAATTACCGATTCACCTTCTACATATTTCAAATGAATCGTTAAAACAGGCTTATTTTCAAACTGCTCTAATTTATAATCTTTAACAAAACCCTCATCTTTAAGTAGATGAGCTATGCTTAATTTCAATTTTGACGATGCTACAGTTACAGTGCGTTTTCGCGCCGCGATGCCATTGCGAATGATCGTCAAAAAATCCCCTATAGAATCCATTTAACACCTAGCTAAATTATTTTAAAATTACCAACTTGCTTTTTTTACACCAGGCAAAAGACCCAATAGTGCAAATTTTCTAAAGGCCAATCGAGCAAGTCTAAACATACGCATATATCCGCGAGGACGACCAGTTAATGCGCATCTATTGCGCATACGAGTAATAGATGAATTACCTGGAAGATTTTCTAATTCAGCCTGAGCAATTCGTTTTTCCTCCAAAGATGTTTTTGGATTTTTAACAATAGCCCGCAATTGATCTCTTTTTGCTTTATGCTTTTGGTACAACAAAGATCGTTTTTTCTCTTTTTCAATAAGAGCTTTTCTTGCCATTTTTATTCCCGCTTGCCTTTATTTTTTATTACGAAAAGGCATACCAAATGACTTAAGTAATGCATATGCCTCAGCGTCCGTTTTTGCTGTAGTTTGAATTGTAATATTCAACCCTCTACTGCCATCAACTTTATCGTAATCGATTTCAGGAAAAACCATCCAATCCTTTAATCCAAGATTGTAATTTCCATTTCCATCAAATTTTACCGAAACTCCCTGAAAATCTCTCACAGCCGGCAATACTGCATTAATAAGTTTTTCAAGAAAATGAAACATTTTTTCCGATCGCAATGTCACCATGGTACCAATAGCCATACCTTCTCGCAATTTAAAGCCTGCAATAGATTTTTTTGCCTTGGTAGCAACAGCATGTTGCCCCGTAATCATGGTTAACGTCTCCCTAACAGAATTAAGAATTTTGCTATCAGAAACAGCGTCTTTCGCTCCAATATTAACCACGATTTTTGAAATGCGCGGAACTTCCATAATATTGGAATAACCTAATTCTTTCATCAGTTGAGGACGCACTGTCGTTGCGTATAATTCTTCGTAATGAGATTTCATATACTAAAGTCCACTCTAATTAAAACGTTTCTTTGCAACGACCACATGCACGAGATTTTTCAACGCCTTCAGTAAAGCGAACTTGCACTCGACATGGTTTTTTGCATGAAGGACAAACCGGCATTATTTTGCACAACATAATGGGCTGCTCTTCTTTTACAATTTTACTTTTTTCACCCTGACGACGCGCTTTAATATGTCTGGTTACTACCCCAACATCTTTTACCAAAGCAACACCGTTTTTTTGATCCACAGAAATCACGAAACCTTGTTTTCCCCTGTCTTTTCCAGAAAGAACTACAACGGAATCATTTTTTTTTATTCTACTTAACATAATTTTGATGCTCCAAACCTGCTTACAATACTTCCGGGGCTAAAGAAATTATCTTAGAATAGCCTGCGGAACGTAATTCACGAGCTACAGGTCCGAAAATACGTGTACCTACTGGTTGCTTTTCTTTATCTATAATAACAGCCGCATTATCATCAAATCTAATATAACTTCCATCAGATCGACGACATTCTTTGCGCGTTCTCACAATTACAGCATCAAGTACGTCACTTTTTTTTACTGTACCACCAGGAATTGCTTTTTTTACTGTAACTTTGACAATATCGCCCAAATAAGCAAAACGCTTACCGGTACTACCGGATACTTGAATTACTTGAAGTTTTTTAGCACCAGAATTATCCGCAACTTCAAGCATAGTTTCTTGTTGTATCATTTCCTAACCTCTTAACTATTTGACCTTATCACACGATGCAAAGTCATATGCTTTGTTTTGGAAAGCGGGCGACATTCCATGATTTCAACAGTATCACCTATTTTTGCAACACCCTGCTCATCATGAGCTTTGTATTTTTTAAACTTACGAACAGTTTTACCATACAAAGCATGTGCAAAAGTTCTAGATACCTTGACTGTAATTGTTTTTTCCATTTTATCAGAAACAACAATTCCAATTAATGATTTGTTTTGCTTTACCGAACTATTATTCATAAAAAATTTGTTCCCAACTTATTATGTTTGTTAAAGAGCAACAAGCAGCCCCCTAGCTACTTGTGCCCCTTTTTTTGCTCTGTCGAAACAACAGAACCAACGCCACCCATATTTTTGAGTGTCAAACATTGCGCAATTTTTACTCTCAATTTACGAAATTGAGAAATATCTTTAATTTGACCCGCCATTAAAGACAATCTCAAATTAAAAACCTCTTTTTTAAGAGAGAAAATTTCTTTATCTAAAGACGCAATATCTAATTTTTTCAAATCTGCAAAATTCATTATAAAATATCCCTTACAATTTATTCAGCAGAATCAACAGCATTTAACTGCTCATTTATTTCCTTTGTAACAAATTTTGTTCTCATAGGAAGTTTATAAGCTGCCGATTGAAGTATTTCTTTAGCTTCTACAAGCCCAAAATTTCCCTTAATTTCCAAAATCACCCTACCTCTTTTGACAGGAGCAACCCAAAATTCAGGGCTCCCCTTACCTTTACCCATACGAGTTTCAGCAGGTTTTTTAGAAATAGGCTTATCCGGAAATACTCGAAGAAAAGATTCGCCGATTTTTTTCAATTTACGATTAATTGTTACACGCACAGCCTCAATTTGACGAGCTGTTAACCATACAGGTTCTAATGCAACAAGCCCATAATCTCCAAAGTGAACCGATCGAGCTCCCTTAGAACGGCCCGCAAGGCTTCCTCTTTGTGATTTACGGAATTTTGTTTTTTTGGGCATTAACATGGCGTATATTCCTAATTAAATAGTCAGTTTTTAGTACTCACCTTTGCAAACCCAAACTCTGACACCAATAATGCCATAAATCGTTTTTGCCTCAGCTAAACAATACTGAACATTCGCTCTTAACGTATGCAAAGGAACAGAACCTAATCTAAGCCATTCTGAACGAGCAATTTCTGCGCCACCCAAACGACCAGAGACACAAATTTTAATCCCTTTTGCGCCACTTTTCAAGGCTGCAAAACCAGCCTTTTTCATTAATTTTTTTACACTAACACGTTTTTCAATCTGTTCAGCAATTCCCTCAGCAATTAATTTTGCATGCAATTCAGGAATTTTTTCTTCTTGAACAGAAATGTCAACATTTTTTTTGACCAACTTACTTAAATCAGATCGTAATTGATCAATACCTTGCCCTTTTTTACCAATTACAATACCTGGACGCACTGAAAAAATGGTAACTCGAACATTATCAACTGCTTTATCAATAAGAACTTTTGATAAGTCTGTACGACTCAATTTTTGAGCTAGATGTTCTCTGATTTTAAAGTCTTCAATTAAATTGGCACCATATGCATTTTTGGTAAACCAATGTGCTGACCAATCTTCGTATACACCAAGTCTAAAACCCAGAGGGTGAACTTTTTGTCCCACCTGACACCTCAATAAAGATTTTTTCTAATTAACTAGCTGTAACAATAACCTTAATATGACTCAAACGTTTACGCTGAATCACTCCTCGCCCCATTGCACCGGGCTTAAAATAACGAATGATTGGTCCTTGGTCAATACGTACTTCTGAAATACGCAAATTATCCAAAGTCACCGCTTCACCACGTTTATTTTGTACATTTGCAGCTGCGGACATAACTGTCTTTAGCAAAGGCTCTGTGCGCCTGTTTGCACATGTTTTAAGCCACGCATACGCCTTATCTACAGAGTTACCTCTAATTACATCAGCATACGGACGTAACTTATAGGGAGACAATCGTACATATTTACTTATAGCTTGAGCTTGCATGAAAAATCCTATCCCTAAAACTATTTACCTGACTTTTCAGCTTGCCGTTGTCCACTGTGCAATCTGAACGTTCTTGTTGGCGCAAATTCTCCAAGAGCATGACCTACCATGTTTTCTGTAATAAACACGGAAATAAATTTTCTTCCATCATGCACCGCGATTGTAACACCCACCAATTCAGGAGTCACAACACTATCTCGGGACCACGTTTTTATAACGTCTTTTTTGCTACTACTTTTGGCCTTATCTAATTTGCGCAACAATGAAGGCGCAACATATGGGCCTTTTTTAATAGATCTTGGCATGAACAATTACCTCTTTTCAGACAACCTATTTACGGCGTTTAATGATGAGAGCACTCTTCCGCTTACGAGTTCTCACGCCCTTACAATTTTTACCCCATGGAGTTGTTGGATGAGATCCTGATTTTGAACGTCCTTCACCACCACCATGAGGATGGTCAACCGGATTCATTGCCATACCACGAACTGTTGGACGAATACCAAGATGACGAGTTCTTCCCGCTTTACCAAGAATCATGTTACGATAATCAGCATTTGATAAAACACCGACAGTCGCCCAATTTTCCAATCCAACATATCGTAATTCACCTGAAGGCATTTTTAAAACAGCTTTATCACCTTCACGAGCAACCAATTGAACAGAACATCCAGCACTACGTGCAAATTTTCCACCTTGTCCTGGATATAATTCAACGTTGTGTACAAAAAAACCAACTGGAATATTTTTTAATGGTAAACAATTACCTATTTTTGCTTCTGCTTTTTCACTAGAAACAACAATATCCCCAACCTTAATCGTTTCTGGTTTTAAAATATAACCTTTTGCTCCATTTTTATACGAAATCAAAGCAATTGGTAAATTTCTGTTTGGATCATATTCAATGGCACTCACAACACCAGGAACATCTTTTTGTTTTCTGCTAAAATCAATGATTCGATACATTTTTTTAGCACCACCACCCTTATGACGTGATGTAATACGGCCATAAGCATTACGACCACCAGTTTTAGGTAATGCAGCGAGTAAGGATTTTTCTGGTTCTTTTTTCGTTATGTCTTCATGTTTAATAAACTGCTGAAATCGCAAAGATGCATTTCTTGGTTTTCTACTAACAATCGCCATGTTATTCCTTGTTTTCGCCTTGCTGAATTTCAACCCCATGAGCTCCGCCCATTGTTTCAAACATTGAAGGAAGATCTATTCTATATCCCTCTTTCAATGTTACAATGGCACGTTTTTTTGACGAAGTTAAAAATGATCTGCGAGAAAATGTTTTATTTTTTCCTTTACGAATAAGAATTCGTACATTTTCCACTTTAACATTCCAAATCTTTTCAATTGCATGACGAACAACTAATTTGTTTGCATGCATATTTACTTCAAACGTCACTTTTCCAAGCTTTTGAAACATTTCAACGCTTTTACTAGTGATTACAGGTTTTTTAATAATGTCGTAAATACTTAGTTCCATCGTAAAGCCATTTCTTTAAAGAGTGCTTCATCTCGCTTGAAAAACACCCACACATCTGAACTCGAAAGATCATATGCGTTTGGTTGATCGTAATAAATGATTCTAACATTTGGAATGTTTACAAAAGATGAAAACGCTACACTGTCTCCAAATGACACAAAAAGCAATACCTTGCTATCATTCAAATCAGCCATGTTAAGTAATTTTTGAGCCATTTGAGTACTTGGCTTTTGTACAGACGTCAAATCAAAACAAAATATCGCATCTCGTTCAATAACGCCTTGCAATAAATTATTAAGAATCAACCGACGTTGTTGGGCATTCACGCCAAGCGTTCTGGTTCTAGCTTGTGGTCCAAAAATCACACCACCTTTTCTCCATAGAGGCGAACGAATAGAACTAACACGAGCTCTACCAGTTCCCTTTTGTTTCCATGGCTTTTTGTTTGAAAAAGCAACCTGTCCTCGCGTTTTACAAGCAACAGTTCCTTGACGCCAATTTTGAAACAAAACTCGAATACCAACTGAAAATGTTCGCGGACTTTTTTCTTTTGGCTGAAACCCTGTTAAATCCAAAACAATTGATTGCTGCTTTGCTTCAGGAGTATATACAGTTAATGTATGATTCACTATTAAACTCCTTGCGCTTTAATGTGAATAAGTGTCTCTGCTTTTCCAGGAAGTGCACCTTTAATAAAAACACACCCTGCAGCTGCATCCGCAGCAACCATGGTCAAGCCGCGAATGGTAAAATTTCTAAACCCGGCTCTACCTGGAAGACGCTTACCCTTCAAAACTTCACCTTGACGACGCATGTTTCCAAGAGATCCTGGCTTTCTATGAAACGTGGACCCGTGACTACCTGGACCTCCGGCAAATCCCCAACGCTTAACAACACCCTGAAATCCAAGCCCCCTGCTTCGAGCTGTAACACTAACCTTAGTCCCAGGTTTCATTATGCCATCTGCAAAATTTACTAATTGACCTATCGCAAATTGAGCAAAAAGAACTGTATCAGAAACAGCAATTTCTTTTATGTGCAAAAAATGCTGCGATTTATTTTTTAACCAATCATGCGAAAAAACCTTTTCCACATAACGATCTTTCAATAAACCCAATTGAAGAGCGTTATATCCTTCATTTTCTACAGTTTTATGTTGCAAAACATACCAATTAGCAACATTTACTACAGTGACAGGGATAACTGCTCCCTTTTCATCAAAAAGTTGGGTCATCCCAACTTTTGTTCCAATAATACTTTGTAACATATCTGCCTCTAACCTATCTCAAACACATTTACTTGATTTCGACATCAACACCAGCAGATATGTTCAATTTCATCAAAGCATCCATTGTTTGTTCAACGGGTGCAACGATATCGACGATACGCTTGTGAGTTGTTAACTCAAATTGTTCTCGAGATTTTTTATCAATATGTGGAGAACGCAACACAGTAAAAAGACGCTTTCTATTCGGAAGAGGAACAGGTCCCAAAATTTGGGAACCTGTCCTTTTAACTGTCATAACAATTTGCTTAACAGCATTATCAAGCAATTGATGATCATAAGATTTAAGCGTCAGACGTATCTTTTGCTTTTTCATCATTAAATCCTATTTGACCCTTATTCAATAATTTCAGTCACAACACCAGCCCCAATGGTTCTTCCGCCTTCACGAATAGCGAATTTCAGCTCTTTATCCATTGCAACTTTTCCAACCAATTCAACGGTAAATTGAACATCATCACCAGGCATAACCATTTCACGACCTGCAGGCAACGTGATTGATCCGGTAACGTCTGTTGTTCTGAAATAAAATTGAGGTCTATATCCATTAAAGAATGGGCTATGACGTCCACCCTCATCTTTATTCAAAATAATAGCTTGTGCTTTGAATTTTTTATGAGGCTTAATGGTACCAACAGCTGCAAGCACTTGTCCGCGCTCAACATCTTCCTTTTTGATACCACGAAGCAACAATCCAGCGTTATCACCAGCAATCGCTTCTTTTAATTCTTTGTTAAACATTTCAATACCAGTAACAGTTGTTTTAACGGTATCTCTAAATCCAACAATTTCAATTTCTTGACCAAGTGTCAAAACACCACGCTCCACACGACCAGTTACCACAGTACCACGGCCTGAAATGGAAAAAACGTCTTCAATTGGCATCAAGAAAGGCTTATCTTTATCTCGCTGAGGAGCTGGAATGTAGGCATCAACAGCTTCCATCAGTCTCATGATTGATTGAGTTCCTAATTCACTGTTTTCACCATTGAGAGCTTTAACAGCTGCTCCACGAACTACAGGAATTTTATCTCCAGGAAATCCATACTTTGTTAAAAGATCGCGAACTTCTTCTTCAACCAAATCAACCATGTCTTTATCATCAACCATGTCAACTTTGTTCAAGAAAACCACAATCGCAGGAACACCAACTTGACGAGCAAGAAGAATGTGTTCACGTGTTTGAGGCATTGGTCCGTCAGCAGCGGAAACAACCAAAATTGCACCATCCATTTGAGCCGCACCAGTGATCATGTTTTTAACATAGTCCGCGTGACCTGGACAATCTACGTGTGCATAGTGACGGTTATCTGTTTCATATTCAACGTGAGCTACCGAGATGGTAATACCACGAGCGCGTTCTTCTGGAGCTTTATCAATTTGATCAAATGCTCTGAACTCCGCTAAACCTTTTTCAGCAAGGGTTTTTGTGATTGCTGCTGTCAAGGTTGTTTTACCATGGTCAACGTGACCAATCGTACCAATATTAACGTGAGGCTTTTTTCTCTCAAATATGCCTTTTGCCATTGTGCTATCCTTCCACACAAAACCGAAAAAATACTACTGTTTTTTCCCAACAATCTCGTCTTGAATGTTCCTTGGTACTTCTCGATACACTTCAAATTGCATCGAATAGCTTGCTCGACCTTTTGTCAAAGAACGCAGGGTCGTTGCGTAACCGAACATCTCCCCGAGAGGAACTTCCGCCGTAACAACTTGAGAACCGTGAGCAGCATCCATTCCAAGAATTCTGCCACGACGAGAGTTTAAATCTCCCATAACGTCGCCCATGTTTTCATCTGGCGTTACTACTTCAACTTTCATGATAGGCTCAAGCAACACTGGAGCCGCTTTTGTCATACCATCCTTGAAAGCCATAGAAGCTGCTATTTTAAACGCTAATTCAGAAGAGTCAACGTCGTGGTATGATCCGTCGAAAACAGATACTTTAACGTCAACCACAGGGAACGCGCCCAAGACACCTTGCCCTAGAGCTTCTTTAACACCTTTTTCGATACCAGGAATAAATTCCTTAGGAATTGTACCACCCTTAATATCGTTGATAAATTCAAAACCGGTTGCACGATCTTTAGGCTCTACCTTCAACCAAACGTGACCATATTGACCATGACCACCTGATTGACGAATAAATTTGCCTTCAACTTCAACAGCCTTTTGCACTGTTTCTTTGTAGGCAACTTGAGCTTTACCAACCGTACTTTCAACTTTGTGCTCACGAAGCAAACGATCAACAATAATTTCAAGGTGCAATTCACCCATACCGGAAATAATTGTTTGATTTGTTTCTTCGTTATAGCTGAATCTAAATGATGGATCTTCTTGCATCAATTTACGCAAAGAGATAACCATTTTTTCATAATCCCCTTTACCTTTAGGCTCAATCGCCATAGAGATAACAGGATCTGGACAATTAATTCTTTCAAGAAGCAATGGATGATCTTCTGCTGACAAAGAATCACCAGTGATAACATCTTTCAAGCCAACTACGGCCGCAATGTCACCTGCTCCAATAAATTTGACTTCATCGCGCTTATTCGCATGCATTTTAACAATACGACTTACACGCTCTTTCTTCCCTTTGGTTACATTATAAACATATGAACCAGATTCAAGTTTACCTGAATAAACACGAATAAAAGTTAAAGATCCAACGAATGGATCAATCATAATTTTAAATGCTAACGCACAGAAAGGCTCCGAATCTTCTGCTTTACGGGTTTCTACCTGATCAGTTTCAGGATTAACACCTTGAACAGCTGGAATATCTAAAGGAGAAGGCAAAAAATCAAGAACAGCATCAAGCATCTGCTGAACACCCTTGTTCTTGAATGCAGCACCACAGTAAACAGGCGTTACTTTTTGAGCTATAACACCTTTTCTCAATGCAGCCTTCGCCTCTTCAATGGTAATTGTTCCACCATCTAAATAACGCTCAGCTAACGCATCATCAAAATCGCATGCTTTTTCAATTACCTTTTCATGCAATTCATCAGTCTGATCTTTATATTCAGCAGGAACATCTTTCCATGTGACATCGCCATCTTCTGCAAAAACAGCCATTTTCTTCGTCAAAAGATCGATCACAGCTGAAAATTCTTCTGATTTTCCTACAGGAATTTGCATTGCAAGAGAATTTCCACGAAGCTTTTCATCGATTTGCTTAACAACGTTGAAATAATCGCCACCGATACGATCCAACTTGTTAACAAATGCAATACGAGGAACTTTATAACGAGTTGCTTGACGCCACACAGTTTCCGATTGAGGCTGAACGCCACCAACCGCACAAAACACTGCAACAGCTCCATCAAGAACACGCAACGAACGCTCTACTTCGATGGTAAAGTCAACGTGACCAGGAGTATCAATCAAATTGATTTGGTGATCTCTCCAAAAACAAGTGGTAGCAGCGGAGGTAATGGTAATACCACGCTCACGCTCTTGCTCCATCCAGTCCATGGTAGCTTCGCCCTCATGAACCTCACCAATTTTATGTGAAACACCAGTATAAAAAAGAATACGCTCACTGACAGTGGTTTTACCAGCATCGATGTGAGCCATAATACCTATATTGCGAAACTTCGCTAATTTCGGATTACTCATGGAAAGCTTTCCTTTTTTATTTGATTACCAAGCGTAATGCGAGAATGCTCTGTTAGCTTCTGCCATTCTATGAACATCGTTACGCTTTTTAACTGCACCACCATTGCCATCAGCAGCTTCTAGCAATTCATTTGCAAGTCGCTTACCCATGCTTTTGTCTGAACGGCTTGATGCAGAATCAAGTAACCAACGGAAAGCCAAAGTTTGCGCACGCGCTGGACGAACTTCGGTTGGAATTTGGTATACACCACCGCCTACACGACGAGATTTAACCTCAACAAAAGGACGAACCTGTCCAAGCGCTTTTTCAAAAAGAGCCAATGCCTTTTTGTCATCACCGCCCACTTTTTTGGCCATGATATCAAAAGCTTCGTAGACGATACCGCGTGCAACACCTTTTTTGCCGCACTCCATAACAATATTGATAAATTTTTGAACTGAACTTGAACCGAAACGAGGATCAACCCCAATATCTCGAACAAAGTTAACAGATTGACGTCTTGGCATTATTTAGCACCCTTCTTACGCTTAGCACCATACAAGGAACGGCTTTGATTTCTTGCTGTTACACCAGCAGCATCAAGTGTTCCACGAACAATGTGATAACGCACACCCGGCAAATCCTTTACACGACCACCACGTACGAGTACTACTGAGTGTTCTTGTAAATTATGGCCTTCACCAGGAATGTATGCGGTGACTTCTTTACCTGTGGTCAATTTCACACGGGCTACTTTACGCAATGCTGAGTTTGGTTTTTTTGGTGTTTGTGTATACACACGAACGCAAACTCCACGACGCTGAGGACATTCGCTCAATGCGGGCGATTTAGTTTTATAAACAACTTTTTTACGCTTGCTTCTTACAAGCTGATTTATCGTTGGCATAAGTATCGATTCCTAACAAATAAAAAACCGACTGAAGTTTCTTGTTCTTGACTTTGGTACAACACCATTTTTAGTTTTTTACGAGATTAAGATATATCTCTCATAAGCAACTTCGAATAGACAACGCACGCTGAAGAATTCACCAAAACCAGAACAATTTTGATCCTTCTCGCCTGAGC
>Ga0256364_1000021_pt1 | contig 16426 bp, 1 predicted proteins | sample MistaT_3_FD_186094 | JGI IMG/M metagenome (GOLD analysis project Ga0256364, IMG submission 186094) | Metatranscriptome of freshwater microbial communities from Mississippi River, Louisiana, United States - Miss_Atlam_RepC_8d (Metagenome... | ecosystem: Environmental > Aquatic > Freshwater > River...
CAACACGGTGCTGAGCCTGGACGGCAACAGCAATGTGGTGGTGACCAACCTGGTGGGCAACATTGAGGCCTCGGGCCTGACCGATGGCACGCTGGACATCACGACCAGCGACGCCAGCGACACCGGCATCGCGATCACGACGGGCACCTGGGCGACCTCGGTCACCGGCACGGGCACGAACGACCTGATCACGATCAACGCCGCTTCGCTGCTGAACGACACGGTGCTCAGCCTGGACGGCAACAGCAATGTGCTGGTGACCAACCTGGTGGGCAACATCGAGGCTTCGGGCCTGACCGATGGCACGCTGGACATCACGACGTCGGACAACACGAACGACAACGGCATCGCGATCACGACGGGTACCTGGGCGACCTCGGTCACCGGCATGGGCGCCGACGACACGATCACGATCAACGCCGCTTCGCTGCTGAATGGCTCAATGCTGACGCTTGACGGTGTGAGCGATGTGGTGGTGACCAACCTGGTGGGCAATATCCAGGCCAACGCCCTGACAGAAGGTACGCTGGACGTCACGACCTCGGACAATCTGGATGACAACACCATCAGCATCACCACCGGACTGTGGGCGACCTCGGTCACGGGTACGGGCACGGACGATGTCATCAGCATCTTCACCAGCTCGTTGAGCAACGACAGCGTCCTGACGCTGGACGGCAACAGCAATGTGATGGTGACGGGTCTGGTGGCTGATATCGAGGCTTCTGGCCTGACCGATGGCACCCTGGACATCACCACCTCGAACAACACGGCTGACAACGACATCTTCATCACCACCGGCACCTGGGCGACCTCGGTCACCGGTACCGCGGTGAGCGATACGATCAGCATCTTTGCTGCAAGCCTGCTCAACAACACGGTGCTGACGCTGGACGGTCAGAGCACGATGGTGGTCACCGATCTGGTGGGCGACATCGAGGCTTCGGGCATGACCGGCGGCACGCTGGACATCACGACCTCGGACAACACGGCCGACAACGGGATCTCGATCACCACCGGCATCTACGCGACCTCGGTCACGGGCACCGGCACCAACGATCTGATCACGATCAATGTGGGCAGCCTGTTGAACGACTCGGTGCTGACGCTGGACGGTCTGAGCAACGTGCTGGTGACGAACCTGGTGGGTGACATCGTGGCCACCGGTTTGACCGACGGCACGCTGGACATCACCACCTCGGACAACACCGGTGACAACGACATCTTCATCACCACCGGCACCTGGGCAACCTCGGTGACCGGCATGGGGACCAACGACACGATCTCGGTTGATGCAAGCAGCCTCCTCAACGGCTCGGTGCTGACGCTGGACGGTCTGAGCAACCTGTTGGTGACGAACCTGATCGGCAATATCGAGGCCTCGGGCCTGACCGATGGCACGCTGGACATCACGACGTCGGACAACACGAACGACAACACGATTTCCATCACCACCGGTGCTTGGGAGGTGTCGATCACGGCCGCAGCCGGTAGCGACACGATCTCGGTCAATGCCGATGCCTTGCTCGATAACCGCACGATGACGATCGACGGCGCCAGCCACTTCGTCGTCACGAACATGGAAGGCCAGCTCGACGCCTCGGGCCTGACCGGCACGCTGTCGGTGTCCTTCAGCAATGTGACGGACAACGCGGCCAGCATCACCACCGGCACGGCCAACACCACGCTGGCAGGTTTTGCAGGCGGCAACGACACCCTGAGCGTCAATGCCGAATTGATGGCCGACAACACCACGCTGACCATCAGCGGTTCGTCGGACAGCTTCACCATCGACAACCTGCTGGCCGATCTGACCAGCACGGCCACCGGCACCATCTCGGTGACGCTGGATGACGATGGCACCGATGCGACGACACCGGCGGTTCGGGTGAACCTGACCAACAACGGCAGCGGGTCTGCGATTGATGTCTACATGGGCCCCAGCCCATCGAGCAACCAATCGTTCGACGCCAACGACACGATCTCGTTGTCGGGTACCGACAAGTTCAACCTGCACATGACCACGTCGCAGCACAACAGCACGATGTCCATCCTGGGTGGCTCGGCGCTGGACGAGATCAGCATCACCGATGGCAACACCAGCGGGACGATGATCACGACGCGCGATCAGATCGAGGTGTACCAGCTGTCGAACAGTGGCAACTACATCACGCAATCGGATACTGCGTCCTACACGTCGAGCCTGAGCATTGTGGGCGCCAACGGCATCGATGCCCTCAACATGGGCCCGACGCTGCTGACCGACAACATGGACTTGGGCGGTGATGGCAACGATGTGCTGATCCTGGGTGGCGCTGGCAACGACGTCATCTACTCCAGCAGCGATGACGCCTTGCGCGAGCGGCTCTTCATTGACCTGGGAGCCACGGGCGTGAACGTTGGCGGCACCGACGTCGTGCTGTTCAAGAACTCGGCGATCGGTGGTGCGGGTGGCGGCTTGGGTGGCGCGGTGAAGGATTACGACACCAGTGGATCGCTTGACTGCAACGCCAGCAGCCTCGAAGCGACCATCCTGTTGTGGGACTCTGACATCGTTGACACAACCTATCCGACCAACGGCACCTATGCGGCAGAGGTCACGGGCTTCACGTCGGGCAGCGGCGGCGACAAGATCGGTTACCTGTACGCCACGACCAAGGTCACGGCGGCGGGTTTTGCCGAGAACGTGGTGCCGGCCACCTTCGACTACAGCCTGTATGCACCGAACTCGGTCATCGAGCTGAGCGCGAACGTGTTCCAGATGAGCGACCCGAACAACTTGGCGGCCATCGCTTATCCGATGAAGGCCTTGGGCAATATCGCCAACGGCAGTTACTACATCGTGGCCTACAGCGGAACGGATGCCGGTGCCGATGCCTATATCTATGCGGCAACGGCCACCGAGGGTGACGGTTTTGACTTCGCAGATGTGGACGGTATGGGCGGTATCGGGGTCTATGACACCGACACGGTCGAACTGATCGGCATCATCCGCGGGATCGGCGCCAACACCCTGACCGGTCTGAACTTCGTTTAATGGGGAAACGGTGCAAATCCGGGGCGTTTGACACGCTCCGGATTTGCGCTTTTTAAGGAGCAGTAAGATGGCCGGTGAAACCCTTGTATCGGACTATGTCTATCGTCTGACAAACAATGCCTCCCTGACCGATTTTTGGACCAGGATTTATGCGGACAACCGTTCGTACGCCAACCAGAAATGGACCATCAGCGGCGGCGTCAACGGCGGCTCTAACAGCATTGGTGTGGTCGATATGGGCCTCAACACCAATCTGTCTGGCCAATTCCAGTGGCAAAAGGACTGGTTGGAGTTGTCGACAACCCGCCTCGACAGCACCCAAAACTTCAAGCTCTACCTCATTGACGTCGAGTACATTTCGGCGCCTTTGTACAAAAACATCAGCCTTGAAATCACCAGCGGTTTGGGCTTTTCGACCGATGGCTCGCTGGCCAGCATCACCACCCGTGTGGGCAACCACACGCTGGTTTACGACAACGCCATCCGCGACTCGTCGGTGTTCATGGGCAATGGGTGGGATGTCATCAAGCTGATCGACAACCCCTATATTCCGGGTGAGCAGTATTGGTCGTACATTCGCCGCACCGACGGTCAGCTTGACCTGTACAGCCTGTTCTCGGGCAAGCGCATCCGGCTGCAAGGCGGTGCGCCCACCTACGACTCGGCTGGCCGCATGAATTTTGGTGAGGTTGAGCAGATCAATCTCAAGAATGCCCGAACCTCGTCGGTGGAAACCCCCAGCACGGGCACCATCGTGCCCACCGACACCAGCAAGTACCTCAACACCAACATCGATCTGCGCAGCTGGGAAAACGGCGCTTACCGGCCGTTTAGCGATTCCTTCAACCTGGCGTATTTCAATTACATCCGCTACACCTCGGACAACGTCTGGGTGGGTGAAGCGACGGTGTACGACCCCATCACCAATTTGCACAGCGCGGTGGGGGATACCACGGTGGCCGGGGCCACGGTGCTCGATGTGATTGGACGGCATCGCAACGGCACGCACGACATGCTGGTGGGCGAGCAGACCACCCCCATCGATGGTCAATTGCGCCTGTACGCCTTCGAGTTCTCGTCCAAGTCGTACAACACCTTCAACGACGTGTTCCTGGGCGGTGCCGGCAACGACAGCGCCAGCTACAGCGCCAATGCCGCGACGGCCCAGGACCGGGTGGCGGCCTATGGTTTTGGCGGCAACGACATCCTGGAAGGTGGCCAGAGCAACGATTACCTGTTTGGTGGGCAGAGCTCCTACAGCCAGATCACCGGCGACATTGGCAACCAGATCACCGGTGGCAATGGTGCCGATTATTTTGGTGTGGGCCATCTCAACATGGATGGCAGCATGCCGGGCAATCTCTCGCCCGAAGGCTATGGCGCCCACAAGGGCTATGCCACCGATGTGATTTTTGACTGGACAGCGCGCACCGACACCCTGGTGGTGCTGGCCAACGGGGTGGCCGTGATTGCCAACCTCAAGGTCAACAAAGACGCCAGCACCGATATGCGCGGCAACGACTATGTCGACCTGCGCGACTACACCGCGGTCGTGACCTCGGATCAGGATTTTGATGGCGCGCGCGGCAATCCCTCCTGGGACTCCACGCAAACCCTGGATTATGTGTACGCCAACCAGGTCTCGCGCGACAACCAGAGCATTCGCAACGAAGGCGATGTCACAGTTGTCAACCAAGGCCTCATTGTGGCCCGGGGGCAGGGCGGCGACGACACCATTTACGGCAGCGCTGGCAACGATTACCTCTATGGCAATGAAAAACGCAACCTGATCAACCTCAGCGAAGGCGGTCAAGACCGTGCGTTTGTCGACACCCGCTCGGGCAAGCAGTATGTGTCGGACATCGATCTTGTCGGCAACGATGTGGTCTACCTGGCCAAAAACATCGTGGATGCCTTTGGTGGCAACAGCGGCCGCAGCACGGCAGTCACCACCAACGCCCCGGGTTACTCAGAAGCCGTGGGCTACAGCCAGGGCCTGGACTTTTTGTATGGGGTGACCTACAAGTCCTACCTGTCCAATTCCTACGGCTCGCAACCCTACACCAATGCCGAGTCCGAAGCCATGGGCTGGGCGGCCGACCTGACCACGTTTGCGGCAGGTCTGGGCATGATCATCGCGGCCATCCCGATTTACTTCATTCCTTTTGTGGGGCCGGCGATCGCAGCCGGCTTGACCGCGACAGGTGTTTTGCTCGAGGCGGGCAAGATCTACTCGGAGCTGAACAACCCCTGGTGGGGGTCGGTCGAGCACAAAAACGCGGTCTGGAATTTACCCGGGAGTGCGCGTGACAACTACGTCCATATCCTGGACAACTCGACACTTTGGGGCAAGCCCAATACCACGGCGGCAACGGGCGACTCGATCAATACCGACGACTGGGTCAACTTCCTTGACTTCTTTCCGAACTCCAACAAAAACGACGGCTTCATGCATGTCCTGGAGTTGAATCCGGACCAGGACTACAACCAGGGCATTTACGGTTACTACGTGGTCTACTCGGACGAGGAGACCTTTGTGTACCTGGTGGTCTCGCCGGACCACCTGATCGAGAACAACGAGGCCATCAAGATCGCGGAGTTGTCGGGTTGGCGCACCGCCGCCGACTTTGTGGTTTATGACTCCAACACCGATCCGTACAACCGCAAGGCCGATGCGGCCGTGATTCTGCGCCAGCCGACCATCACCACCGTGACCGAGGTGGGGGGTGGAACCGGGGCCAGCGTGCCGAATGGCGGCGAATCGCCGGCACCGCGCTTTCGGGTGCAGGGGGCGCTGACCAGCACGTCCCCGGCCACCACCAAGAACGTCAAGATTGTGCTCAGTGATGGCAACGACGCGTCTTGGACAGGGGTGTCGCTGGATCTTGCGCCCAGCGCTGGCAGCTACGACGTCACCGACAACCGCACCCTCGGTCAGCTGATCCTCCAGACCGATTACGACACCACAGCCAGCAGCAGTGCGCCAGCGCAGCTGCGTTCGCTCAGCCTGGACAACACCTTCGAGTACCTGGATCAACGGGTGCTCTACTACACCACGCTCTACAACGATGTGGACGGCGATGGCGAGATGATCATCCAGACCCGATCCAACTCGTGGCAGGTGATTGCAAATGGCTACAACCCGAGCGCCAGCATCGACGGCGGCGCCGGCTTGGACACCCTGGTGCTGGAGTCGACCTCGGCGCACCTGAACCAGGCCAACGACAACCAGATCGTCAACATCGAGAACATCCGCGTCAAAGCGCCGGTGGGCCCGGGCCTGATGGCCTCGATCGTGGGCGGGGCCATCAACGACATCACCATCGTCGACGGTGGACGCAATGTGGCCGACGGGGTGTACAACCTGACGATTGAAGAGCGCCTGGGCAGCAACACCTTGGGCGACGGCAGTGGGGCCACCGGCTGGACCGCCACGGTCTCGGGGGGCAAGGTTGTGAGCATTGGCCGTGGTGCGCCAGGTACCAACTACAGCGCCGACAGCACCCTGATCACCGCCTCCTGGGAGCCGGTGGGCGTGCTGATCGATCTGGACAAACAGACCGACGGTTTCACCGTGACGGGTCTCAATGGCAAGGACACCATCATCGGCAGCCTGGGCAACGATGCCTTGTACGGCACCGGCGGCGTGGACAGCATTCTGGGCGGCATGTCCAACGACACCATCGTCAGCGAGGACTTCATCTCGGGCGGTGGCGCCATGGACGCCCTGTATGGCCAGGACGACAACGACACCTTTGCCGTGGCGGGTGCCTCGGAAATGGTCGAGGCTGCCGGGACCGAGACGATCAACGGCGGAGATGGCATCGATACCCTGAGCATCATTGTTGACGCCTCGACCCTGACCGGTAACCTGGGCAATGACCGGGTCTATGACCTGACACAGGGCACCAACAACATCTCGGATCTGGAAGTCGTGTCCTTTGGGCAGGATGCGAGCGGCTTTGTCCTGACCCTGGACGATGGCATGGCGGCCACCTCGGACCTGGGGGGCACCAACAGCGGGACCGTGCGGGTGACCTCCTCGGTCAACATGAGCAACGCCGTGAAGGTCGACGCCACCGACTTCCAGGCTGGCCGCGAGTTGCTGTTCCTGCCGACCAATGGTTTGGTTGGCACCTCGAATTTCTCGGGCAACGACACCGTCTATGGTGGTTCGGGCAACGACACCATCTCGTCGGAAAACGGTGCCGACAGCGTGGTGGGCGGGGCGGGCGACGACAGCGTCATCGCAGGCGCAGGTGCCGACACGGTCATTCTGGGCGGCGCGGGCAGCGACTCGGTGAATGCCGGCGCCGATGCCGACCTGATCGTGGCGGAGGGCAACCTCAGCACCAACGACACCATTGACGGCGGTGCGCAGGCCGATCGCCTGACCATCACCAACGATCAAGGCACATCCGATCTGAACAATGTGTTCCAGGTCGAGACGATTGAGCTGCTGAGTGGTTACGACAGCACCTTCAGCTACACGGTTGCGAACAACTCTCGCTTTGACAACGACAGCACGGGGGTGGTGATTGACGCCGATGCCCTGCAGTCGTCGGAAACCTTGCGCTTGGATGTCAGCACCTTGTCGCGGGCCATCACGGTCTTGTCCGGGGCAGGCCAAGACACCATCATCGACGGGGCTGGCAACGACAGCATCGACACCAACAACGGCAACGACACCGTGCTGTTGTCTGGTGCGAGCGACGACACGGTGCAGACCGGCGCGGGCCAGGACACCCTGAGCCTGGCCAGCGGCAACGATGTGTCGCTCTTTAGCGGCAGTGACAGCGTGCTGATGGGCAGCGGGAACGACATTCTGTACGGTTGGGATCAGGTGTCGGTGGCCGATACCCTCAAGGGCGGTGCCAATTTTGACAAGCTGGTGCTCACCGATGACAACGCCACCACCGACCTGAACAATGTCACCGAGTTCGAGACCATCGAGCTGTCGGCCGGTGCGGATTTTGTGTACGTCATTGGCGATGGCAGCGCGTTTGACCAGGACACCACCCCGGTGACGGTGGACGGCTCCATGCTGGGCGCGGGTGACGGCGTCAGCTTCAATGCCACGGTGCTCAATCGCAGCATCACGGTGCTGTTTGGGGATGGCAACGACACGATTTATGGCGGTTTGGGCAACGACTCGCTCAATTCAGGCGCCGGCAACGACCTGTTCCTGATGGACGTCCGCATGAACGTGGGCGACACGCTCGACGGCGGCATTGGCAACGACACCTTGACCTTTGGTGACACCACCGGCACCAGCCAGACCAACGATCTGGACCATGTGACCCGCATCGAGTACATCAACCTGCTCGACAGCCTGACCAGCATCAACGCGGTCGACACCCTGGTGGCCAGTGGGGCCACCCTGAACCTCAATGCCACGTTGCTCACGGGCAGCAACAGCCTGACCTGGGATGGCTCGGCCGAAAACGATGGCCGTTTCAGCATCCTGGGCAGCGACCAGGCCGATACCATCACCGGCGGCAAACAGGCCGATACCATCGTCTCGGGCAACGGCGCCGACTCGATTGTGGCGGGCGACGGCGACGACTCGGTGGTCAGCGGAGACGGTAACGACTCGGTGATCACGGGTAATGGCAATGACACCATTAGCTTAGGCGGCAGCGGAAGCGACAGCCTGTTCTCGGGAGACAACGACGACCTGATCATTGCCGACAGCAACCTGACCGTGGCCGATACCCTGGATGGTGGCACCGGCACCGATACCCTGACCTTTGCCGACAGCACGGGCACCAGCGCCACCAACGATCTCGACCATGTCACCCGGATCGAGACCATTGTGCTGGGCAATGCACTGACCAGCATCACGTCGGTTGACAACCTGGTGGCGAGCGGCGCGACCCTGAATCTGGACGCAAGCGCCCTGACGGGTAGCAACACCCTGACCTGGAATGGTGCGGCCGAAACCGATGGCCAATTCAGCATCCTGGGCAGTGGCCAGGCCGACACGATCACCGGTGGCAACCAGGCCGATACCATTGTCTCGGGCACAGGCGCCGACTCGTTGGTCGCAGGCAATGGCAACGATTCCATCCTCAGTGGTGATGGAAACGACACCATCACCCTGGGCGGCACGGGCAGCGACATCATCGATGCCGGGATCGGCAACGACCTGATCGTGGCGGCCAACTTCTTCACCTCGGCCGACACCCTGGACGGCGGTGCGGGCAGCGATGTCCTGAACTTCACCGACAGCACCGGCACCACCCAGACCGACGACCTGGACTGGGTGACCCAGGTGGAAACCATTGTGCTGGGCGACAGCCTGACCAGCATCATCGCGGTCGATACCCTGGTCGCCAGCGGCATCACCTTGAACCTCAACGCCTCGTCCCTGACAGGCAGCAACACCTTGACCTGGGATGGCTCTGCCGAGAGCAACGGCCGATACAGCATTCTGGGCAGTGGCCAGGACGACACCATCACGGGCGGCAACCAGGCCGACACCATCGTCTCGGGCACCGGCGCCGACTCGGTGGTGGCGGGCAATGGCAGCGACTCCATTGTCACGGGCCATGGGGCCGACACCGTGACCTTGGGTGGCACGGGCAGCGACAGCATCTTCACAGGCAATGATGACGACCTGATCGTTGCGGATCATTTCCTGACGGTGGCCGACACCCTGGACGGCGGTGATGGGACTGACACCCTGACCTTTAGCGACAGCACGGGCACCAGCGCCACCAACGACCTCGACCACGTCACCAACATTGAGCGCATCACCTTGGGCGATAGCCTGACCAGCGTGACCACGCTGGACACCCTGGTGGCCAGTGGGGCCACCCTGACGATCGATGCCGTGGGCCTGAGCGGCACGAACACGCTGACCTGGAATGGTGCGGCCGAAAACGATGGCAGCTTCTCGGTGCTGGGCACTTCGCGGGCCGACAGCATTGTGGGCGGCAGCGGCGCCGACACCCTGGTGGGGGGCGCGGGCGTGGACAGCCTGGTGGGCAATGCCGGCAACGATGTCTTTGTCTACAACAGCGCACTCAGCGACTTGACGGGCACGGGCGAGACGATCTCTGGCGGCAGCGGCGATGACACCCTGGTGGTCGCTGGCGGGACCTTGCCGATAGATTTCAGCAACGATGTGATCAGTTCGATCGAGTTGCTGGAACTCACCCGCGACGTGACGGGAAGTGCCGACGCCAATGCCCAGATGCTGACCATGACCGAGGCGCAGCTGTCGGGCCTGACCACCATCAACGCCGCGCAGGGCGACAAGATCACCCTGACCAATGCGGTGATCAGCACCACCATGGCCACCCTGGTCGTGGACGGTCAGCTGACCCTGAAGCTGACCGATGTGTCGGGCAACTTCCTGTCGCTGGACCCGGGTAATTTTGACGGGACCAACGACTTGCTGGTGGTGGATGCCGCCAGCTTGACGCATCGCCTGGATGTGGTTGGGGCGGGCGAGACCATGGGGGCTTTGAGCATCGTCTCTGGTTCTGGCGATGACGTTATCCTGGGCACCCAGTCGACGGTGGGCGACACCATCGTCGCCAACGGCGGCAACGATTCGATCAACGGCTCCAATGGCTTTGACTGGATCGATGCGGGCATTGGCCTGGACACCGTGCTGATGTCGGTGGAATCGCGCGATACGATCGACGCGGGCAGTGACAACGACTGGTTGGTCCTGACTGGCAACGCCACGGGAGCGGTGGTGGTCGACCTGTCGGTCTCGGGCGGCAGCGATCAGGTGCTGACCATCAACGGCAGCGCCGATGGCGCGGTGCAAAAGAATTTTGAGCACCTGGATGCCAGTGCGATAGGGGGCTCCGGTGTCAAGGTGACCACCCGCACTAGCGCTACTTCAGTGATTGGTTCGGCACAGGCGGATACCATCAAAGGTGGCAGTGCCGCTGACTCATTGTTCGGTGGTGGCGGTGCCGACGTGATCTGGGCTGGCGCAGGCGCAGACACTGTTTCTGCTGGTAACGGTGGGAAAGTGCTGGTGGTCGGCGATCTGTCAACGGCCGACGCAGCAAAGTTGACGCTGATCAACAGCACGCTTGGGACCTTGACAGGATCCAATCCTGGTTTTGATTCAACCCATGCCAGCGATGAGGCAACAGGTGAAGTCATCAGCTTTGACAGCACCGCCACCAACGAGTTGCATTTGTTTGGCACCGTGGATCTGACCAAGATCACCCTGTCTGGCACCTATAACCTGGTGACGTATTCGACGTTGAAGATCACACAGGCTCAGTTGGAGGCGGCAAGCTCCCTGACATTGGTGGATAACGCTGGGGGAACAGGTAGCCATACGGTGTTCATCACAGATGCCACAGGCACTGTGCTCGCCAATGACGACCAGACGCGAGTCATGGAAGCGTGGCTGGATCGAGCTGGTCTGCAGCTCAAGTTCGATACGGCCAAATCAAGTACGCCTGTGGGTCTGACGATTGGGGGGCAAACCCTAAACCACAGCAATAGCATCACCACTGCTGCCTATGTCAGCGAAACGATCAACGCGCCTTCATCGAGCGTTCCGGCTGGTAACCCCATTGGCGCCAGTCCAAACACCACGACCCTCCGCTTTGACGTGCGAAGCAGTGAGCCGAACGTGGGAAATGGCGATTTTGCGGAGGCCGTGACTGTCAACAGCCAGCATTTTCCCATCTACCCTGGCGACCGTTTCAAGGGTGCAAGATTTATCTCGGACTTTGAGCCGGGTGCTGACCAACTGCCAGTGCCAGCGACGTTCCTGGGTACGGGCGACAATCGGGTGCATAACCGCCAGTTCGAGGTCTATTACGGTTCGTACGACCAGATGACGGATACCTTCCAGGTCACCAACACACCGTACGGACCCGCACAGACCGAGTACACCTTGATTCTGTACGATAACGATACATCGAGCAGTGTGGCTTACATCGAAGGTCTGGTGTTTGCCAACTACATGGTCGAGAACCGCTGGTCTCTGGCCAACGGCGGTACCCCCAGTGCGACGTTGGAATTCTCAAATGCTTATCTGGCCGCCTCCAGTGCTGCCATTGGTCAGATTTATGGGGACGCCACCAACAACACGTTGAGCGCATCGGGCACCCAAACCGCTTATGTCTATGGGTTGGCAGGCGACGATGTGCTGAATGGCTCTTCGGTCAACGATTTCCTTTCCGCAGGCGTCGGGGCCGACACCATCTCTGGCGGTGCGGATGCCGATGTGATCGACGTGGGTGACAGCGCATTCGACGGAACACGTGGCGATAACGCGCAAGACCTGATCATCATCAATGCGGTGGGGGGCAGTTCTTCTGATTCCGGGGTTGTGTTCAACACGCCGGCTGTTACCGGTGGGGTGGACGAGACTGGTTCTGATTACATCTACAGTTTTGAGTTGCAGCGGGATGTCTTGCGCATTGCGGCAACTGAAGTCGGCAGCTACAGCCACACCACCAATCTGAGCACGGTTCAACAGCGTGTCAATGATGGCTTTGGTACCACAGCGCTCGATCAGTACACTTTACTGGCCGACCTTAATGGTGGTGGCGTCGCCACTGGCGATGTTGCCGTGACCTTCCGCAACTGGCAGATCAGTGGCGCGATAACCTTTGCTGATCGTGTGCAGTATGTCCTGACCGGTAATTCGTCGAACAACACCATTGTGGGCGGGGCCCTGGACGACACCATTGATGGGGGAGGCGGCAGTGACACCCTGTCGGGCGATTTGGGTAACGATTCCCTGGTGGGTAGCGCCGGCAGTGACTCGTTGGTCGGTGGCGAAGGCAACGACACCTTGGTGGGTGGGGCTGATGCCGACGCCCTTGCCGGTGGGCTTGGCAACGATGTGTTGATTGTCAACAACGATGTGGACTCGGGCGAGAGCTACGACGGCGGCACCGGCAATGACGAGCTCAAGATCCTGAGCGACACCGATCTGAGCGTGGTGACCACGCTCACAGGGATCGACACCATCACCCTGTCGGCAGGCGTGGATGCCAAGTTCAGCGCTGCCGCCCTGACGGGCGACACCTTGTACCTCAATGGCACCAGCGACACCGGCGGTGAAACGGTCTCGGTGATGGGCACCAGCGGTGCGGACACGATTGATTTGTCGGGCATCACGGTGGACGCGAACGACATTGGTGGCATCAGCATCAATGGACTGGACGGCAATGACTCCATCCTGGGCTCCAAAGGGGACGATACCCTGATGGGGGGCGCCGGCGCCGACACCCTCTTGGGTGGATTGGGCAACGATGTGCTGGTGGTGGACAACGACGTGGCAGCTGGCGAGCGCTACGACGGCGGGGTGGGAGACAACACCTTGCTGATCAAGCAGGACACCGACTTGGGTGTGGTGACCGTCCTGGACAACATTGACACCATCACCTTGCTGGATGGGGTCGACGCGATTTTCAGTGCGGCTGCGCTGACGGGGGATACCCTGACGATTGCTGGAACCGATGACGTCATCAACGAAACCGTGTCGGTGTTTGGTGGGGCCAGCAACGATGTGATCAATCTGGGCAATATCACCATCGACACCAATGATTTGCGCGGCCTGACCATCAACGGCGGCGATGGGGATGACACCATCACCGGCACCAGCGGTGTGGATACCTTGATCGGTGGCAACGGGACGGACGTGTTCCGCTTTAGCAGCAACGCCCAGACCGATACCACCAACGCCACGGCCAAAATGGACATCATCAGCGATTTCAACATCGCTGAAGACTCGATTGATGTGTCGGCCATTGGCACGTCGCCGACCGGCTTGACCGCGACCAGCGTCTCAGGTAGCGATGGCGACGACTACATCGTGAGCTGGACCATCAACGGCGTCACCAACTATGTGTTGCTCAACAACACAGGGACCACGGGGGGGTTGACCTTCTCCAGCAGCGGTGGCCAGTTGACGGCCACTTCCACTGCATCGCCATTGGCGTTTGACTTGTTCACGGTCACGGGCACGTCGATTGAGGTCAGCGGTTCCTCGCCGTTCCGGGCCTACATGACGGCCACCAGCACGGCGCCCACCTACAACAACACCAGCACCTTCTACACGCAGTCCAAGAACTACGGCGCAAGCAACAGCTACACCTTCAACTTTGCCCTGCTCAAGTCGTCCACGGCCACCAGCGCGGAAACCGTGAGCAACACCATGCCGCACCCGGTATTGGGGGCGCGCCTGACCATCCAAAACACCAACAACAACAGCATCAACACCACATACCCTGGCTTTATCTATGTGGGCGACGACACGGTTGGTGCGGTCAACGACACGATCACCGTGACCGACGGTACCTTGCCGTCGTTTGTGTATGGCTTTGAGGGCGACGACAACCTGACGGCCATTTCTGGCAACGACACGCTGTTTGGCGGCAATGGGAATGACACACTCACCGGTGGCTTCGGCAACGACTTCGTCGATGCCGAAGCGGGCAACGACTGGGTGATCGTCTCGGGTGCCAACGATGCATCTACCGAAGTGCTGAAGGGCGGGGCCGATACGGATACCCTGAGTGTGAGTTCCGACCTGGTGTTTGCGGCTACCGCTTCCATCAGCGGATTCGAGGCGATCAAACTGGATGAAGGTGCCGATCTGACGATCAAGGCCGCCGAATTGGCCGACAACTCGCTGACCACCGTGCTGGGCACATCCGGTGGCGTGGACGAGACCGTTCGGTTCCAGGGCACTTCGGGCGCCGATACCATCAACCTCTCGGTCATCACGACCATCACCGATGCGTACCTGGTGGTGGAAGGTGACGCGGGGGCCGACACCATCACCGGTTCCTCCAGTGGCAACGATTGGGTGGATTACGCTGGCAGCGTGACCGCCATTTCGGTGGACCTGAGCGTGAGCACGGCGCAATCGGGTGGTTTGGCCGCTGGCGATATCTTGAGTGGTATTGAAAACATCATGGGTACCAGTGCGGCGGACACCATTGTGGGGTCCAGCGCTGCCAATACCTTGGTGGGCGGCGACGGAAACGATTGGATGACCGGTGGTGCGGGTGCCGATGCGATGACCGGAGGCACAGGTGCTGACGTGTTTGTGTACAACGACAAGACCGATGCCGGGACATGGATACGGAATAATTGGACCACTGGCAGTTATGTGGATTGCAGCAACATCGACCGCATTGCCTTTGATTCCACTGACATCATTGACCTCAGTGCAGTGATCGCTGGCACCTTCGTCTTTGATACTCCTCTCGGGCCATACAGCAGCATCTCCACTGGATTGACGTCTACTGCCAGCGGCGAGGTGGGGTATGTTGTGGGTTACTACGATGGGACGTCCTTTTACGACGCCAGCGCCAACCCGTCCAACGCTGTATTCGTCATGTTTGATGTGGATGGAACCGATTACGCCGTCTTGTTGACGGGGGTCACCACCTTCACGTCCAGCAATTTGACGCTTTGAGTGATTTGCTGGGTCCGCCACGTCGCCCACGCGGCGGTGGCGCGACCAACTTGCTCACCAGGCATGGAGGCGCTTTTCAAGCTCGAGAGCAGCCGTGGCCAATGGCTGGGGTCTTGCATGGCGCATAGAATATTGACACGGCATGTGCAGGCCCGGGCTTGGGCCGCCTGTATGTGCTGAACTTTGTACGATGCCCTCCAGACGCCAGACATGACCGCCCTGTTCTACCACCCCGAGGCCTACACCCTCTCGGGGCCCCGCCTCATGGGGCGGCATGCGGCGGGTACCTCGTTTGCGCGGGGCTTGCTGCAGCACAGCCGCAGTGGTCCGTTCTGGGTCCAGGTGGAGCAGGACGGGCAGGAGCGTGGCTTTGTGGCGCTGGCCCGGCAACTGGGGCGCAAAGAGGACATCCACGTGGTGCCCAAGGCGCAGCTGGGGGCCTTGCAGCAGGCCGGCACGGTCTACCACCCGGGCCCCAGCATCGGCCCGCAGGCCCGGTGGCGCAGCCTCTTTCGGCACAACGCCTGGAGCCTGTGCGGCATCACCCACACCACCTCCAGCGCCCGCGCCATGGACGCAATAGCCGAATGGCTGACCGCGCCGGTACAGCCCTGGGATTCGGTGATCTGTACCTCGCTGGCGGTCAAGCAGCATGTGCTGCGCATTCTGCAGGCCGAGGCCGACCACCTGCGCCAGCGCCTGGGCGCCCAGCGCATGGTCTTGCCCATGTTGCCGGTGATCCCCCTGGGGATTCACACGAAGGACTTTGCCTTTGACGCCGCGCAGCGGGCCCGCGCCCGGGTGCGCCTGGGGGTGCCCGACGACACCCTGGTGGTGCTCTTCATGGGCCGCTTGTCCTTTCATGCCAAAGCGCATCCACTGGCCATGTACCAGGCCCTGGAGCTGGCGGCGCAGCGCACTGGGCAATCGGTGCTGCTGGTCGAGTGCGGCTGGCATGCCAATGAGCC
>Ga0256364_1000025_pt1 | contig 16029 bp, 1 predicted proteins | sample MistaT_3_FD_186094 | JGI IMG/M metagenome (GOLD analysis project Ga0256364, IMG submission 186094) | Metatranscriptome of freshwater microbial communities from Mississippi River, Louisiana, United States - Miss_Atlam_RepC_8d (Metagenome... | ecosystem: Environmental > Aquatic > Freshwater > River...
GATGATTTAGATTTACGGATAGCTGAAACAGGTTGTATGTAGGTTCAATTCAAAATAAACCTTAAATGAAAACAAATTCTGATGATCGTCACTAATTCATGCTTTCTTGATGGTTGAGAAGCTTGAGCAGCGACGACTGTACTTCGTCGATTTTCTCTGAAAATTTCGAAGATAACTTGCCAATGTCCTGCTCAATTCCGTTCAATCGCTTTTCTTGCTTCTCTGCGGTGGAGCTCTCAGATTCTGCGAAACTCTTCATTGCATCGAGAGAAATAGAGAGGTCCATAGGGAAAAAGGATTCGTCAAGCGAGTTGATTTTTTGAAGGACAAAGTGCTCTTGAGCAGTCAGCAAATCAGGATTCTTAAAGCCTTTGACCCCCATAAAGAGTTTGAAGTAATCTTTGACGGAGTGTTCTGTGGTCACGTGTTCTTCGAAAGTCACGATGGACTCTTCTGGCAAACCAGCAAAAAGTGCGGCGTCGCGAAAATCTGCAGCAGTTCTGCCGCAAACAAAGCATTCATCAGCCATGGTTTGCTTCCAGTCAGCTTTCTGTTGCCTGGCATCGCCGAAGCTGTCTGATATGATTCCGACAACGGTTGAGACCAAACAAGTAGGCACAACAATAAAGTACAGGAGTTGCCACATGAGTGCTATGATGAGCCGATAAGAATCGGGACTTGGATTGCCGACTTCACGTGGAGTGCCTTGCGGTAAATTTTTGGTCGCTTGAAGCAAATCAGAAAGGCCTCCACCTTGCCATCCTAGAACCAAGAACGATAGTGTGCATTGAAACAAACTGGTGCATTCGCTCGAACTTTCCTCCCCTTCCCCTGGCGCCATTATGTCCCAAAAGAAAACTAATCCGATCACAGCGTTAATGAAAATAATGCTGGCTGTCAAGTATCCAAGCGTCAAGAATTCTTTGCTCTTGGAAGAAAAAGCGCCGAAGATGTAAGAAATTCCAGGAAATCGGAAGCCGTCACAAACAAAGAGAATTGAGAACAGAGGGGAAACGAGAAGGATACACAGCGAACAAACGAACATCATGAGGCGACCCCAAAATGCAGGAAGCCGCAAGATCATGAAGAAACTGCTGCCACCTGCTTTTGCTTGCAACTCTTCAAGACTTACTTTTTTCTTTTTGTTGGAAGAAAATTCATCGTACGCCATAGTCAGCAGGTATTCGTAAACTTCTATGCTTGCATTTCTCTTCAACCAACCTAAGAGATTGACAAAACAAATAAGTATGTTAGCACCTGCTAGAAGAAGGAACGTCATGTTAATGCCATTGCGGTAGTTGGTTGCGTCAGGGTGATCGTCTGGCACAAACAAAGGCAACACGTTAGGCAACACTTCGTTTTGAAATTCTTCATAGCTGTAGGAGCCATCTTCAGAAGTTATTTTCGGCACCAATCGCTCCCATAATAGTTCATCTTGAGGCCATTTCCATCCCTCACTAGCTTGGCTGAAATCGATGGGCAAATTAAGCCAGCCCAACAGCAGCAGATTGATCAATGTTGTGATGATGAGGGGAACGTTGCGCAAAATTTTGAAGACACGAGCTGCAGTGCCAGAGTTGGAAATCTTTCTATTGCGTAGCTGCTCGCAAATGACCAAGTTTTTGCGTAAGGAGAGCTGTCTGGATTCTTCCAGGCACAGCAATGTTGTCTGCGTGTTATCACCGACTTCGCCCAGGTTGTCAGGATTGGTAAAAAAGCAAAGCTCTGCATAACCGGGAGTGCGCACAATTTCCACACAACTGACTCGCCGCTGGCATTCTGAAGCAAGCCCTTCCAAACCTGCGGCAATCCAATCCTTTTCAAGCTGAGCACTTTTCTCAATATCGCGGCGTTTCACAGCAGAGTATAGAATGTACGCAGAGTCGCAAACACGACAAGCAACAGAACGATACTCCTTTGCAGGTATCTGGAAAAGTTTGGATTGGGTGGACGAGGCTGCTGAGGATTTTCCAGCAGCGGAGTAAATTTGAAAAATGAGATTGAAGAAATTTATCCAGGATATGCCTTTGCTCAAAGATAGACACAATTGGCCGTCAATATCCGACAATGCAAATGAAAGCAAATACATGAGCATTTGCTCGAGCACATAAATGGGATGATTGCCTGGAAAAAATGGAGAATCAAAATCGTCGATTCTCTGCGACAGACCTGATACACATTTGTTGATCAAATTGAACGTTTCAGCCGAAAGCAAGTCTATCGTGTCAGAAGAGGACTGACCAAAAACAATGGCATTAAGTGATTTGAACAGCCGGCATAGAACACGGATATCAAAAATGTTGGCGTTGCCCAAACGAAGTCGGCCTGCAATTTCAGCACCCAACGAATTGAGGACGGACGGAAAACTGACAATCGATGCAGGGTCGCTATTAGACTGCAGCATCATATATTTTTGCCCAGTGGCATAAGAAGAGCGAGTCATTTTTCCAGATTGTACACACATCTGACAAATCAAACGAAGACTGTACAAACATGCATGGAAACCCTTGCTGCAAAATTTTTCGTATGCCTCCTTGATGATTTCTTCGGGAAATTTGGGCTCACGTTTCTGCTCTCTCGCAGCATTAGCCTCTCCATTCCAGTCGGTGGTTTCAAACTCAATGAGCTTGAGAATAAATTCATCATCGGAACCGCCTTCACCATGTGTCAACTTGAATTGTTCAAGACTATAGCTCAAGTCGTCGTCTCGATCTTGAAAGTCCTCATAGTCTTTGATGAATTGCTTGAGACTTCGAGCATAAACATTCGATGGAGAATGAATAACTTGAGTGTCTTTAGAGTCGAACAACCTGTCTAACACAGAAGTGCTGCAGTGATCCAATAGGCATGAGAGAACTTGCATTGCTAGTATTTGAACCTCAACGGTTGGTGCGGAAGAAGTGATGAGTTTGGCGATACATTGTAACGATTTCAAAGCGACCGTATAAGAGGGATCGGTGACTGGAGTTGGATTACACAAACTTTGGACTGCAAAGGACTTCGAGTTCGATCGCAGCTCTTGAAGCTCGTCTGCCGAAAGCCAGCGAAGGCCGGCGATGCATTCTTGCAAATGAACAACTCGAGCTAATAATGAATCGGAATCTGTCTCATCAACCACCAGCTTATTCTTTGCAAGTTTTGCTAATTGGCACTTTGCTTCATCCATGTTCACGCATGCACCAACATACAGTGTTTGAATCATGACGCGCAGACATGTTTCCAGGAACTTATTGGTGTCTTCTCCTCGAGGCAGACGATTCGCGGTGCTGAATACATTCAACGTATTGTACACCATCTTGGTCAAATACTGAGGGAACCTGTCGCGGTTGGTGCTTCTGATGAGGTCAGTTTGGCTAAAGAAACAAAATGGTTTCTCGTCATCGTCAACCGGATTCACTAAAACTGAAGTATCGATAGCCAGAAAACGAAACATCATTTCTTCTGCATTCTTATCCAAAGTTAATCTGACAACTTCATCGATTTTCTTATCTGAAAGTATCAGCTTGGCAGCATTTGGAACCGAGATGTCTGATAAAACAAGATCAACGTTAGACAAATCATCAGACTTGGAACTGGAATCTTGGTTGTTCGATTTGAGCCCTGGAGCAGTAGTTTTTTTCTTCGGTTTCAAGTACACCTCGATGGAGCTCCAGGCGTTCGGGGCCTTCTGAAGCATATCGCCAACGTGCTTGAGATATTCAAGAGGGGAGACATTGTGAGTTTCTCTAACAAGATTGCAAAATTTTGTGATGCTAGGACATTGATCTTTTTCGAGGACAGCAGCCAATCTTTGGAACGCTTCACCGACACTTCTGTATTCAAGGGCCTCTTTGCTTCCAGATTTTGGAGCCTCATATCTGAGAAACAACTGCTGAATGAACAGAGGAAACTTATCAAGAGTTATTTGACATATGTCTTTGAGTGCAAATCCGATAGAATCAGTAATTTCAGACAAAACAGACAACGAAATCTCACTGCCAAGACCTCCCCAACCACCCCAATTGGAAACGGCAAACTCAAAACAACGCCGGATAACAGGTCGCTGAATGGCTGAGAATCGCCTGTATAATGTGCTATCGCTGGAAGAGGGTTTGTCGAAGAGACGGATGATGTTCCACTGAGAAATCTTTTTCTCGATCAACAAGATCGCAGCAGTTTGATTACTTGACTGTCTGAGTTTTATAGGCCATGAAGTAGAAGCATCGTCATCTTGGAGATGCTTAACGAATTGGGCCGAGCGACTTGCAAAAGAACTCCAACTTAAAACAGAGCTGTATTCGTCAGTAACCATTTTAACTACATCTAATGGCTTGATATCAATCCCCGGTTGCTGTTGGTACATCTCTTGAATGAGAAGCTCAATTGCAAGTATAAAACAGTTCGCCTCAGCAATGTCGTCACAATTGGGTCTAAAAGCGGGAGCTGCACTGCTGGTACTGGATGCATATCCCATGGGGCTTTTGTTCAGCGCACCCAAAATTGATGGTTTCTTTTCAGGCTCCATTTTTTTGGGGTCTTTGCTTTTCCAATCCATGGAAACTGAATCAAATAAAATGCTGTTGACCGCCATCGCCAATACGCAATTATTTTCTTTTGTAAAATGCGAGTGGCTGATTGGGCATCGCCAAAAAGGCCGGCAGAATTTCTTGGACACAAATAGGTCTTTTTTTCTTGAATCATTGGCTACCTCATCTGCCATTTTTTTGCCCTGCATGACCTTCGTTTCATAATCGACTTCCAAACCAAAAATGTTGGTCCAAATCTGATTCAAACAAACGCTGATGAAATGATGCGAAACTTCGAGATCAAAATCTTCAACAGAAACATCACCGTTAACACGGTACCAGTCTGAATCAATGTCTTTGAAAGAACGAGGCACAAATGATGAAGGAGAACTGCATATTTCACCCATGGAAGGTTGTGCAGAGCCTGTTAAAGCGCCAGATACACCAGCACCAGAGGATTCTTGTGTTAAATCAACTTCAGAAAGTTCACTAGAATTCTTGAACGAGAAGATGCGGATGACGCTTTGAAGGATTATCTCCATCCAAGTAATGAAGCCTTTGTCGCTTGAGGTAATCAAAGGAAGACCTTGTGGGGTGCGACGAACAAGATCATCTGAAGCCTCGCTGAAGAAATGCACATTGAACACCAAATCCATGTAGATGTTGACAAACTTGAGCACACCAAGCACGGGCAGTATCTCTAACTGCTTGAACTCGTTTGAGTTGAATTTGAGCAACTTGTCGAAATTCAAGAAATCCAATCGAGGATCTCGATTGAAAGTTGTGTTGCTGATGTCTGAAAATTGAGGATCCCCTGACAGCAACTTCACCCGGTTCAGAAACGACTGACCCCATATCCTGTGAAACACAGTTCTGCAGACAGTGTTGATAATGTGCAGAACCTGATCGAAAGGAAGCCTCAAAACGATGTTCTGACGCTCGTCAGAATTATTGAAAGCGCTCGAAATCAGAGTTTGAATAAAGGCCATGTGAAATGCGGACCTGCAGGGCTCGGACACGGACGCAAAACCACCATGAACTATGTCGCTGGCAACCCTGAACAAATGCTTCCAATTGTGATCTTTGGGCCAAGGAAGGAGATTCCCTCTAAGGGAGGGAGGTATGTGGCTTGCTTGCAGTCTTCTTTTCCACTTTTCGTATGATTCCAGGTCGACAGATTCCGAAGGATAATCGCTGTCGAGCACAAACATGCAATCGTCGATGTTGGACAACTCAGAGGGCAGCAATAGTTCGAGAATTTCTCGTTGATTGATGGAGATATTCTTGTCACCCTGAGCCAGGAACGGCTTCAAGAGTAAAATGTCATCAGGATTTTGGCCATCCTGAGCAACTTTTACCATGCTCGAGAGAAGATCAACCGAAACATCGGCAGCATTTTTTATGTTGCCTTCTACAAGTTTTGAAATGCACAAAGCCGCATCGTTGACGGTAGGCTCAAGCGCTTTGGTAAATAAGAAGCTTATGTCTTCGTAAAGAAGATCTTGGATGTCAGTATAATTCGTCGCAGCAATGGCAAGTAGACCAAAAATGCGACGGTCAAGATTTTCAATCACAGTAACTCGCTCATACGTAGCTGAATTGTTTTCATACAAGTATGGGATTCTTCGCGAATCCATTCTCCTCTGCATCTTTCGATTGTATTGGTCACACTGTGCCTGAGTGAACTTTTTCGGAAACGGTAACTTAACAATATCCATGAGCTGGCGAATGATGCCAAGCTGCGTCATGGCTTTCTTCAACTGCGTGACCTTCTTGGATCGTAGTTTAGAATTTTCTGCGTCGTCACCTTTGGCTACATGGTCGAGGTAATATTCTTCTGGTATTGATTGTTTCACTTGATCAATGACGAATTTTTTGCGTTGGGTGGCCCGCGTAACATCTTGATCAGCTTTGTTGCTGTCGTATACATCTCGGAATCGGGATGAGATTTCTGAGGGAATAACTGGCGGGTCTAGTCCGTGGAAAAAGTTGTCCTTTGGACCAGCCATAGAAAATTTATAAACACAGTTTGGATGCACGAAACTCAAATCTGACCATTCATAATCGGGATCATCAGGAAAGCAAAAACAGTACCCGTTGCCTTCTTCATTGCAAATACAACACGTGTATTCTCTGATTGCCGGTGAGTTATCGTTGTCACTTGAGTCTTCGACATCAAGTTTTTTCGAATAGACTTGCATTTTGTTCCAACAAATTTGGCTCCTGCCGTTTTCATGAAGGTTCGGTCTAGCATTGACCATGAAATAAGGGCTTTCGTCGGGTTTGTCTTGCCAATTTCTCTGGTTAACGGGGCAAAACTTGACATCAGCAAGAGCTTCTTGTAACATGTCAATAAACTCTATCGACTGCTCCCAATCAGGAATACCTCCTGAATCACCGACAATTCTCATTGCTTCGTCATATAAATCATCATATTCATCCAAAGGAACAAAAATTCGAGCTACACTTGGTTCAACCCAAGACTGAACTTCTGCAAGTGACCTTTCGTAATCCTCCTTTCTTGACAGTTGAGCGATCAAACGCTCAACCGCCATCCAAGCTGTACCGAGATTGCAAGAAACTTCATTGGGAATCTCATATGATTCCAGCATATCGTTTTCAGAGAAAAAACACATACGAATCGAATCTTTGGCGAGGCGCAGACATCCCAATTCGCTCTGCAAGTCATTTAGAATTTCGCTTTCACGGTCAATGACGATTTCCGTTTTGGTTAAGCTTTCAAATAAAACTTTGGGAAATGAATGAAGCTGTATGGTAAGTTTTGACGCCATGTTGCGAACTTCAGCTCTTGAAACTTGAGAGAGACAAGGAATGACATCAAACCAATCAATGGGCTGTTCCAAAACCTGATTGTCCTCATTGACGAATTTGCAGTTCAATTTGGTCTCATTTGATTTTTCCTTCTCGAAGAATTCTTTCAAGGCGGTCTTTAATGTCGTGCTTTCAATTGCTTTGAGTTGCGATTGTTGCTGTTGTAGCTGTCTAGTTGATGGAGCTCCTAACCTGAGTTCAGAGCCAACTGCTTTAAATTTTCTCTGAAGATCAGTGCAAATTCTGATGAAATCTGATATTTTGTCATCGATCATGACTTGCCAACAGACTTCCAAAATATTGCAAAGAGCTAACAACATGGAGCCAGACGCTTCTTTGAAAATGCTTTTCAATTCGCTGTGAGAAAATCGTGTTAGCTGAAGACCGGGAGACACAACTTGAAGAGGCCATTCAATATAACCGAATGAACCGGGGTTTGATCCAAAGCGGAAATTCCCATTCTTGATGGAGTATTCAGTGTACTCCTTAAGTGAGTCAGCTTCTTTCTGCAGAATGTCCGACGGCAGAGTTAGTAATTTTGAAGATTTGCTCTCGACGACTGACCCAGTTGATTCATTCAATGTCATCCAAATTTTTTTCGCTTTAGCGAGCAAGATACGATCTTCTGGCTTTAACTTGGCCATTTCTTCAAGAAGTTTATCATCCACATACAGTGCAGACTGCCTCACAGCTTCGGGGACACGACTGGTGTACACAGCGTCGTCCATTGACCTATTCTGTAATGCATCGACAAAATTGTCATCTGTTGACTGCAAATCATGTCGAAAACATGACACCAACTTTGCCAAAAAAGAAAAATCTGCGCTCCCTCCAGGAGTGTCCGAAGGTCTGTGACTGTTTTGCTGCTTGATGTTGTCAGCGATACTTTGAGCAACATCTATCTGCTGGAAGTAACTCAGAATGCACAGCTCAAGGTCCTTAACAACAAGACTTCGAACTGCAATTACTCCTGTCCACGATTCATCAAATTCAAAAAGAAGAGTGTCCAGCAAACAAAGAATGATGTTCTTGAAAAAAATTTTGCAGTCTTGGTTCTTCTTGGAAATGAATTTTTCCTTCAGATTTGTATCCCAAAGTTGACAGGTTGCGCGACCCCAAAATATGACAACATCGCGCGTTGAAAGTTGGAACGGGCCTGGTGGGTACTTGTAACCGCGTAGAAGAAATTTGCTTGCGGCGTCATTGTTTTGTGAACCGATTGTTCTGGCAGCGTTGTATAAATCGATAAAAAATTTATCATCAAATTCATTGTAAAAACAAAACTTTTCATCACTTTCTTTGTGAAGGTCTTTGAAAAAGTCTTGGTCAGCTTCCGCATCATCTTCTGTTGGCGTCCTAGGAATATATCCGAATGCAACAAACTTGGTTTCATCGTACGCTCCACATCGGACTGCAGGGGGGCTGCTGTGACCAGGTGCTTGAATTGCACGAAGAGTGTTGACTGGAGGAGTCAAAAACCAAGGCTCTTGATCGATGAAACATGACCTTAACAATTCTGCGCATGATGACCGCAGGCAGACCGGCAAACTCGAACAAAATATGATATCTGACAACATCTGGTAGTTGGGTATTACTGGCGATCCATCTGCAAATGCAAAATTAGCAATTTCTTTGGCAGAAACACGAGTTGGAGCAACAAATCCTGTGCACGAGGCGTAACTCATATCGACAATATCGATGTCAGGAATTTTGATAGCTGAGAAGATACGAAGATAGCAAACCATGCCTTCAAAGAGGACTTTGCCATTAGCATCTTTGGGCTGGAAAAAATGTTTGAGGCCACCAGAAATTTCCGTAATGGAGCCATCCTCTTTCACGACCTCAACATATCCAAACTGGCGAATACCAGATGCATACATATTATTGTAAATATCTGTTACATCCACAGGATTCTCTCCATAGGGCCCCCAATCAGCACGACCCACTTCACCCTTCAAAATTACTCTCGGATGCATGATTGAATCGGAGCAGTAGACAGCATCGGGAAGTGAAGCGGGCAATACCTCAAATTGATTTGAATTTCCATTTTCGAGCTTCACTCGGTATGGCTCTTTCTCTTTCAGACTGCATTTCAACAAGCGAAAGCGATTATCATCTCCGTCGACAAGTTGAACCACGTAAGCATCACCTTCTTCAATACCATTCCATACACTTTGATAATCAAAGTGCACAAATTCATTTTGCTTCAGGCCATGGTTCTCCAAAGAGTAACTGCCATCATCTTCTTGTTGAGGTTCAATTGTTTTTTTTTCAGGAAACTCCAGGCGGATGAACTGGTTGTGCTTCAATGAGTGAGCTTCAGGCGTAGAAAACTTTCCATTTTTGACACTGGCAATCGGACGAGGTTTTGCATCAAAATCTTTGTTTGAGCAAAAATTGAGTTTCTCTTCGTCAAAAAATTGGAAGTCATTACTCTTTCCTTCTAAGATGCCCAAATTAACTTTGATTTTGATGCCTCTTCCGCTAATGCACGGTACAATGTCAGACTCCTTCCATTTCATGTCATTTTTATCCTCAAAGTAAGAAGTGTCCGATCTGCGAAACAATGTCTGTTTTCCACCGAGGATATCTGGTCGTACAATTCCAATCTCCATCGCATCCATATCAATCCAAACACCAATGACCTTTTTGAGACCCCAGCGAAGACTTGGTGGTTTGTCACTATTGAGTTGTCTCTCAATGTCATCTGACATGTATGAACTTGTACTATCTGGAATCAATGAGGGATCGGGGCTGTGAAAACACAACAGCCCTCTGTCCACATAAGAGCCTTTCTTCCAAGATTCAAACTTTAATCCAGTCTGCTCCTTCTCAAACTTGGTTTTCGCAGCCCTCATATGAGCAATCAAACTTCTTCTCAGAGAAATCTTGGTGCGCAACAGAAGCTTGGCACATTCGACAGCTTCCTCAATCGATTTTGACTGATCGCCTCTACCATCATTTTTCATGGATACAGAAACTTCATTCCATAACCTGTCAATTTCTGTGAACTCAATTTGTTTCCTGCGATTTTCTCGAATTTCCTTGACTTGAGCCTGTAGAAAATCTTTGGCTGCTGGTATCAGAGTTGCAAGCTTATTTTGTTCGACTGAGATGACGTTGTCATAGGATTCCAACAATTTCTCTGCAGAATCATAAGAAATTGATCGAATGCAGTCAATGCCCCAGGAGTGTGGGAAATCTCCAGTGCCATCACCATCTGAGGCATGATCGGCATTTCTTTCTCTGCTAGCAACTGTCCAGCCGATCTGCAACATCGATTTTTCATCTGGTTCGGATTCGATGGAAACTTCGTAGTACATAAACTTTCGGGTAGGAAACTGATTTTCATAAGCGCATGAAGGGTTACCCGGCTTGATGTTTGATACTGCAGCCACCGTAGAAAAAGAATCAGAATTGAAATCCACGAAGGTGCAATGAGTTTCAACATCATCCCAAAGGTCTCCTTCGTGAGTAATGATTGATTGTTGAGGACGCGAACCCCAAGTTTGAACGAAGAAATCATTCTTCGTTTGCTTCTGTTTTTCGAAGAAAAAGTTCCAGGCTTGAATATTTCTGTTTGCGCATAGTTTCGCCACCAGAGAATAGCAGGAACAGACGTACTGTAATTGAAATAGCATGGTGCAATACCACCAGTCTCTCTTCAAATCACGTTCCACATTCAAACGATCTTGATCAGTGATATTCTGGTTATCGATTTGAAAAGAATTCCACTGCTCTTCGATCGATTTCAAGGATGAAAAGTATGCAAAATCTTCGAGAACATCATATTCTTGTGCAAAAATTTTGAGCTCGAAGGAAGTTTCGGGACACCATTTGCCGTAGCGCTGGAGTTGAAATCCTGTACGCTCGGTGGCTGGTACGAGAACATCCCAGGGCTCAATAAACCCTCGCTTTTGACCATCTGCACCAATAGCCCAGTTTAAACCTTGTGGAGGTCGGATGAAGGCGAACGGATGGTCCTTGGGAGTTGGCTTGGCTTTTTGCTTGTTGAGGGCGAAAGTGGAATCAAAGATGAGCTTGAGACTCTGAATTTCACCATTCTTTCTAGTGCTTTCTAGGCGCGGGATCAATATTTTGCCACTTTGATAAGGGATTTTGAACGCATATTTCAGCACACGCATCTGCTGTCCATAGTCAGTGGCACCATTTCGGTCGACCATCAAAGATTCGAGAACTTGAGGTACAGCAGGAACCCGGGAGTCATGCATGATTTGAAGAAGAGAGCTATAAACAGCATCTGTGTACATCCGATCAATCACCGAAAAGTTTCCTTGAAGAGTGCTCTTCAGCATGGATCCAACATTCAGTTGATTTTGAGCCGATTTTGGGAACAAATTTTTCACCACATAAAACATTTGTGAACCAGTTAACTTAGATTGATTTTTTGGGCAATACTTGCAGAGGAGTGTCAAGCAATTCAAAGACTTCCTTATGATTTCAATGATGATCGGACGAATCGATTCGTAACGAACTGGGTCTTTGAAATTGAAGACGATCGGTAGAGTATTCCACGGCGAGTCAAAATTTTCAGAGTCAAGAGCCACATTCTTGAGAATTTTGGCCAGATGTCCTTGAGATTTCTTGTACATCAAACACCAACAACGTTCAACGCTTGAATATTTTGCGGTGTTGAAACTGCTATTTGGCAAAGATATTCGTTTCGGAATCATTGGCAGACACGGCAAGCCCGATACCCATGGCGCTACGACTTGGGTAACGCTGCTGTTGTCGACAATTTCAGACAAAAGCTGATCTTTTGCTGGTTTAAAGAAGTTCGCAAACTCTTCAATAGTGAGATAGAACGTATGCTCTCCGACAGGAACTGACAACAACGAGTCCTCTTCAGAAACCAAACGGTTGATTCGGGAAGCTAGCGCTGGTGATACCACGGCTTTGAAAGACAAGAGTGAGGATGTTGTATGTGTGTTGAGATGCTTGTTGAAAAAGTAGTTGAATTCAGATGGCTTCATCGCATACGTCAAGACGTCCAAGAGTTCTTCATTTTTATCGCTAGAATCTTCAACTACATCGTCATCTTCAGATTGAGAAAAAGCCATCTTGAAGAAACGTTGAACATCTTTTACTTTTTTTGTGAAACCTTCCTTTGCTAGTTTCGGAAAACTTTGTTTCATCACGTCTTCAACATACTTCTGCGGACTTCGATTGCCAAGTTCTGAATATTCACGATCCCAAGCACATCGCTTGTCTCCTTGAATACTATTCGCAAGAGCAAAGAGGCGGAACAAGTCGTGGGCAACCATCGGTTTCCAGGCGCCCTTTTCATCATGTGAAGAGGGAAAACCCATTTCCTCAAGAATGTGATGCTGATCACGCTCACTAACTCTGAGCATTTGGCCATCCCCCCAGGATTTGCCTGAGTCGTCTTTTCGCCTCCAGAGTTTGAAGAATTCATCAGCCTTGTTCGGAGGGAGAGTCATTGTTGTGGCTGATATGGCTGAGAGAGTAAAGTGCAATACGGGAGCCCAATGCTCCCGCACATTCCAGTCAGTAAAAAAAGGAGGTTCTTCTTCAATTTGCCATCCAAGTTGCTCGGTAAAAGGTTGGATAACACTGAATGCCAGCTCCACGATTCCAAGAGAGCCAAAAAATAGCTGACCTTGGCGATCAACATCAGCACTGTTGATGTTGCAGTCTCGATCGAATCCATTGACAACGCACGATCGGGTTACAACATCAAAAGCTTCGGAAAGGCGGCTGTGATACCGGCGCAGAAATGAAAGGTAGAATTCAAGATCACGCTTTTCTGTTGCAGTATTCAGCTGGAAACAGAAATTTCTGATGATCGATGACACTTGTGCGCCTCTCTTGATGGTTTCAGCAGACTTGGCATTGACAAACTCAATGTTGAACAAGTGCATTTCCATTTGAGACTGGACATCGGGATCAAGATTTTTGCCTGATGTTTGACCAAGAGGGAACATCGACAGTTCCATTTGACGTTTGCTCTTCGAAACTGAAGAATTGCTCTCAGAAGTTCGAGCTGGCTGATTTCCTATGAGGAACAGGTGATCTTTTGATAAATCATATACTTCGAGTCCAAAGAGAGTCGTGTTCGTTATTGAAGATTCGCGGCGGATCTTCTCGTGCTTCGTGCTGAAACTCCATCTACAAGAAATGAGAAAAGGTGCACACAGATCGTGCTTGAGTAAATCGCTGATTCTAGAGCGGTACTTGTGGATGCGCTTGGGGGTCATTATGTGAAAAGTCCACGGATTTTGTGATGTACCTTCCGCCGCTTTTTTGCTTTTCTGAAGGCGATTCTTGAAATTAGCCAAGTGCTTTTCCAATGCATGAAGAGGATGAGTTTCTCGCTTGCCAAAGTGACCTGAGTGAGATGCGGACTCAAATTCGGTACCGTTCACGCTAGAAGTATCTCTGACACTTGATGCGGCTGCTGCATGCATGCCCTGACTTTGACCGTCTTTTGGGAGTCTTAAACTTTGACCACTGGCACTGGCATCCATGCCACTCCGACCACTTCGACTCTGATTGTCAGCTTGCTGATCTGAGGAGGCTTCGGATAAAATATGATCTAAAACATCAGCTGCGTTGTACTTTCGGCCGGAGGGTGATTGATACAAGGTTGACATTATCCATTTCTCAATTTCGTACTCAATTTCGATTGCTTTTGTATCCAATTCTTGAACAGTAATTTCGTCGATATTGGAAATGAAGTCTCTTGCTTGATTAAGAAAGCTCTGGATGGATGTACCGCCGGTTAGCCATTTCTCGACCATGACGCATTTTCCAGGTTTTGTCGGTGTTTCTTCATCATCTTCAAACGACCGCTGCTTCGGTTCATAGGCGCTATCTGCGATATCATTTGCGTCTAAATACATAGAGACTGTAAGTCCATAATGAACGGGAAGGTGGAAATACTCAAGCGCGTTCTCAATAGATTTTAAAAATGTTTTAATCCATCCCGAAAGCTTTTGTTGTTTATCGATCAAGGCTTTTTCTTCGGATTCAAAATCTGCAGCGGAATCATCATCGGACAAATAATCCTCATCATTCGTTGCCCTATTTGAATCAATAGCGGGTAAATGCCTGATACCAACAAGAACCATGCCAGATATGACATGCTGTAGAATGATGGCCTTGTCGGTGGTCATATCTTCTCCAGATCCTTCCATATCACCATCGCCATCAATCACCATCCAGTAAGAATTTGAAATCTTTCCTGAACCTTGAGATGGGTCGCTTTCTGATTTGTGGGAGAAAAAAACTTTACCCCGGTCTACTTTTGTGGGAAATGCACAAATGTAACTTTCAGAAGCGCGATGATACAACCGAATTATTTGGCATCCCGACAAAACTTCCGTGGCACTAACTCCTTCATCTTCGACATCATCAGATGGTGAATCTGCTTCGGATGAATCGTCAGAAGCAATAGAAGTGTGTGTTCTGCATCTTTCAATAACCCACTCGACTCTATTGTCCCCAGGCGCAGAAGAACCAGTGCCAAGTTGAAAGCACTGATCTGCGTTGAAAATACCATCAAGTTCAACGTCAAGAGAAACCGGAAACTTGGTGCCAGGGACTACAGAAATGTTTGGCTCCAAGCGCAAAAACTGAGATGCTGAACTGAAGGATCTGAGACGAATAGAAATATTTTCTGATGCCGGAACCTTGGTCATGCCTCCCGCAACACCGGTACTCACGCGTTCGATGTAAAACAAAGAGCCACTGCTTCCATACTCGGCAAGTTCAACTGGACGATCAACTTGCTTCGAAATGGCAATCAGTCGTTTGGAGAACACATGGCGCAACTGAATGACGGCACCAAACAACACGGGTTCTCCGTGAGAACGCTGAATAGTTCCAGCATTTCCTTTCTGTTCTGAAGTCACCTTCTTTTTATATTCATCGTATCTTTTGTCGCAATTTGCGATGGCCAAAGCTACAGTCTCGATTTCTTGCCTGAGAGCAGCGCTTGCATCATCGACTTTCTTTTCACGAAAAAGCGATTTTCTCCGACGTTCGCTGAAAAAGGATGTGGCAGTAGGATTCTTAGGATCGGCAGCAGGTACTGCAGAATTTGGATTGGAAGAAGAATTCAACGGCTGCATTTCCAGGGACACTGCATCACTGCCGACAGTGATCATGGCGTCTGTGGGAGGTTGAGAGCTCATGTGTATGTCATCTTTGACGTTCAAAGCGACACTGAGAGTGTCAGATGGACTGCTGGTAATGACAGCATTTGACTTCTCAGTTTTAGAGAGTTTATCTTCGAGCTGCTGCTTTTTTCTAATTAGGTCACCACGATCTTTTTTCAAGCGACCAAGTTGAGTGCTCATGTCATAATCAGTTCGTGGAAGAATTTCAAACCAATAATCGCTCGCGTTGGTCACCATATCAAGAACTTGATTTTTGCCAGATTCAACAGAAGAAAATGCAATGGTCGCGGGGTTTTCAGCCAAAATGATAGATGCGAAATCAGAAGGTGATGTTTGCAGTTTTTTCAGCTGCATCAGCGGTGACGAGTGGCCGATAATGTACTTTCGTTCTTTCGCATCTTTGCCAGCAAGAGTTGACAAACAGACGTAGTCACCGTAACAGAGCCATGCTGGACCCGAATCCGTCATCGAGAGTCTCGTATGCAAAAAAACAGGAAAAAAAGACAACTATTCAAGTAAGTTGGTTGAAC
>Ga0256364_1000028_pt1 | contig 15279 bp, 2 predicted proteins | sample MistaT_3_FD_186094 | JGI IMG/M metagenome (GOLD analysis project Ga0256364, IMG submission 186094) | Metatranscriptome of freshwater microbial communities from Mississippi River, Louisiana, United States - Miss_Atlam_RepC_8d (Metagenome... | ecosystem: Environmental > Aquatic > Freshwater > River...
CGCATATCCCCGTAACCGCTTTTTCGGTGCCATCCTTTGCGTCAGCAAGTGGTTGTTTCGCATATTTCAGCGCGGTGCGTCGCATGTGCCCACCCGCCGCTGTCGGTTGATCGGGCATTGGTCTTGTCTGCCGATCGCCGCACGATTCCGCGCCATCTGTTGGCCTTCATTGTTTCCAGTCTGAGTTGATCCGGAGCCTCGTCATGTCTGAATTTCGCCCAGCGTCCAAGACTTCCTCCCCCGCTGTGTCTGGCGCAGACCCTGTCGCGAACAGCCCCGCCCCGACCATTCCTTCGGGTGAACTCAGGCGGGTTGCGGGTAACCCGGCGGGCGTAACGGGCAGGCGTGGTCGCGAGGTCGTGGCCGACGCCCAGCGTCCTTTGCCAGAGGTCCTCTTCCCCGTATCCGAGTCGCCGGCCGTGCCGGTAAAGACAGCGTCCGGTCAGGCGGGCTCCTCCTTGCGCGCTTGGCGGCGTGAAGATGCCGAAGATACCGGCCACCAGATATCGCTCGATTTCTCTCCCATTGAGGTACCTGCGAGCGTTGAATCTGCGCCGCCAGCCGAGGGGCCTATCCTGTTTGCGCAGGCCGCAAATCCGGCTGCTGTTGAGGGCGCCGCAGCGGGTTCGGGTGGCGCGGCGGGTGCAGCCACGGCAGCGGGACTTTCCGCGCCAGTCGTGGGAGGCGTGCTGATCGGCGCCGGCGTGCTGATCGCGAGCGCCAGCAGCTCGTCATCGACCCCAGCTGCCACGGGGCCGGCTGCACCGGCGCCCGACACGACGCCGCCACAACTCGTCTCCACTGCGGTGAGCAGCACCGCCAGCACGGTCACGCTCACGTTTGACAGCCCCCTTGATGCCAAAGCGCCTCCCTTGAAAACCGCCTTTACGGTGGCGATCAACGATGCGCCGGGAACGGTGCCCGATTCAATCAAGGTCGAGGGCAACAAGGTCGTCCTGAGTTTTGCGACGGGGTTCATCCCGGCTGGAAATATCAAGCTCGCACTCACCTACACCGATGCGGCCGGTGATGGCGCCCTCACCCTGCAAGACGAAGCGGGCAATGATGCGGCGTCGTTCAGCATCTCGCAGGGTGTCGTTGCCGACGGCTACATCCGGGGCGCACAAATCTACGTCGACGCCAACAACAACGGCGTTGCTGAAGCCTCGGAAATGATCGCTGGCGTGGTAACCGACGCAGCGGGTCGCTTCTTCCTCCCCAGCACTGCCCCCAAGGGTACGATCATCGCAGTGGGCGGCGTCAACATCGATACGGGCCTGCCCAACACCTCGCCGCTCAAGGCGCCGGCGGGGTCCACCACCATCAACCCGCTCACCACGCTGGTCCAGGCGGTCATTGAGAAATCGGGCACCACGGCGCCGACTCAAGCCGCGATCCAGGCGGCGGCCAACCAGGTGGCGGCCACCCTGGGCCTCCCCGAATCCGTGGCCACCGGCGGTAATCTTCTCAATTTTGACCCCCTGTCGGTGAAGTCGACGGCCAGCGCCAACGACAAGGCAGCGGCGCTTGCTGTGCAGAAAGCCGCAGCCAACGTGGCCACAGTCGTCGCGCTGGCGGCGACCGACAGTGCGTCGGCCACCAAGGTGGTGGCCAATCTCGCGACCACCATCGCGTCCACCATCCAGGAAGCCGGTGGTCAAACCCTGAGGCTTGACGACGTCAATGTCCTGAACAGTGCATTGAAGGGGGTCAATGTCTCGCTTGAATCGCGAGTCTCGTTGGCCGAAGCGGTGTCGGCGATCAGCGCGACCTCGAGCATCGATGGGATCAGCAACGTTCAATCGCAGGTGCTTGACAAGATTGCACCCGACAAACCTGAGGCATCCGTTGCGGCGCGGTCGCGCACCGCAACGCCGGAAGTCAAGGTGTCGCTCAACACGCAAAGCACCGATGGCAAGGCAGTGGTGGTGGGAGATGTCATCCGCCTGATCGAGGGCGGGGTCCAGATTGGAAGCGCAACCATCACCGAAGCGGATCTCGCTGTCAGCTATAAAAACGTGGTCGTCTCGGCGTTTCCCCTTTCCGAGGGCAACCATTCGCTGCAGGCCCAGGTGGTGGACAAATCAGGTAACGTCAGCGCGCTGTCGGCTGCCGCAGTCGTGGTCGTTGACCTCACCCCGCCGAAAGCACTGATCAGCAACAGCGTTGGCGCGATGGCCCCGGGGGGGACATCCACGCTCACCATCTCGTTGTCGGAAGCGGTGGAGGGGTTCACCAAGGATGACATCCTGATTCCTTCGGGCAGTGCTCTGGGCACCCTCAGCGCACCGACGGTATCGGCCAACGGTCAGGTCGTCTACACGATTGGCTTCACCGCTCCCACCGCGCAGGGTGCCGTCAAAGTGTCGGTTGGCACGGTGTTCACCGACCTCGCCGGCAACGCGCCTGCCGCGGCAAGCCCGGAAATCGACCTCAGCGTTGACGCTGCCCCAACGGCAATCATTCTCGATAACACCCCGGGCATCGCAACTGGCCCGGTTAGCTACACGATCTCTTTCAGCGAGCGCGTGAACGGTTTTGATCTCTCAGACCTCACGGTCACCGGCGGCACCCCCGGGTCGCTTGCCACCGTCTCAGCGAGCCAGGTCTATTCGTTCGTGGTCACCCCGGAGGCGAACGCCTCAAACATCACGGTTCAACTCAAGGCCGATGCCGTAACGGACATTCCCGTCACCGGCACGCAGGGCAAACCCAACCTCGCCGTGTCGGCCGAGGCTCAGCCGGTCGATACCCAGGCGCCTACTGTCACCATTTCGCAGGTGGCTGGTGACGACAAGATCAACGCAACCGAAAACAAGACGATCCTTGACAACATCCCGGGCTCGGAAGTGGTTGTTGCGGGTACCGCAAGCGAAGCCGGGGTGAAGGTCAGTCTGCAGCTTGGTGCGGGGAATGTTCGCGCAATCACCGCGGATGCAAACCGGAACTGGTCCTACAAACTCACGCCTGCCGACATCAAGGCCATGGGGCAGGGGGCCGAGACCATCATTGCCCGCGCAACCGACGCGGCGGGCAACACCACGTCCGATGCGGCGGCCGCCAAGCGCGACATCAGCATCGGCACGGTCGTGCCCACGCTCACCGCCTGGACACTCACCGATGCGAGCGATACGGGTGTCAAGGGTGACGGTCGCACCAGCGTGGTGGCGCCTACCATCTCGTTCGCCGCGAGCAACAACCTGCCAGTGACCGTGCAGGTGCTGAACGCGAGCACGAACGCTGTGGTCAAGTCCTTCAACGTCATTGGCACAGGCGCTGACCAGACGCTTGTTCTTGCGGATACGCTCAGCCAGGCGGTCGGTACCTACATCGTGAAGCTGTCTGCGGCCGATACCGCGGGCGGTAATTCGGTTGAGCGAAGCAGTCAGCTTGTTTTTGATGCCAGCAGTCCCAGCGGGGTTGCGAGCGACACCACCGCAGCCGCGATCGTTGGTCGAACTGCTGGCAACGTCGTTTTCCAGATCACCGCGTCAGAGCCTTCGCTTGGGCTCACCGCGGATGAAGTCACGATCGTGGGCGGCAAGGCTTCCGGGGCTGTCAGACTCGTGGGTGGCAATGTCTTCGAGCTTGCGGTCACGCCAGACGCTGATCTCGAAGGCGATACTGCCGGCCGGGTCACGGTCTCGGTGGCAGCAGGCAAATTCACTGATCTCGCGGGCAATCAAAACACCGCCGTATCTGCGCATTTTCAGGCGGTAGACACACGTAACCCCCGCGCCGGCACGCTGCCGGCCGCTTCGATTGACGAAAATAACAGCCAGGGCTCGTTTGTCTTCGCGGCATCCGATCGGCAAGACACGGCTATTGCCTGGTCGATCAAATCAGGGGCAGGAGACGCTGCGCTCATCAGTATCAATCCCACTACCGGTGAAGCCAAGCTGACCGCGGCGCCCAATTTCGAGGCGAAGTCGTCCTACAGTTTTGTGGTCGTCGCAGCCGACGCGGTGGGCAACACCACAGACATTCCCTACACGATCACGGTTCGCAACCTTGACGAGCAGGCTCCGGTCATTACATCCCTCGGCACTGGCAGCATTGCAGAAAACGCATCGACAGCCACGGTTGCCTACAAGGTCACGTCAACCGATACCGCCGACATCAGCACGGGCAGCACCGCCTACAGCCTCAAGGCGGGCGGTGACGCTTCCGCGTTCTCGATCGATGCGAGTTCGGGCGAGGTTCGCTTGCTGTCAAGCGCCAACTTTGAGGTCAAGCCGAGCTACCAGATCACGGTGGTAGCGAAAGACACTGCCAACAACAGCAGTGAGAAAGTGGTTGCGATCAGCGTCACCGATATCAATGAGGACCCTTCAAAAACATCCCTGGCGCCCACGGCGCCGCTCATTGTCGTGGTCGACCAGCCGCTCTCGGGGGCAACCGTAGCGCCTTGGTTTACCGATCCTGACGGGGGCTCCACCGCGTTCGGCAAGCTGACCTACTCGGTCAGTCCGGCGCTCCCGGCGGGGCTCCAACTGAACAAGGATACGGGCGCAGTCACCGGGTCGCTTGGGTCCATACCGGACGCCCAGGTCACCTTCACTGCGACGGATGGGGGGGGGCGCACCGTGAGCCACCAGGTCACGGTTCAGACGGTCACTGCGCCAGTGATCCGCAGTTTCACCGCCGCCGACGCGGTAGGCACCACCAGTGTCGGCAAGCAGGGCGAAGCGGTCACCTTCACGCTCACCATGAGCGAGCCGGTCACGGTTGTGGGTTCGCCTCAGGTCAACTTTGTGGCGGGCACCGGGCAGCCATTTTCGGCCACCTACCAGTCGACCAGTACGGACAAGTTGTCTCTCGTGTTCACGGCCAATGCACCGGCGGGTGACGGAACATTGAAGATTTCCTCCATCAACCTGAATGGGGCGACCGTTACCGGCGATGTGAGCAAGCAGCCGCTGGTTCTCACGTCGGTCAATCAGACTTTCGCCGGATATCGGGTGGATAACACCGCGCCAGTGGTGGACACCGCTGCGCTGTCCGTGGCGGAGAACCTGAAGGCGATTGGACAGGTGCTCGCGACTGACGCAGGGCCGGTCAAGTACACGCTTGGGTCTGGCTCGGATGCGGCGCAGTTCGAGATTTCCGAGACTGGAGCGCTGAGCTTCATCGCGCAGCAGGGGAAAAACTACGAGGCGGAGACCGGCACACGTACCTACACCGTGCCGGTGATTGCCACCGATGCGGCAGGTACCGCAAGCGCACCCAAGTCGATTGTTGTCACGCTCACGGATGTGGATGAATTCGACGTCACCAAGCCCGCCGACGCCAACACCGCCGCCGCCAACACCATCGCCGAGAATTCGGCGGTCGGCTCGCTGGTGGGGGTGACGGCATCGGCGTCTGATGCTGACGGCACTACCAATACCGTGACTTACAAACTGGTCACCGCGGCGGGGGCCGACTACACCGGCACCGAGTTTGCAATCGGCGCATCCACCGGTGTGGTCAGTGTGGCCGGACCGATTGATTTCGAAGCCGCCACCCCCGCTACTCGCACGCTCTATGTAAAGGCCACCTCTGCGGACAACTCGTCCCAGATCAGCGACGCCATTGTCGTTGCGGTCACGAACGTGAATGAGGCGCCCGTCAAGAATGGTGATGTCGGTGCCCTCACTGCCGTCACCAATCAGCCCTACAACCGCGATCTGGCGACCTTCTTCAAAGATCCGGATGGCAGCGATGCGCTGGGGGTTCTGACCTACACGCGCACGTCGGGCACTTTGCCCAGCGGTCTGTCGCTTTCCTCGGCCGGGGTGCTGTCTGGCACGGCAACCGCCGATGCCAGCCCGGTCTCGGTCACGGTAAGGGCGAGCGACTCCGGGTCGCTGTTCGCCGAGCAGACTTTCACGCTCGGGGTGGTCTCAGCGCCGGTGCTGCAAAGTTTTACGGTGACCGATCCGGTTCCATCGGCGACGATTGGCAAGTCTGGCGATGACCTCACGTTTGTCCTGAAATTTACCGAGGCGGTCAATGTTACGGGTACGCCCAAGGTCACCCTCAAGGTGATGAGCAACGGGCAGTCCGCCACCACGTTTGATGCCAGCTACAGCCAGGGTACGGGCACAGACAGCCTCACGTTTACTGCCAAGGCGCCGAATGCCAGCGGCACTTTTGAAGTTGGCGCGTTTGCGCTTGCCTCCGCCACCATTGTTGGAAATGTGTCAAAGCAGCCCCTGGTCGCCACCAGTGTGGGGCAGGTCGCCGGCTACACGCTGGACAGCAAGCTTCCAACCATCCAGGCGCCTTCCAGCACGACCCTGTCGGTGGCTGAAAGCGCCACCAAAATCGCGGATCTGAGCGCGGACGAGCAGGTTACCTGGTCAGTGACGAGTTCGAATGCGGCAGCCTTCGCCATTTCTGGTGCGATGCTCAGCTTCGCAGCGCTCAAGGATTTTGAGGTGGCTGCCGACCGCACCACCACGCTGACGCTGGCTGCAACCGATCTGGCAGGAAACCAGAAAACGGCCTCGCTCACGGTGAACCTCACCGACGTCAACGAGTTCCAGGTCTCCAAGCCTGCCGATACCAATACAGCGGCCAATACCATCGCGGAGAACGCCACAGCAGGCACCGCAGTGGGCGTTACCGCCGTGGCGATAGATGCCGACGGAACCACCAACGCGGTCACCTACAAGCTGGTGAACGCAAACGGTACGGATTACACGGGAACGGAGTTCGCGATCAACTCCTCCACCGGTGTCGTCACTGCGGCGGGGGCAATCAATTTTGAAGCGAGCGCAACAACATCTCGCACGATCTACGTAAGAGCGACATCGGCCGACACGTCATCTCAAGTGAGCGATGCGATCGTCGTCGCCGTGACCGATGTCAACGAGGCGCCGACCGTTGTAGCGTCCTCACCCACCGAATACACCGTTGTGGTGGGTCAGGCGCTTGCGAATGCTTCTGTAGCGGGCTGGTTCAGTGACCCGGATGCAAGCACCAGCAACAACGGCAAGCTCACCTACTCTGCGAAGCCAACCGCCGACATGCCGACCGGCTTGCCCAGCGGTCTGAGCCTCGCCGCTGCGACGGGTGCGATCACGGGAACGGTAAGCCAGACTGGGTCCAAAGTGGTCACGATTGTTGCTACCGACGGCGGCAACCTGTCGGTTGAAAAGACCGTGACGATGAGCGCTGTTACGGCGCCAACGCTGGCCGCCAGCGCACTGGATGGGGTCACCAACCTCGACCCAACGTCCAACATCGTGTTGAAGTTCAGTGAAGCGGTCAATCCTGCCGCGTCCAAGTTCATCCGGCTGGTCAATGATGCCAACAGCACGGCGGCGAACGGTTTCCGTACCGAGACAGCAACCAACAGCATCCAGATTGAGGCTACCTCATCGCAGGTGACGTTCTCCGCTGACAAGAAAACGGTAATCATCAATCCCACTGCCGATCTCGATCTCGCGAACAACTTCCATGTCGAAATCGACGCGGGTGCGTTCATTGGGGTGACCAGTCTGCAGGGCACGCCGGTTCTCAGCGACCCCACCGTGATCAATTTCTCGACGGTCGTGCCCAAGTCGCCTAACTCTCTCTCTGCACCGGTGGCAACGGATGGTGCTGCGTCTCAGATCATGGCAACTGACGGCACGCTCGCGGCGAGCAGGCTCTGGCTTGATATCGAGGGCCTCGGGAGCCCCTCTGCCCAGAACAAGGTGCCGCTGAATATCGGGTCCACCAGCAGCGTTGCGATGGTCGCGAAGGACTACGACCCTACCGGTGCAACCGCAGGTGGATACGACGGCATCAAGACAGGCGATATTTTCCTTGCGGTCACCGGGTTCTCGGCAGACGACCTGCTGTACATCGACAACCAGAGCGCAGTCGCCAATGGTCTGGATACTGCGAACATATCGAATGCGGGATCTGCACCCTCCACCATCCAGTTTGCGGGTACGGGGCTAGGCGGCATTATCGACATCACGATTGCCAACAGCACTGCCGCGTTCGATACGGTGGCCGGGTTCAAGACTTTGCTGCAATTGGCCCAAACTGCCTCTTCCCCCGTGATTTCTGCCTGACGAGGGCGCCATGCCTATCAAACGCACCAAGTACTTCGTATTGCCGGCAGCCGAAGGGTCGACCGGCGCGAACTTTACAGACTTCGACCTCGCGCTCGGCTCAGTCTCACTCACTGGGCAGGAGGTGACGTTTGTGGGGTCGGCTCTGGTGGACGCAGTCTTTGTCCGCCCGGGGGTCTCGATCGACTTTGTTCTGAGCGGTTCCGGGTCGGATGCGGTCTATTTCTCTGGTCGCTATGCCGACTACAGCGTAACCCTTGCCGGCACCAACATGACCATTCAGCGAGGGGCAGACAGCGCGCTTGAAAAAGTGGTGCTGACCAAGGCTGGAACCGTTGCAATCAGTGACCGACTGGTCTTCGCCGACGGTACGGTCAATTCACTCTCGTTGTTCAATAGTCTCAAGGCTGTTGATCCCGTGACCCTGTCCCCCCCCAGCGGTGAGACCTCACAGGCACCGCAGGTTACGAGCCCGCTTGATGCGAGCATCAAAGCGTTTGCGTTGGGCGATAGCGGCGACACCTTTGCGCCTGGAAAACCTGGGGTGAAGATGACCCTGGTTGGCAGTCTGTACGCCGACACGGTTTACATCGCAGACGGCAGCAACGTCGATGCGACGCTTCTGGGGTCTGGAAAGGACATCATCCATTTCCGTGGCAACTGGGGCGATTACGCCAAATCGGTTGCCGGAAACTACGTCACGTTTACCCGCGCGGTAAACGGTACCACTGAAACTGTCAAAGTCAACAGTGGTTCGGGCGGGCTCAACGACCAACTGGTGTTTGCTGACGGCGCAGCGGGAAGTCAGGCTGCCAAAACTGCGCTGGTTGCAGCCGGCGCGAACGCTGCTGGCGTGGCGCTGTCGTCTCTCACCGACTTCGACGGTGCGCTGCGCACGCCGGGGCTTGGTTTGGGCCCCACAGCCAGTGCACTCGACAACGTTGCCAACCTCGACGTCAGTTCAAATATTGTTCTCGTTTTTCCTGAGACCGTCACTGCAGTGTCGGGCAAGGTCATTCGAATCGTGAACGTCGGTGGTTCTGGATTCCGCGGCGAAAACACCATCAACACGCTGGATATCGCGGTTGATTCAACCGCTCAGGTCCAGATCTCGGGTGCAACGGTCACCATCAACCCCTCGGTCGATCTCGATTTCGGCAACGATTACTACATCTCGATCGATGCGGGGGCGTTCACCGGCGCGAGTGGAAAGTCCAGCGACGCATTCGAGGGTGTTTCCAGCCTGAATTTCTCAACTGTGACCCCAGGAACAACTAGCGCGAATCTACCGAGCGTCAGCAACGCGGCCGCTTCTCTCGTGATGGGAAGCGACGGCAAGTTGACCTCGAGCTATTCCTACCTCGACATAGAAGGAATCGGTAATCCCGCGGCTGGCGTTGCCACGGCGATTGATCTTTCCGCTGCTAACGTTGCGCTGGTTTTCAAAGATCATGATCCGTCGGGACCGGATGCGAACCTGGGCTATGACGGTGTTCGGGCCGGAAACTTCAATGTGGCTGTAAATGGCTTTGGTTCGGGCGACCGAATCTACGTAGACAACCAAAGCTCGAAAGCCAACAACCTCGGGCTTACTGCCTACTCGAATTCCGGAGCGGCGCCGACGACCATCCAGTTTGCCGGGAATGACCTCGGAGGGTTCATCTATCTCACGGTTGCTGGTTCAACTGCTGGATTCTCGGATGCGGCCGCCGTGAAGGCTGCATTGGGTAACGTTTCCTACGACCCAATCGTGAGCGATGGCCTGGCCGAGATTGCAACTGACACCGCTGTGCCTGTCATTGGCACTGCTGCGACGCTGAGCGTTGCCGAAAACACTACTCGCGTTGCAAACCTCAGTGCCAATGAGCCGGTGACATGGTCGATTGTTGGTGCGATGGGGTCGCTGAGTGCCGACGCGCGCCTCTTCAAGATCGAGGGCAGCAGCACGCTGTCGTTTGCAAGTGCTCCGAACTTCGAGCAGGCTGGGAGGTCGCCGGCCTACTCGGTACGGGTAGCAGCCACCGACACCGCGGGCAATGTGTCGACGAAAGACCTGACGGTCAACGTCACCGATGTGAACGAAGCGCCAGTCGCGTCCGGTTCAATCGGGGCGCAAACTGCAGCGGTGGGGAAGGCTTTCACGCTTTCGCTTGCGGGGCGTCTGACCGACCCCGATTCTTCCCTCACCAACGCGGGAAAACTGACCTACTCATTTTCGCCGACGCTCCCCTCGTGGCTCACGTTCAATGAAACCAACCTTACCCTGAGCGGCACCCCTGCAGCGGCGGCAACCGCCACCTCCTACACGCTCAAAGCCACCGACGGCGGATCTCCGGCGCTCAGCGCCTCCCAGACCTTCTCCCTCAGCGTGCTGGCTGATCTGGTGGTTACCGGATTCAGCGTCGCCGACTCGTCAGGCGCGACGGGTGTCGGCAAGGGCGGTGACTCGCTGACGTTCAGTGTCACGACATCCGAGGCGGTCACGGTAAATACCGGCCTCGGCACGCCCACCGCAACCTTTACCGTGGGCAGTTCAAGCGTCGTCGCCCAGTACTCGGGCGGCAGCGGCACATCCACGCTGACCTTTGTCGCACCGGCACCGTCGGGCGCCAGTGGCACGTTTCAGCTAAGCGCCCTGACTCTGGGAGGCGCAACGGTTTCTGCGACGACTTCGGCGTCGCGTACCCTCGCCACCAACGTTACGGGCCAGACCTTCAGTGGCTATACCCTCGACAACACTGCGCCTGCACTCACCGTGTCATCGCCGATCAAGGTCAACGAGAACACGCAGGCAGTGGGTACGCTCACCACGAGCGAGCCGGTGACCTTCTCGGCCTTGTCGGCCACGGGCGACAGTTCCTTATTCAGCCTCACCAATGGGGTGCTCAGCTTCAAAAGCACGACGGGCGGGAACTTCGAACAGACCGGTCGCGCCAATACCTACTCGCTACCCATCACAGTGACCGATGCAGCGGGCAACGCCACGACGCGAACCATCACGGTCGAGCTTCAGGACGTCAACGAGTTTCCCATTTCGGCGGTAACGGATCGCAACACCGCCACCAACGCTGTCATGGAGAACTCACCTGTCGGCACTCCAGTCGGCTATACCGCGCTCGCCAAGGACGACGACGGTTCGAACAACACGGTGTCGTACAAGCTTCTGGATTCCAACGGCGTCTCCGACTACACCGGCAAAGAGTTGCGAATTGATGCAACAACCGGCGTCGTTTCGGTTGCAGGGCCGATTGATTATGAAGCCCTCACAACCAAGGCGCTGACAGTCCACGTCAAGGCCACTTCGGCTGACGGCTCTTCCAGCGCGACCACCAGCCCGGTATCGATCGCCATCCTTGATGACGTGAATGAAACCGTACCGATCGTCCTCCAAAGCTCGTCTGTGATCTCTCCCTCCACCACGAGCATATCGGGCACGACGGCGCCCGGTGCGGTCGTCAAGGTGTTCCTGGGAACGGCTCAATCGGAATCGGCGAGCGTAACAGCCGGAAATGCAGGGGCCTGGTCGATTCCGGTCAGTTCGCTGAGCGGTCTCGTAAGCGGATCCAACCCGGTCAAGTTTACGGCGACAGTCGGAAACACCGTGGGTACGCTCAACCAGAGCTTGTTGTACTCCGGCTCGCCCAGCTGGACGCAAAGCACACTCAAGGTTGCATCGATTCGCGGAACGGTTGACCAGGCCCTGTCGAGTGACGGCAAGATCACCCACGCCGAAGCTGTTTCGGTCCTCGATTCCGCCATCGCCGCTGCCAAGGCTGCGAGTGGTGCGAACGGTACGGTCGGGGACACGATCCTTGCCGACCTGCGGGCGATTTCGCTGCGTGGTGACAGCGTGTTTACCTCCCAGGACCTCACCGGCAAAGAGTCGGGCTATCTGAGCTATGTGTTTGACAAGGTGGTGAACACGTCTCCGGCGAATGCGTTCTTCACCGGCGGTACTACCGCGCGGCAGGCGCTTGGAAACCTGAACGGTAACTCGCCAATTTCCGATCTGGAAAAGCTGCGCGACAAATGGCTGCTTGGCCGCGATCTGCCGGATCCGCGGACTGAAGGCGATACCGCCAACCCCGCGGCGGTTGGCGCAAGCGGGGAGTACCGGGCGTTCAACGGCAGCCTTGTGATCGATGGGTTCGGTTACACCGATGTCCGGCAGGGCTCGATGGGAGACTGCTACCTGCTCGCAGGGGCGGCAGGCATCGCCGAAACGTCCACCTACGCAAAGACCACGTCCGATCCGAAGCTTGCGGACTACGCTACGGCGTTCGAGAGAATGTTCTCGGCCAATTCTGGCGCGTCAACGTGGGGCGTGCGGTTTTACGATGTTTTCAACAAGCCACACTGGGTGACCGTCAACAATCAGTTTGTGGTTCCTGTGGGAAGCGGCGCCAATGCGACGCCGTCCTATGCGAAGGTTCCTGTTGCGGCGTCGACGGGCAAAGCTGAGCTGTGGGTGGCGTTGCTGGAAAAAGCCTACGCGCAGGCGAATGAAACCGGAATCTTCGAGCGAGACAACTCAAGCAATGCCTTTTTCGCGATTGAGGGTGGGTGGGGTACCAATCTTCAGCAGATGCTCGGCGGGGGTACGGCTTTCCTCGCTGCCAGACCGACCGTGAGCTGGACGCGCGGTTACTTCGGTTTGCCTGCCAGTGATGTCAAGACACAGCTTGGCACGACAACCCCAACCCCAACCCTCGAAGACATCATGAACTTCGGGCACCCTTTCTATATTAGCTCCAGCTATTCATCGCAGATCGGCGGAAAAACAGCCTGGACCGGCGGCCACGCTTACACAGGATTCGACCCGGTTCGTACGAACGCAACCAACACCAACATCACCATTTACAACCCCTGGGGGCCTACCAGCACGGTTCACGTCTCTCCGTTTGAAGACAACCTCACCACCATAAAGACCAACACGCAGTTGTCCCTCGCTTTTCGGGTCCCAACGGTCCCGACGTGGGTTACCAGCTATTTCGATTCCGCGAGCAGCAAGAAAGCTGCTGCGGCCAAACCTGTCTCATCGGCTTCTGTTCTGCAGAGTACCCAGGCCAATGACTCGCTCCCCCAAAGTTTCCTGAAAATTGGTGCGGGGGTGTCCACGGCGTACGCGGACAACGACACCGCAAATGACACCGCAGACGATCGCCAGGGGCTTTACAAGCTCACTGGGAACGAGACGGGAGTCAAGGTGTTTCTCACGCCCAAGGCGGGTGGTCCAGCGGATCTGTCAACGTACCTGCAGGCCATCAAGTTGGCAACGGTCGATACATTCCTTGGAGCAGTGGAGGCCGCCAAGGCAGTTTCGAACGTCAAGTTCGTCTTCCAGCCATCCGGCGCTGTGGATATCACCGGTGACACTGAAAAGGAAGTCGGCGTGAGCGTTGCGCTCGGCCTGCCCGCCGCAGTCACCGGCGGCAACATCGTGTTTACCCCCGTAAAGGAAGTCGGTGAAGTGGGGAGTGCCAAGGTTGATGACGGATTGGCCGCGAACGTGATCAACACCAAGGAGTACCCCGAGGCGCATTCCGTCAACATCGATACCGCGACCGGTGCGGTCATGTTCATTGATTCCGAAGGCTACTGGCGGGTTGGAAAGTTTGGTGAGCCGAAAAGCAGCTATGTGCCGCTGACCCATAACGTTGGCGGCGTTGCCACCAAGGTCAATCACGATACTTTCGAGGCTTCAGCCAAGGGTGCGCAGTTTATTTTCGATTCCGACGGCACTACCGTTTTGGGATTCGAGGTCATTGCTGCGTCGAATGAGAACCAGGATGACCTGTTTGTCCTGTATTTCGACAGTACCGGGCAACTCGCTGGCTCCGAGTACCTCAGCGCCGAAGAAGAACTCGAAGCGGAGGGTGAATACCTTTTCGACGTGAATGACAGCGGTGCGCTGGGCGAAGAGCCTTTCTTTCTTGCCGAGGGTATTGCCGGCGCGCCTGACCTCTATGCCGATCCGTACGGCGATCTGGTGCTGCTTACTGGCCAAAGCAACGGGGTAGCGACCTATCTCCCGATTACCATCGAACTGGTCATTGAGGACGGTGAGCCGGCCGAGACCTATCCGATCAATCTCTATGACTTTGATGATGGCATTGAGTTCACCGCGGTGGTGAAGGCGCCCGATTCAACCCCCACCGCTCCCAAGTATCTGCTCTATCTGCAGTTTGGCGATGATGGTGTGGCGACTGTCACCGTTCTGAACAGCGGCGCCATCCTGCTCCACGAGTCAGGTGAGAACAAGGGCGAGATCGTGGTGGGCGAGCCGCTCACGCCGCAGCAGGAGGCTGAACTCGAGAAGGCCTCCGGCATCGACTTGGGGCGTGATGGCGACACTGCTGCCGAGTCTCCGCTCATCACGGGTAACGCCGATGACAACACCTTTGATTCGCGTGGCGATGGAACCAGCGACCGCTACAAGGACAGCACGGGCGACGATACCTACCTGGGTGGTGAGGGCGATGACCTGCTGATCGGCATTTTGTCGGGCGAGACGAATTTCGCCTCGCGCGGGGTCAATGTGTTCTACGGTGATGACGGCAACGATCGCTTCGCTGGCATGGGCGACGGCGATATTTTTCTTGCTGGCGCAGGCGACAAGGATTCGGTGTGGGTGAACGGCGCCCGGTCGGCATTCGAGATTCTGCTTGCAACGCCTGAGCAGATGGCGCTCGCGCGTGCGTTCGATGAATCGGTGACCACGGGCTATGTGATTCGCGAGATCGCAAGCGGATCGATAGCGGCGGCGTTTGACGCAGAGATGATCGAGTTTGCGGTGGGTGGATTCAGCGGGCAGTTGAGCAGTCTCGCAACGCCCTACACCTATGTGCAGTAAGGTGTAGCGAACGAGCACATCCGGGAGCGGCGTTTCGCCGTGCCGGATGAATCTGCTCAGGCGTTGTGGCTGGCGGACATCACGGATGACACCCAGCCAAGCTGCGCGGGCAGGCAGCGTCGCTTCAAATCAAAGTCCTGTTCGACCCGGGCTCGCGCGCTCGAACCCAGCCGCTCGCGCAAGGCTGCGTCATCGAGCAACTCGCACACTGACTCGACCAGCGCTCGCTGGTCGAAGAAATCAACCAGCAGGCCGTGTTCGCGATCAGTGATCACTTCCTCGACCGGGGCGGTACGGCACGCCACAATTGCGCACTGAATGCTCATGGATTCGAGCAGGCTCCAGCTCAGCACGAACGGGTAGGTGAGATAGACA
>Ga0256364_1000034_pt1 | contig 14679 bp, 27 predicted proteins | sample MistaT_3_FD_186094 | JGI IMG/M metagenome (GOLD analysis project Ga0256364, IMG submission 186094) | Metatranscriptome of freshwater microbial communities from Mississippi River, Louisiana, United States - Miss_Atlam_RepC_8d (Metagenome... | ecosystem: Environmental > Aquatic > Freshwater >...
CTGGCGCCTTCTGCACCACGTGTGGCTGATGGCGCCACACGAACTGGGCAGGGTACCAGGCAGGCATGCAGTGCAGTGTTGGAACACTTGGGGGCCTGAGGCACGGCTATCCCACGTCGTACAAATGAAAAGGCCGTCTTTCGACGGCCCTGTTGATCACTCGCTCGCTGTACTGTCTGCGGCGGCTGGGCGGTCCACCAATTCGATGTAGGCCATCGGTGCCTTGTCGCCGGCACGATAGCCGCACTTGATGATTCGTGTGTAGCCACCCGGTCGGGTCGCATAGCGCGGCCCGAGATCGGTGAACAACTTGCCAACGGCGGTCTTGCTGCGTGTCCGATCGAACGCCAACCGGCGGTTCGCCACACTGTCGCTCTTCGCCAGCGATATCAGCGGCTCGGCAAACATCCGCAACTCCTTGGCCTTCGCCAAGGTAGTCTTGATGATTTCATGTTCGACCAGGGAGGCGGTCATGTTGCGGAACATGGCCTGGCGGTGTGCGCTGGTTTTGTTGAATTGACGGCCACTAAGACGATGACGCATGACACTGTTTCCTACAAAGCACTGGATTGAACGAGAGTTTCCGGACGACGACGGGTTTTACGCTGCGCGGTCATCACCTTTGAGGCTGGCTGGTGGCCAGTTCTCTAGCCGCAGGCCCAGCGAGAGCCCTTTGGATGCCAACACGTCCTTGATCTCGGTGAGGGACTTCTTGCCCAGGTTGGGGGTTTTCAGCAATTCGACTTCCGTGCGCTGGATCAGATCGCCGATGTAGTAGATGTTCTCGGCTTTGAGGCAGTTGGCGGAACGCACGGTGAGCTCGAGATCATCCACCGGCCGCAGAAGGATCGGGTCGATCTTGTCTTCGTGCTTCGGCTGTTCCTTGATGGAGCTGTTCTTGAGATCCACGAACACGCTGAGCTGGTACTGAAGGATTGTCGCGGCCTGACGAATGGCCTCTTCAGGGTCGATCGTGCCGTTGGTTTCGAGCTCGATGACCAGCTTGTCAAGGTCGGTACGCTGCTCTACGCGTGCATTTTCGACGGCGTAGGTTACACGGCTTACTGGTGAGTAGGAGGCGTCGAGCAATAGGCGACCGACGGCGCGTGTTTCGCTGTCGCGCGAAACCCTCGTATCCGCGGGAACATAGCCACGACCCACTCCAACCTTGATCTGCATGTTGATGGAGGCATTCTCGTTCAGGTTGCAGATCACATGCTCCGGATTGACGATTTCCACGTCGTGCGGGAGGGTGATGTCTGCGGCCGTTACCGGCCCCTTGCCGCTCTTTCTGAGGCTAAGCGTCACCGAACTCTGCGAATGGAGCACTACTGCCAACTCTTTAAGATTGAGCAGGATGATCAGTACGTCTTCTTGTACTCCCTGAATCGCACCGTACTCATGTACGACGCCCTCTATCTCCACCTCTTCAACTGCACAGCCGGGCATGGAAGACAGCAGAATTCGGCGCAGTGCGTTGCCGAGCGTATGGCCGAAGCCACGCTCCAAGGGCTCCAGAATGACTTTGGAGTGCCACTTGTTGCTTGCCTCCACCTTGATGTCCTGCGGAGTCAGAAAATTTGCCAGCGAGATCTGCATGGAATCCCTCGTACTGTATGGGTTTATTTCGAATACAACTCGACGATCAAACTTTCGTTGATTTCGGTTGACAGCTCACTGCGCTCGGGCTTGTGTTTGTACAAGCCTTCCAACTTCTCCTGACTGACTTCCACCCACTCCACCGAGGCGCGCGTCCCGGAAATATCGAGGGAGGACTTGATGCGAAGCTGATTCTTCGCCTTTTCGCGCACTGCCACCTTATCCCCGGCCTGAACTTGGTAGGAGGGAATATTCACCACGCGGCCATTGACGGTGATGGCCTTGTGGCTCACCAGCTGACGTGATTCGGAGCGGGTCGAGCCGAAACCCATGCGGTAGACGACATTGTCGAGACGTGATTCAAGCAACTGCAGCAAATTTTCGCCGGTCGCACCTTTCATGCGCGCTGCTTCGATGTAGTAGTTGCGGAACTGGCGCTCGAGAATGCCATACATGCGGCGGACCTTCTGCTTTTCGCGCATCTGTACGCCGTAGTCGGAAAGACGACCGGGGCGCTGGCCGTGCTGACCGGGTGCAGTCTCAGACTTGCACTTGTCTTCCAGCGAGCGCACACCGCTCTTCAGGAACAGATCGGTGCGCTCACGACGAGCCAATTTACATTTTGGTCCTATGTAGCGGGCCATGTTTGCTTCTCCTCTAGCTGCTAGTCTTTCGCGGCGTCTGTCGAACTACACGCGGCGGCGTTTGGGCGGACGGCAGCCATTGTGCGGGATGGGGGTTACGTCAGTGATATTGCTTACTTTCAGGCCACAAGCATTCAAAGCACGCACGGCCGACTCACGGCCTGGGCCAGGACCGTTGACCCGAATGTCCACATTCTTGAGGCTGTAGAGTTCGATAGCACTCTTACCGGCTTTTTCGGCAGCGACCTGAGCCGCAAACGGCGTGCTCTTTCGTGAGCCACGGAAGCCTGATCCGCCAGAAGTTGCCCAAGCCAACGTGTTGCCCTGACGATCCGTGATGGTCACGATCGTGTTGTTGAAGGAGGCATGAATGTGTGCCACGCCGTCCGACACGGAGGATCTGGTCTTCTTGCGAACTTGGGGTGCTGGTTTAGCCATTACTCTTTACCTTGAAAGCCTTAAGTCCCGACGGTTGCTGGTAGTTACTTGCGGATTGCCTTGCGTGGACCTTTGCGGGTTCGTGCATTGGTCTTGGTACGCTGCCCTCGCACAGGCAAGCCTTTGCGGTGACGGATGCCGCGGTAGGTGCCGAGGTCCATCAAGCGCTTGATATTCATGGAAACTTCCCGCCTCAGATCACCCTCGACGGTGAGCTTGCCTATTTCGCTGCGCAACGAATCCAACTGGGCCTCGCTGAGCTGGCTCACCTTGGAGGCGGGGTTCACACCAGTCGCCTTGCAGAGGTTTTTGGCAGTTGTTGGACCAATGCCGTAGACGTAGCGCAAGGACACGACGACGTGCTTGTTGTCAGGAATGTTGACGCCGGCAATACGGGCCATGGTTTTACTCCGAAATTCTCTGCTTCAGGCTATGTTTTGGCCACTGCGGCCGGAAAAAAGGGCGGCAAGGGTAACTGCGGGACCGGGCGAAATCAACCCGTCTTACCCTTGGCGCTGCTTATGTCTGGGCTCGCTGCAGATTACCCGCACGACGCCGTTACGCTTGATTACCTTGCACTTTCGGCAAATTCGCTTCACTGATGCTCTGACTTTCATTGCAATTCTCCCTGGTAACGCTCGGCTCGCGCGCTGCGCTGCGCGCGACCCACCAAAACCGGCTCAGCGCCGGAATGATCCGATGTTGGACTTTTTCATCAACGATTCGTATTGATGAGACATGAGGTGCGACTGGACCTGTGCCATGAAGTCCATGCAGACAACGACAACGATGAGTAGAGACGTTCCACCGAGTTGGAAGGGTACGTTGGCGGAGGTCTGCAGAAACTGGGGCAAGAGGCAAATGAGCGTGATATAGACGGCGCCAAAAAGGGTGAGCCGCGTCATCACATTGTCCACATAGGCGGCTGTCTGCTCGCCTGGCCTGATTCCGGGAATGAACGCACCTGACCGGCGCAGGTTTTCGGCAATTTCCTTGGGGTTGAAGACCAGTGACGTGTAGAAGAAGCAGAAAGCCACCACGAGGATCACAAAAAGAAGAATGTTCAGCGGCTGCCCGGGGCCCAGGATCAGGGCAAGATCTGCCAAGAACTCGAAACCCTCGTTTTGCCCAAACCACTGCCCAAGCGAGGCGGGAAAGAGCAGGAAGCTACTGGCAAAGATCGCCGGAATCACGCCGCTCATGTTTACCTTGAGCGGGAGATGGCTTGACTGGCCTTGGTACATGCGGCGACCTTGCTGACGCGGCGCATAGTTGACCGTGATTCTTCGCTGAGCCCTCTCTACGAACACGACGCCTGCAATCACGGCAGCACCGATGATGACCACCACGAACAGCGCAAGAGGCTGGATTGAGCCCTCCGCCACCTGCTCCAGCGACTGTCCGACCGCAGCCGGCAGCCCCGCAACGATGCCCGCAAAAATCAGCATTGATATGCCATTACCCACACCTCTCTCCGTGATCTGCTCGCCGAGCCACATGAGAAACATGGCACCGGTGATCAGTGAGACCATGGATGTCAGGTAAAAGCTGAAGTCAGGGGTAAATGCCAACTGCGCCAACATGCCTGTCGTAATCGCAACGGCCTGGATGGTCGCGAAGAACAAAGCGCCGTAACGTGTGTACTGGCTCAACTTGCGACGACCGGACTCACCTTCTTTCTTCAACTGTTCAAGCTGGGGCATGGTGGCCGTCAGCAGCTGCACGATGATCGAGGAGGTGATGTACGGCATGATCCCCAACGCAAATATGCTCATGCGCTCTATGGCGCCACCGGAGAACATATTGAAGAGCCCGAGGAAGGTCCCCTGGTTCTGATTGAACAGAAACTCCAGTTGATCGGGGTTGATACCGGGCACGGGTATGTGGGTACCCACCCTGTAGGCGAAAATCGCGAGCAATAGGAAGGCAAGGCGAGCCTTCAGCTCGGCTAGCCCGTCCGCTTTACCCGGATTCATTGTTTGCGCCATGTTATCTGCCAGTGCAACTCGTGAGGTGGAATTACGTTCAGACGACTTTTCCACCAGAGGCTTCGATGGCCGCCTTGGCACCCTTGGTTACAGCAATGCCCTCGACCGTGAAACGGCGATCTACGGCCCCTGACAACATGATCCGCACACGCTGGGCGCTACGATCGATGAGGTTTGCCTCTTCGAGCGTCTTCATATTGACGACATCACCAGCCAGCTTAGCGAGTTCCGAGGTACGCACCTCAACGGTGACGCCACCAACACGCGAGTAGAAGCCGAATTTCGGCAAGCGCTTCTGGAGTGGCATCTGTCCACCCTCAAAACCAGGACGCACGTGGCCGCTTTTCCTGGCTTTCTGGCCCTTGTGACCTCGCGTGGAGGTTTTACCAAGACCACTGCCTATTCCGCGCCCGACGCGCTTGCTTGCGTGGGTGGAACCGGGGGCTGGACTCAATGTATTCAGACGCATGTTATTCACCTAATTCGTTTCAGCTCGGCGGTCGGGTCCTTTGGCGGACTACTCCTGCACCCGGACGAGGTGACGGACCTTGTTGATCATGCCTCGCACAGCAGGCGTGTCCTGAAGCTCGACGACATGACGGATGCGCCGCAGACCCAAGCCAGTTAGGCAGGCCTTGTGGTTGGCAAGAATGCCGTGCGAGCTCTTGATTTGCTGTACTTTCACAGTTTTCGTAGACATCCCTTACACCCTGATATTGCAAAGCGCCGCAAGCGGCCCTGCCCTCAATTCCCGCTCAGCCTACGACGTCTTCCAAAGCCTTGCCGCGCTTTGCAGCAATTTCGTCAGGCGAACGCATTCCCTTCAAACCTTTGAAGGTGGCTCGCACCACGTTCACCGGGTTTGTCGATCCGTAGCACTTGGCGAGTACGTTGTGTACGCCGGCAAGTTCCAGGATGGCGCGCATGGCTCCACCCGCGATGACACCTGTACCGTCGGAGGCAGGCTGCATGTAAACCTTCGAAGCGCCATGGTGTGCCTTGACGGGGTATTGCAGCGTGCTCCCATCGAGTTTCACGCTGATCATGTTCCGTCGAGCGGCTTCCATGGCCTTCTGGATGGCCTGCGGAACCTCACGCGCTTTACCGCGCCCGAAGCCCACCTTGCCTTTGCCGTCACCGATAGCGGTCAGGGCTGTGAAAGAAAAAATTCGACCACCCTTGACGACCTTGGCTACACGATTGACCTGGATGAGTTTCTCCTGAAGGCCTTCGTCATTCTTGGGTTGTTCGTTTTTCAGTGCCATAGATAGTTTCCAGATTAGAATTCCAAGCCGCCTTCACGCGCTGCTTCGGCCAGTGCCTTAATGCGGCCGTGATACATGTAGCCGCTACGATCGAACGCAACCTTCGTTACCCCGGCAGCCTTTGCCCGCTCGGCAATCAAACGGCCGATTTCCTTGGCGGAATCAACGTTGCCAGTCTTTTCTGTACCCAGCGAGGAAGCGGACGCCAAAACACGATTGTCAGGCGAAATGACCTGCGCATAGATATGGCGAGGACTACGGTAAACACAAAGGCGATTGACACGCAGTTCCCGGATCTTGGCGCGAGCACGCTTCGCGCGACGCATGCGGGATACTTTTTTCTCGTTCATCTCTTTACCTCTCGTCTCTACCAACGCCAGCCCGGAATATTCCTGACCACGTCAGCTACGTTATCGTGTTTAACTGTGGCGCTTCTGCGATTACTTCTTCTTCGCTTCTTTGCGGTAAACCTGCTCGTTGGAATACTTCACTCCCTTGCCTTTATAGGGTTCAGGCGCTCGGAAACTGCGCAGCTCAGCCGCAACTTGGCCGAGGACCTGCTTATCCGCGCTCTTGAGTACGATCTCTGTCTGGCTCGGCGTTTCGGCTGTGACCCCTTCGGGTAGTTTGTAGTCGATGGGGTGCGAGAAACCGAGCACCAGGTTGACAGTCTTCCCCTGCGCCTTGGCACGGTAGCCAACACCCACAAGTTCCAGCTTGCGCTCAAACCCCTGGCTCACTCCCTTGACCATATTTTGAACCAATGCGCGTGTGGTACCAGCGATCGCATTTGCGGCTTGACCCTGGTTCTTGGGAGAAACCTTGAGTACCCCGCCGTCATTGACCAGCTGGACGAGATCACTGAGCGCTAGGCTGAGCGTACCCTTTCCACCCTTAATGGAAACCGCCCCCCCCGAAATGGTGGCCTCAACGCCCTTGGGCAACTGAACCGGTGCTTTTGCAATTCTGGACATATGGCTTGCTCTTCAAATCGAGGTCAGTAAATCAGACAAATCAGGCAGGTGGTCAATCAGAACACGGTGCAGAGAACTTCACCGCCGATGCCAACGGCACGGGCTGCCTTGTCAGTCATCACGCCACGGTCCGTCGAAACTACCGCTATACCGAGGCCGGCGCGCACTTTGGGGAGGCCAGACTTGCCTTTGTACATGCGCAGTCCTGGCGTGCTTCCACGATCGATTTCTTCGATAACGGGACGACCATTGAAGTACTTCAACTCTATGCTGAGGACCGGCTTCACGACGTCGGCGCTGATCTGGTAGCCCGCTATGTACCCCTCCTGCTTGAGGACATCGAGGATTGCAACCTTGATTTTCGACGATGGACACTCAACCGTCGCACGGCCCGCCAACTGGGCATTGCGAATACGGGTGAGAAGATCTGCGATTGGATCGGACATGCTCATGCTAATTCACCTCAGTTCCTTGCGGATTCCTGCCGCGCCCTTTACCAGCTGGCCTTGGTCAGACCCGGTACATCGCCCTTCATTGCATGCTCGCGCAGTTTATTGCGGCACAGACCGAACCGGCGGTACACGCCGTGGGGGCGGCCGGTAATCTGACAACGTTTGCGTTGCCGAGTTGGGCTGGCATCTCGCGGCAGTTTCTGCAGCTTGACTTGTGCATCCCACTTTTCCTCGGGCGACGCGGTCAGGCTGGAAATGATCTTTTTCAGCGCGGCGCGCTTCGCTGCAAACTGCTTCGCCACGCGGAGACGCTTGTTTTCTCTCTCGACCATCGAAGTCTTGGCCATGTGCTCAACCTCTGGAAACGTCGGCAGATTGAACTTCACCGCGGAACGGGAAGTTGAAAGCTCGGAGCAACGCGCGACCCTCGTCGTTCGTCCTTGCCGTTGTGGTAATCGTGATATCCATACCGCGAAGCTTGTCTATTTTGTCGTAATCGATTTCGGGAAAAATGATTTGCTCGGTGACACCCAAGGCATAGTTGCCGCGTCCATCAAAGGCCCGCGGATTGAGACCCCTGAAGTCACGGATACGCGGAATGGCCACATTGACCAAGCGGTCCAGGAACTCATACATGCGCTCGCCCCGCAAGGTGACTTTGCACCCCACTGGCCAGCCCTGACGGATCTTAAAGCCAGCGACGGAAACTCGCGCCTTGGTCACGACCGGCTTTTGACCAGTGATCTTGGTGAGATCACCAAGGGCATTATCCAGAACCTTTTTGTCACCAAATTCGCCGCTACCGATATTGAGGACGATCTTGGTGATCTTAGGAACCTGCATGGGATTGGCGTAGGAAAACTGTTTCATCAGCTCCTTGACCACCCTATCGTTGTAAAACTCTTTCAATCGCGCCATGACTGGACTCGCTTCTTCAACGCATCTTTTATCTGGAAACTTAGCCGATCGCTGACTGATCGGATTTGTACAATCTGGTCTTCTTGCCATCCGCCTCGACACGAATGGCAATCTTGTCTGCCTTCTGGGTCTTCGGATTGAAGATGGCGACGTTGGATACGGCGATACCCGCCTCTTTCTCCACAATGCCACCCTGCTTGCCAATGTTGGGATTGGGCTTGGTATGGCGCTTGACCAGATTGATTCCTGCGACCAGTACTCGCCCGCCATCAAGGATTTTGGTGATCTTTCCGCGCTTGCCCTTGTCTCGACCCTTGGTCACGATGACTTCGTCATCCCGCTTGAGCTTTTGCATTTACCTGAACCTCAATTTCATTATCCGTGGTGCTGCGACGGTCTGGCCGCTGCCTTTCAGAGTACTTCTGGTGCGAGCGAGATGATTCGCATGAATTTTTCATTGCGAAGCTCGCGCGTGACTGGCCCGAAGACACGGGTACCGATGGGAGCGTCCTGGTTGTTCAACAGAATGGCCGCGTTATCATCGAACTTGATCAGCGAGCCGTCCTGCCGTCTCACGCCACTCTTAGTGCGCACCACGAGAGCATTGAGAACCTGGCCCTTTTTTACTTTGCCGCGCGGGATCGCATCCTTAACCGTCACCTTGATGACGTCCCCAATACGAGCATAGCGTCGGTGAGAACCCCCGAGCACCTTGATACACATGACCCTGCGCGCACCGCTATTGTCTGCAACATCCAAATATGACTGAACTTGTATCATGTGCTTTTCCCGAAATTCTCAAGTAACTAACGGCGCGACCTTAAGCCTGCACCGCTCTTTCATCCACGCTGACCAAGGACCAGGTCTTGGTCTTGGAGATCGGTCGCACTTCCTTCACTGTCACCACATCACCGATCGCACACTGATTTTTTTCATCATGCGCATGGATTTTCGACGACTTGGTTACATACTTGCCGTAGACCGGGTGTTTAACACGGCGCTCGATCAGGATGACGATGGATTTGTCCATCTTGTTGCTGACAACTCTGCCAGTAACTGTGCGCGCACGCTTCTCGACAGCTGACATAATTACAGACCCGCTTTTTCGCTAATCAAAGTTTTCACACGCGCAATGTTGCGGCGCGTTTCCAGCAGCACGTGGCTCTGCCCCAGCTGCCCAGTGTTCTTCTTGAGAAACTGGCTGAACTGATCTTTCTGCAGCCCGGAAAGGATCTCGTTCAACTCCACCACGCTCTTGTTGCGCAGCTCCTTCGCTTCTAGTTTGGCCATTACATCACCACACGCTTGGCAAATTTTGTTGCAAAAGGCAGTTTGGCTGCCGCCAGATCGAACGCCTCTTTCGCAATCTCGGGGGTCACCCCCTCGATCTCGAACAACACCCGACCGGGCTGGATGTTGGCCACCCAGTATTCAACGTTACCCTTGCCGCTTCCTTGTCGCACTTCCAGAGGCTTCTGGGTGATCGGCTTATCAGGGAACACGCGAATCCACACTTTTCCACCACGCTTAATGTGGCGGGTAAGCGCTCGCCGCGCCGACTCAAGTTGCCGCGCTGTCAGCCGGCCGCGACCAACGGCCTTCAGACCGTATTCACCGAAGCTGATGGTGCTACCACGAAGAGCGAGACCGCGGTTGCGGCCCTTCATCTGCTTTCGAAATTTTGTACGTTTGGGTTGTAACATTTCCGACCACCTCTTTATGCCCCAGTACCGGGCGGCTCTCGCCGCGCCCTGCTGTTACTGGGCTGGCTCTGCCTTTTTCTTGCTGTCACCGGTGAAAATCTCGTCGGCATTCAGCACTTCACCCTTGAAGATCCACACTTTCACGCCGATTACGCCGAACGTGGTATGGGCTTCGCTGGTGGCGTAATCGATATCGGCACGAAGGGTATGAAGAGGCACGCGTCCTTCGTGGTAGCGCTCAGTGCGTGCGATTTCCGCACCACCCAGGCGGCCACCGACCTGCACCTTGATGCCTTCGGCGCCTTGACGCATGGCATTCTGCATGGCTCGCTTCATCGCTCGGCGGAACATCACGCGACGCTCAAGCTGCTGAGCCACACTGTCCGCCACCAGCTGAGCGTCCAGATCCGGCTTGCGGATTTCTTCGATACTGATGTTGACCGGCACGCCCATCCTCGCAACCAGCTCGGAGCGCAATTTTTCGACGTCTTCGCCCTTTCTTCCGATGACGATGCCGGGACGAGCGGTAAACACGGTGACCTTCGCAGTTTGCGCCGGGCGCTCAATCTCAACACGGGACACAGACGCAGCGGCAAGCTTTTTCTTCACCAGATCACGCACCTCGATATCCTGCTGCAGATATCGCGCATAATCTTTTCCGCCTGCATACCAGACCGAGGCATGCTTCTTCACGATGCCAAGTCGAATGCCATTCGGATGGACTTTCTGACCCATGATTACCTCTATTAACCTTTAGTGTTTGGGCTCAATCACCCAAAACCACACGTCGAAATGACTCTACTTGTTCGCTTCCGCAACCTTGACAGTGATATGGCAGGAGCGCTTGGTGATTCGGTCAGCCCTACCCTTTGCACGCGGCATCAAGCGCTTGAGCGACATCCCCTCATCGACATGAATGGTAGATACCTTCAACTCATCCACATCCAAACCCTGGTTATGCTCAGCGTTTGCGATGGCCGAATTCAGCACCTTCTTGATGATGCCAGCAGCCTTTTTCGTGCTGAAAGCCAACACCTCGAGCGCCTCTTCGACGCGTTTGCCGCGAATCTGGTCAGCAACCAGGCGAGCCTTTTGGGCTGACAGCCTAGCGCCTTTGAGAATTGCCGTGACTTCCATCGTCATAAACCTCTTCTTCAATTCATTTGCTCAAGCAGCCACGCCTTACTTGGCTTTCTTGTCGGCCGAATGACCACGAAAGGTCCGCGTCAGAACGAATTCGCCCAGCTTGTGCCCCACCATATCCTCTGTGACAAGCACGGGTACATGCTGCCGGCCATTGTGAACCGACAAGGTCAGCCCAAGCATGTCAGGCGAAATCATCGAACGGCGCGACCAGGTTTTGATTGGACGACGGTCATTCTTTTCGACCGCGACCTGCACCTTTTTTAGAAGATGCAAATCGATGAATGGACCTTTCTTCAATGATCTTGGCACGTTCTCACCCTTTCAATTTTCAATGACCCTGCCGGGAGTCCGACCGTCTTCTTTACTTGCTCGCGTTACGGCGACGAACGATCAAGCCAGCGGTGCGCTTGTTGGTTCTGGTCTTGTAGCCCTTCGTTGGAGTACCCCAGGGCGAAACGGGGTGCCGCCCACCGGAGGTACGACCCTCACCACCACCATGCGGATGGTCCACTGGGTTCATGGCTACACCGCGAACCGTCGGCCTCACCCCACGCCAACGCATGGCGCCGGCCTTACCAATTGACCGCAGGTTGTGCTCGCCATTGGACACTTCGCCAACCGTAGCCCGGCAATCGGAGGGCACGCGGCGAATTTCACCAGAGCGCAGCCGCAAAGTAGCGTACTGCCCTTCTCGGGCAACCAGTTGCACGGACGCACCAGCGCTGCGAGCAAGTTGGGCGCCCTTACCAGGCTTCATTTCCACGCAGTGTACGTTGCTGCCCACGGGGATGTTTCGGAGCGGCATGCAATTTCCGGGCTTCATAGGCGAATTTGGCCCAGATACCAGTTCGTCTCCTACTGCGACCTTGTCTGGCGCAATCACATAGCGTCGCTCGCCGTCGGCATACAGCAGCAACGCGATGTTTGCGGTCCGATTCGGGTCATACTCCAGCCGTTCGACTTTGGCAGGAATCCCGTCTTTGTCGCGGCGAAAATCAATAACGCGGTACTTCTTCTTGTGCCCACCACCGACATGACGCTGTGTCAGACGGCCCGAACTGTTGCGGCCACCCGTCTTCGCCTTCTTTTCGATCAGGGGCGAAAAAGGAGCACCTTTATGCAAGTCGGGGTGAACAACCTTGACGACGAAACGTCGGCCTGGCGAGGTTGGTTTACATTTGATGACTGCCATCTTCTATTCCTCAGCCCAAGGAGGTCAGGTCGATTTCCTGACCCTGCTCCAAGCGAACGTAAGCCTTCTTCCAATCGCTGCGACTGCGCAACTTTCCTCGCGAGGTCCGCTTCGTTTTTCCCTTCACGTTCAGAATCTGAACATCACGGACCTGCACGTTGAACAGCTTTTCTATGGCCTCCTTCACTTCGGGCTTGGAGGCGTCAGCCAACACTTTAAAGGTGACCTGATTATTGCGCTCAGATAGACGAGTGGTCTTTTCGGAAAGGTGAGGACCGAGAATGACCTTCAACCGGCGTTCCTGATTCATGCCAGCAAACCCTCCAATTTCTTCAGCGCAGGCACAGTTACCAGCACTTTCTCGTAGCCAATCAAACTGACCGGATCTATGGCGTCCGCATCAACGACGTCAACGGTATGAAGGTTGCGCGCGGCGAGGTAAAGATTCTTGTCGACCTGGTCTGCGACGATCAGCACGTCCTGCAAGTCGAAATCACTGAGTTTGGACAGCAGGCTCTTGGTTTTGTGACTATCAATCTTGAAGTCATCTACCAGCAGTAAGCGATCCTGGCGAATCAGTTCGGAAACGATGCAGCGCATCGCACCCCGGTACATTTTTTTATTGATTTTCTTGGAATGGTCCTGAGGAACTGCGGCAAAGGTCTTGCCACCGCTTCTCCACAGGGGGCTGCGCGAGCTGCCCGCTCTGGCTCGACCCGTGCCCTTTTGCCGATGGGGCTTGCGCCCACCACCGCGCACTTCCGCACGGGTTTTTTGCTTGACGGTACCCTGACGCCCTCCGGCGAGGTAGGTCACAACCACCTGATGCACCAGACTTTCGTTGAATTCTTTATTGAAGGAATCATCCGGAACCGACACTTTGGTGTCAGCCGGCTTCAACCCTGGCAATGTCACTTTAAGTTCCACGGTTTACGCCCTCACTCACGCACTTGCTTTAGCTGCAGGAGACACAATGACGTCACCGCCTGTGGCACCCGGGACCGCGCCCTTGATGAGCAGCAGGTTGTTGACGGCATCCACTCTCACGACCTGAAGGTTTTGAACAGTTACCTGCTCATCCCCCATGTGGCCAGCCATCTTCTTACCTTTCTTGACTCGGCCGGGAGTCTGGCGCTGACCTATAGATCCCGGAGCTCGGTGCGACAACGAGTTACCGTGGGTTGCGTCACCCATGGTGAAGTTATGACGCTTGATGACACCCTGAAAACCTTTACCCTTGGAAACACCAGTCACATCAACCATTTGCCCTTCGGCAAACAGTGAGACCGTGATCTCGGCGCCCTGCTGGTAACTAGCCGAATCAACGCCATCGAGGCGGAATTCCCACAGCCCACGACCAGCTTCAGTCGCCGCCTTGGCGAAATGACCGGACTCGGCCTTGGTCAGCAAGCTTGGCTTTTTGGAACCGGTAGTGACTTGAATGGCCGCATAGCCATCCGTCTCCGCAGACTTGATCTGGGTGACACGGTTCGGGAGAACTTCCACAACTGTTACGGGTACAGAAGACCCTGTTTCGGTGAAAACGCGGGTCATACCGCTTTTTCGACCGACTAAGCCAATCGACATTTTCTACTCCATCGTGTATGGGGCTTTACCCACTATGGCTGCTTACGCATTACACCATGTGATCTGCTGGACCCGGACCGATTTGGGCTGCATGCCCGGCGATCCACTGTCCAACGCTTGTTGTATTTTCAGTGCCAGCACTCGAAGTACAGACACTACTACTCTGCGCCGCCCGAGGGACGCAGCAATGCTTCAACCCAAACTGATTTGCACCTCAACGCCCGCCGCAAGATCAAGCTTCATAAGTGCATCAACGGTTTTTTCCGTCGGCTCAACAATGTCCAGGAGTCGCTTGTGCGTTTTTAGCTGGTATTGATCCCGCGCATCCTTGTTCGCGTGCGGCGAAATGAGGATTGTGTAACGCTCCGTCTGTGACGGCATGGGAACTGGGCCACGGATCTGAGCACCTGTTCTCTTGGCGGTTTCGACGATTTCCTGCGTCGATTTATCGATAAGCCTATGGTCGAACGCCTTCAGGCGAATTCTGATGCGCTGGTTCTGCATAGGACCAACTTCTCCCGTACATTGTTAAAGAACTGTCATTGACCTCAGCCACACTGCGTGGTTTGTGAGGTCGAAAAGAGCGCGCATCCTAATCAGGCGTGCAAACTCCGTCAAGCAGAAATTGGGCTTTCTCAAACTTTTCGGGAAAGCCCCATTTCGGTCCTGCAGCCTTACTGGATGATCTTGGCCACCACGCCTGCGCCTACCGTCCGGCCACCTTCCCGGATTGCAAATCGCAGACCTTCGTCCATCGCCACCGGCGCAATCAA
>Ga0256364_1000035_pt1 | contig 14673 bp, 10 predicted proteins | sample MistaT_3_FD_186094 | JGI IMG/M metagenome (GOLD analysis project Ga0256364, IMG submission 186094) | Metatranscriptome of freshwater microbial communities from Mississippi River, Louisiana, United States - Miss_Atlam_RepC_8d (Metagenome... | ecosystem: Environmental > Aquatic > Freshwater >...
ATCCGACGTTTTGAAGCACAACTCACGCACCCACCGCGCTACATCACGCAAGCCGAGCGTGGCGCGGGATTCGCTGAGTTCACCGCCCATCTGCTGCGGCACCGAGTATGAATTTGCCCAAAAACACACAGTTGCACTGGCAGGAAAACGGGCTGGAACACAGCGCACTGTGGCAGACCGATAGCGGCGCCCGCCAGCCCAGCCGCGTGGAAACCGTCAGCAAGCTGGACGCCGACAGCGCCTACCGACTGGCCAGCGCCGGCACCGGTCTGCTCTGGCGCGGCGATTTTCAAACCGCACGGCAACTGCTGCAAGGCATGACGCAACGCCTGGACAGCGCGGCGCGGCGCAAAAAGAAGACACCCACCACCAACGCGGCCGAAAGCTTCGCCGAGCACCGCAAGGCCCAGGCCCTTCGCGTGCGCGTGCTGGGCCAACTGCTGATCGAGGTCGCTGGCGACTACCGCATCGCCTTGAAACGTGCGCCCGATGTTGTGCAGGCCTGCACCGAAGCCTGGGGTCCACCCGACGGCCAGCCCCGCGTCGTGTCGCTGCGCAGCCTGCAAGGCCTCATTGGCGCGCACGAGTGGCGGAAGAAAGGTGTTCCCATCCCTGCGCTCGGCGGCGCGCACATCCACCCGCACCACGGCGTGTTCTCGCCCGTGCGCGGCGAGTATGTGGATCTGGTGGCGCAGGCGCCGCTGCCTGCGGCCTTGCAGCACACCCCGGTGGCTTTTGACCTGGGCGTGGGGACGGGCGTGCTGTCGGCCGTGCTCGCGCGCCGTGGCGTGGCACGCATCATCGCAACCGACCTCTCCCCCCGCGCACTCGCGTGCGCCCAAGACAATCTGCAACGCCTGGGCCTGCATGGGCAGGTTGAGTTGCTGCAAACCGACTTGTATCCACGGGGCCAGGCCGCCCTGGTGGTCTGCAACCCGCCCTGGTTGCCCTCACAACCCAGCTCGGTGCTGGACCTGGCCATCTACGACCCGGACAGCGCCATGCTGCGCGGCTTCCTCGCAGGCCTGGCCACACACCTGTGCACTGGAGGCGAAGGCTGGCTGATCCTGTCAGACCTGGCCGAGCACCTGGGCCTGCGCACACGCGAGCAACTGATGGGTTGGATCAAGGACGCAGGCCTGAAAGTGCTGGGCCGCCTGGACACCCGGCCCCGGCACGCCAAAGCGCAAGACACCAGTGACCCGCTGCACGCGGCGCGGGCGGCAGAAGTCACGTCGCTGTGGCGGCTTGGCGTAGCCTGAGAATCAGGTCCGCGCCAGGACAGGCGCCAAAGCTTTGCCAGTGTGGGTACCCAGCCCCACCAGGTCTTCGGGTGTGCCCGACGCCACAATGCGTCCGCCTGCATTGCCCCCCTCGGGGCCGAGGTCGATGATCCAGTCGGCTTCGGCGATCACATCCAGGTCGTGCTCGATGACGACCACGCTGTGGCCAGCATTCACCAGGCGGTGCAGCACGCGGATCAGCTTGTCCACGTCAGCCATGTGCAGGCCCACCGTGGGTTCGTCCAGCACATACAGGGTGTGCGGCGCTTTCTGGCCACGCTTGCCGACTTCGTCGCGCACCTTGGTGAGTTCGGTCACCAGCTTGATGCGCTGCGCCTCGCCGCCACTCAGGGTGGGTGAGGGCTGGCCGAGTGTGAGGTAGCCCAGGCCCACGTCCTTGAGCAGCTGCAGCGGGTGGGCGATGCTGGGCATGCTGGCAAAGAACTCGACCGCCTCGTCAACCTCCATCTGCAGCACATCGCCAATGCTCTTGCCGCGCCAGCTCACGGCCAGCGTTTCGGGGTTGAAGCGGGCGCCATGGCAGGTTTCGCAAGGCACCTTCACGTCGGGCAGGAAGCTCATCTCGATGGTGCGCATGCCCTGGCCTTCGCAACTGGGGCAGCGGCCTTCGCCGGTGTTGAAGCTGAAACGGCCTGGGCCATAGCCGCGCGCCTTGGCTTCGAGGGTTTCGGCGAACAGTTTGCGGATGGTGTCCCAAAAGCCGATGTAGGTGGCCGGACAGGAACGCGGGGTTTTGCCGATCGGGGTCTGGTCGACTTCGAGCACGCGGTCGATCACCTCGAAGCCTTGCACATCGGCGCATCCGACGAGCGGCACGCGCTGTCCCTTGTCCTGGGCGGTGCGGCCAGCCTGGGTGCTGCGCTGCTGCACAAGGGCCTGCACATTGGTCAGCAACACATCGCGCGCGAGCGTCGACTTGCCCGAGCCGCTGACGCCGGTGACGGCAACCAGGCGCTTGAGCGGGACTTCGAGGTCGACGTCTTGCAGGTTGTGGAGGTTGGCGCCGTTGAGGGTAAGCCAATGCAGGGCAGCGCTTTGCGCTGCAGAGAAATTGGGGTCAGAGCCCGAGTTTCTCTTCGCGAAATCGGGATCCGACCCCAATTTCTCCACCACCACACGCCGAGGCTGCAACGGGTGTTTCATCGCATGCAAGAGGTAACGTCCTGTCTGCGAGTCAGCTGCGCGTGTGATGTCATCGGCCGTGCCTTCGGCAATCAGGCGGCCGCCGCGTTTGCCAGCACTCGGCCCGATGTCGATGATGTGGTCGGCGCGGCGGATGGTGTCTTCGTCGTGCTCCACCACCACCAGCGTGTTGCCCTTGTCGCCCAGCTTGTGCAGGGCATTGAGCAGGATCTGGTTGTCGCGCGCATGCAGGCCAATGGTTGGCTCGTCCAACACATAGCACACGCCCTGCAGGTTGCTGCCCAGCTGCGCGGCCAGGCGGATGCGCTGGGCCTCGCCACCACTCAGGGTGGGCGCACCACGGTCGAGCGTGAGGTAGCCCAGACCGACTTCCTCGAGGAATTCGAGGCGGCTCTTGATCTCGGGAATCAGGTCACGGGCGATGTCGGCTTCGCGGCCGGTCAGCCGCAGCGTTTCGACCCAGCGCCGTACATCGGTCACGGAGAGGCGGGCGATGTCGGTGATGCGCCACCCAAGCCGTTCGGGCTGAGCTTGTCGAAGCCCCTGCGCAAGCCGTCCTTCGACCGGCTCAGGACGAACGGTGGCGTCTGAGACAGCATGGACGGGCAAGCGCACGGCGCGCGCTATCGCGTTCAGGCGCGTGCCTTCACACGTCGGGCAAGCGGTGTCCACCACGTCCTCGACTTCAGGCTCTGCAAAGGTCTGCTCACGCCCTTTGTCCTTGTCGTCCCGTACCGAATCGTCAAAGGCCTTGCGCTGCTCCCTGGTCAGCTTGACGCCGGTGCCCACGCAGTCGGGGCACCAGCCGTGCTTGCTGTTGTACGAGAACAGCCGCGGGTCCAGTTCGGCATACGAGGTCGCGCAGGCCGGGCAGGCACGCAGCGTGGAAAACACACGGTGCTGACCGATGCGGGCGGTGGACGTGCCGTTTTCCATCGCCTCTTTCAGGCCATCCAGATGGCTGAGCACATGCACCACGCCCTTGCCGTGTTCGAGGGCGGTGTTCAGCGCTTTACGCAAGGCGGTTTCCTGCGCGGGCAGCACATCGAGGCTCATCACCGGCAACTCGATGGTGTGTTCCTTGAAGCGGTCAATGCGCGGAAAGCCCTGGGTGGGCAGGAACTCGCCATCCACGCGCAGGTGGGTGTAGCCGCGTGGACGCGCCCAGTCGGCCAGCTCGGTGTAGACGCCCTTGCGGTTGACCACCAGCGGTGCTAGCAGGCCGATGTGCTGGCCCTTGAATTGGGTCATGAGTTGCGCGGCGATGCTGTCGGGCGTCTGCGGCTGCACGGGCGCATCGTCGTGCACGCAGTGCTGGATGCCCAGCTTCACGTAGAGCAGGCGCAAAAAGTGCCAGACCTCGGTGGTGGTGCCGACGGTGGATTTGCGGCCACCGCGCGAAAGGCGCTGTTCGATGGCCACAGTGGGCGGGATGCCGTAGACGGCATCGACCTCGGGGCGGCCTGCGGGCTGCACGATGCTGCGGGCGTAGGCGTTGAGGCTTTCGAGGTAACGGCGCTGGCCTTCGTTGAACAGGATGTCGAAGGCCAGCGTGGATTTGCCGGAGCCGCTGACGCCGGTGATGACGTTGAACTGGCCACGCGGGATGTTGACGCTCAGGTTCTTGAGGTTGTGTTCTTTGGCGTTGACGATTTGAATGGCATCGATTGCCGGTGCGTTACCACGGACTTTCGCCAGCGAGGCTGCGGTGTCGGTGGGCGACGATTTCTGCGTACCCCCGCAGCATGAGGAGTCCGCCGATACCGCAGCCTCGCCCCCGTAAACGCTTGTTCGCTCAGCCACTGCCACCGCCTCACCCATCGCTTCAGCATAGTCACGCAGGGCAGCGCCTGTGTGCGATGTCGGATGCAGCCGTACCTCTTCCGGCGTGCCTTCGGCCACCACCAGACCACCCCCCTCCCCGCCTTCGGGGCCCAGGTCGATCAGCCAGTCGCTGGCGCGGATCACGTCGAGGTTGTGCTCGATGACGATGAGCGAATGGCCGGCTTCGAGCAGTTTGCGCAGCGCACGCATCAGCTTGGCGATGTCGTCGAAATGCAGGCCGGTGGTCGGCTCGTCGAACAGGAAGAGCGTGCCCTTGCGTGCCAGGCTCTGGCGGCTGTTGCTGGCCGTTTTGGCGGCTTCGGCCAGAAAGCCTGCCAGCTTGAGGCGCTGGGCTTCGCCCCCCGAGAGCGTGGGCACGGGCTGGCCCAGGCGCACATATTCGAGCCCCACATCCACGATGGGTTGCAGGGCGCGGATGACTTCGCGGTCTTGTGCGAACAGGGCCGCGGCTTCGCTGACGGTGAGTTCGAGGATGTCGGAGACGTTGAGCAAGCGGGGCTGACCGCCAATCGCCTGCCGCTCGATCTTGATCTCGAGGATTTCAGAGCGGTAACGCTTGCCATCGCAGTCGGGGCACCGCAGGTAGACGTCGCTCAAAAACTGCATCTCCACGTGTTCGAAACCGGAGCCGCCGCAGGTGGGGCAGCGGCCATCGCCGCTGTTGAAGCTGAACTTGCTGGCGGTGTAGCCGCGCTGGCGAGACTCGGGCGCAGTGGCAAAGATTTCGCGGATCGCGTCCCAGGCGCCCACGTAGCTGACCGGGTTGGAGCGGGCCGTTTTGCCAATCGGCGACTGGTCCACAAACACCACATCGCTCAGGTGGTCGGCCCCCAGCAGTCGGTCGTGTGCGCCGGGCGACTCGGTGGCTTTGCCGAAGTGGCGCATGAGCGCCGGGGCCAGCACGTCCTGAATGAGGGTGGACTTGCCCGAGCCGCTGACGCCCGTGACGGTGACCAGGCGCTGCAGCGGGAAGTCCACCGAGACGTTTTGCAGGTTGTGCTCGCGCGCGCCTTCGAGGATGAGCCGTGGCGTGCTGTCGGTGACCATGCGCTTGAGGCCTAGCCCGACTTGCTTGCGCGCCCCCAGGTAAGCACCGGTCAGGGTGTCGGCATGGCGCAGTTCTTCGGTGGTGCCGTCAAAGACGATCTGGCCGCCACGCTCGCCCGGGCCGGGGCCCATGTCGATCATGCGGTCGGCAGCAAACATGACGGCGGGATCGTGCTCCACCACCACCAATGTGTTGCCAGCGTCACGCAGGCGCAGCATGGCCTGGGTGATGCGGTGCATGTCGCGCGGGTGCAGGCCGATGCTGGGCTCGTCGAGCACGAACAGGGTGTTGACCAGGCTGGTGCCGAGCGCGGTGGTGAGGTTGATGCGCTGGACTTCACCGCCGCTCAGGGTGCGGCTCTGGCGGTCGAGGGTGAGGTAGCCGATGCCGACGTCGCAGAGGTATTTGAGCCTTGTCGTGATTTCTTCCAGAAGCAGTTGCAGGGCTTTGTGTTCTGCGCTCTGTGCCTCCGTTGGGGGCAGACTTGAGTCGGAGCGGGGCGACGATTTCTGCGTACCCCCGCAGCATGAGGAGTCCGGAACCGGTCCCGGCACGCCCTCTGCCGAAGCCTGCCCAGCGCGCTCAGACACCAAAGCAAAAAACCGTCGCAAGCGATCCAGCGGCATCAACATCATGTCATGCAACGACAGCCCCGGCAGCGCTTCCAGCTGCGCACGCGTCCACTTCACGCCCGCGGGCATGAAACGCTTGGCGGGTTCCAGCACCGCATCAGCATCTTCTTTAGAACCGATGCGCCACAGCAGGCTCTCGGTCTTGAGGCGGGCACCGCTGCACGAAGGGCATTCGGTGTAACTGCGGTACTTGGACAAGAGCACGCGGATGTGCATCTTGTAAGCCTTGCTCTCCAGGTACTCAAAGAAGCGCGCGATGCCATACCACTGCTGGTTCCACTTGCCGTTCCAGTTGGGCGAGCCCTTGATCACCCAGTCCTTCTGCGCCTCGGTCAGCTTGGCCCAGGGCGTGTCGCGCGGAATACCGGCGGCTTCGGCATGGCGCATCAGGTCGTCCTGACACTCCTGCCAGGCGGGGGTCTGGATCGTCTTGATGGCGCCGGCGCGCAAGGTCAGCTTGTCGCTCGGGATCACCAGCCCGTAATCCACACCGATCACACGTCCAAAACCCCGGCAGGCCTCGCAAGCCCCCACCGCCGAGTTGAAGGAGAACATCGACGGGATCGGGTCGGTGTAGCGCTGGTCGCTGTCGGGGCAATGCAGGCCGGTGGAGAAGCGCCACATATCGGAGCCGACATCGCTTTCCACATACACATTCAGGCGGCCACTGCCGCGCTTGAGTGCCACCTCGATGGCTTCGACCACCCGGGCCTTTTCGGCGTTCGTCAGGCGGAAACGGTCGGCCACCACATCGAGCACCTTGCGCGGACCGGTGGGTGTGGCCACCTCGCGTTCGGCCTGCACCTTGGTGAAGCCACTGGCCGACAGCCATTGTTCGACCTGCTCGGCCGTGGTGTTGGAAGGCAGCTCGACCGGAAAAGTCAGGTACAGCCGAGGGTCGCCCGCCTCGGCGGCACGGCGCTGCAATTCGGTGTAAATCGTCTCGGGGCTGTCGTGGCGAACCGGCTGCGCGGTGTCACGGTCAAACAGCTGACCCAGGCGGGCGAACAGCAGCTTGAGGTGGTCGTTCAACTCGGTCATCGTGCCGACCGTCGATCGCGAGCTGCGCACCGGATTGGTCTGGTCGATCGCAATGGCCGGGGGCACACCTTCGACCTTGTCGACCGCGGGCTTGTCCATGCGGTCCAGGAACTGGCGGGCGTAGGCACTGAAGGTCTCCACATAGCGCCGCTGGCCTTCGGCATACAGCGTGTCGAACACCAGGCTCGACTTGCCCGAGCCGCTCGGGCCGGTGACCACCGTCAGTTCACCGGTGCGGATGTCGATATCGAGGTTCTTGAGGTTGTGCTGGCGGGCGCCACGGATGCGGATCTGGCCTTGGGACATGTCGGGCTTTTCAGGTTAAGGCCAAACATTCTAGGGGGCCTTGCATGACGCCGTGAGACACCAAAACAAAGGCCACGCAATGCGTGGCCTTTGCAGGAGCCGGGCCTGTTCAGGCCTGATGGTGCCGTGTCACTTGGCGGCACTGGCGTCAGATGCCGGAGCCGCTGCGGCGCTGGCCGGGGCCGAGGCGTCGTGCGCCGGGCCATGGCTTTCGATGCCGTGCTTTTCACCACCCATATCGATGTCACCGCCTTGGCTGATCATGTACAGGGCTGCTGCAGCGAAAACGATGAAGCCGACGACCAATTTCCACATGTCTTATCTCCAGAAGTACAAAAACAAAAGGCCCTCCACGGAGGGAAGGCCTTGAATGTAGCACCCGAGTTCCCCCGGGTTGCTTACAGCGATCAGTCGCCGGCGTAGATGTCCACGTCTTTGGTTTCGCGGACAAACAGCAGACCGATCACGAAGGTGGCGGCAGCGATGATGATGGGGTACCACAGGCCGTAGTACATGTCACCGTTCTGGGCAACCATGGCGAAGGCAATGGTCGGCATCAGGCCACCAAACCAGCCGTTACCGATGTGATACGGCAGCGACATGGAGGTGTAACGGATGCGGGTCGGGAAGAGTTCGACCAGCATGGCGGCGATCGGGCCATAGACCATCGTCACGTACACCACCAGGATGGACAGGATAATGACGATCATGACCTTGTCCACCTTGGCCGGGTCGGCCTTGGCAGGGTAGCCGGCTTCGGTCAGGGCAGCGTCCACTTCCTTCTTGAAGGCAGCGATGGCAGCCACGCTGTCAGCGGTGAACTTGTGGTTTTCAACCTTGGCCACGGGCGCCACGATTTCCTTCTCGCCAATCTTGATCTTGGCGGGACCGACTTCAGCAGCCACGGCGTTGCTGTAGCTCACCGACTTCTGGGCCAGGTAGCGCTTGGCGATGTCACAGGACTTGGTGAAGTCGATTTCGCGAGCCACCGGGTTGCCCTGGAAGGAGCAGTCACCGGCAGAGGCGGTCACCGTCACCGGCACGGTCTGCTGGGCCTTGGCCAGGTCAGGGTTGGCGGCCTGGGTCAGCATCTTGAACAGCGGGAAGTAGGTGACGATGGCCAGCAGCATGCCTGCCAGAATGATCGGCTTGCGGCCGATCTTGTCGGACAGGGAGCCGAAGATCACAAAAAAGGGCGTGCCGATCACCAGGGATGCAGCCACCAGGATGTTGGCGGTGGCGCCATCAACCTTGAGCACGCTGGTCAGGAAGAACAGCGCGTAGAACTGACCCGAGTACCAGACCACGGCCTGACCGGCCACCAGACCGAAGAGGGCCAGCAGCACGATTTTCAGGTTTTTCCACTGGCCGAAGGATTCAGCCAGAGGGGCCTTGGAGGTCTTGCCTTCAGACTTCATCTTCTGGAAGGCAGGCGATTCGTTCATCGTCATGCGGATCCAGACCGAGATGGCCAGCAGCAGAATGGACACGATGAACGGCACACGCCAGCCCCAGTCTGCGAAGGCAGCTTCACCGATGGCGGTACGGGTGCCCAGGATCACCATCAGCGACAGGAACAGACCCAGCGTGGCTGTGGTCTGAATCCAGGCGGTGTAGGCGCCGCGCTTGCCGTGGGGGGCGTGTTCGGCCACGTAGGTGGCAGCACCGCCATATTCACCACCGAGGGCCAGGCCCTGCAGCATGCGCAGCGCGATCAGGATGACCGGAGCGGCCACGCCGATGCTGGCGTAGTTGGGCAGGATACCCACGATGAACGTGGACAGGCCCATGATCAGGATGGTCACCAGGAAGGTGTATTTGCGACCGATCATGTCGCCCAGACGACCGAACACCAGGGCGCCGAAGGGGCGCACGATGAAGCCAGCCGCGAAAGCCAGCAGGGCAAAAATGAACGCAGCGCTTGGATCCAGGCCAGCAAAGAATTGCTTGGCGATGATCGCTGCGAGCGAACCGTACAGATAGAAGTCGTACCACTCAAAGACGGTGCCCAGAGAAGAGGCAAAAATCACCTTCTTCTCTTCGGCCGTCATCGGACGGGGCGCGGTTGATGCCATAGATGCAGTCTCCAAAATAGGTTTCCGACACGGAAACGTGGGGCGGATTCTTGGCGCGAGCTCTGACCTTCTTCTGACAGCACGCCAACACAGACTGACAAATCAAGTACTAACCCGCGAGGTTTTTTTTACATCGCGAAAGTTGACGGTTTTACTCGGGAAATCCCTAGTCGGCAGCCCCCTCTTCGTCTGCAGAAAAAGAGCGCTAAGCTCGATCCATGCCAGACAACCACACCCGTCTCAGAAGCAAAGTGCGGCGATTGACTCTCGCCTGTTTGCTGCTGTGGCTGAGCGCAACCCTGGCTCCGGTGCTGGCCTCACGCTCTGGCTGGACACTGTGGGGATGGCCAGTGGACTTCTGGATGGCCGCACAGGGCTGCGTGCTGGTCTACCTCCTGATCGTCGGTGTGTACGCCTGGCTGGTGAACCACTGGGAACAACAGGCCGGCAGCCTCTCTTTCAGAACCCCGCCCGATCAGGATGTCTGACGACGGACTCCGACAGAAGTCATTGAAACCGCATGCCAGTCCGGGCCCGCAAACCACGGATCACCCAGCAGGTAGGCCCGCAGCATGGGCAAGGCGTCCTGCCCCCAAAACACCTTGTCGTCGACCACAAAGCTGGGCACACCGAACAGCCCGCGCTCGATGGCTTGCTGGGTGTTGGCCTGCAGGTCCTGCTTGACCGCTGCGCCGGCTGGATCGCGGCCCGGTTGCAGCCGGTCCGTCAACACCGCGAGGCGATCGGCATCGGCGGCATCTTCGCCACCGCACCAGACATGGCGGAACACCTGCTCGCAGATGTAGCGATTGGGTTCGCCACCGGCATCACAAGCCAAGGACAAACGCAGCAAGCCCAAGGGATTGAAGGGGTGCGCTGCAGGCAGTTTCAGTTCACAGCCTTGCTGGTGTGCCAGCCAGAGCACTTGCCTGTAGGTCCAGTCGCGCTTGGCAGGAATCTCTGCGGGACCCAGCTGCCCGTGGTGCTTGAGCATGGCGCCAAACAACACCGGCTTGTGCACCACCCGGTGACTGATGCCCTGCAGCGCTTTCGGCAGGCTGTGAAAAGCCAGCCAGGCATAGGGTGAGATGAAGTCCAGATAAAAGGTGATGGTTTTCATTCGGCGCTTTCAAGTGCAATGCGCTGCGCCAGACGCTCGGGCAGCTGCGCCCATACCGCCAGTTTGGCGGGGTTGTCCATGCGGCTCCAGGCGGCGATCTCGTCAAGCGTGCGCATGCAGCCTTCACACCAGCCGGTGGTCGGATGCATGATGCAGACCGACTGGCAGGGTGAGGGCACATGCGGGCCCTCGCCCGCCAGAGGCGCCATCTCGGCGATACGGCGCCAGCGTCGGTTGCTGATGGTGCGGGGATCCAGCGTCATGGTGACTCCACCACATCAACCACAGGAGCGCCCGTCAGATGCCTCAGGTCTTCAGGCGCGAGCCGGAACACGCCATGCGGGTGACCGGCTGCCGCCCAGATTTCTTCAAAGCGCCACAGGTCCTGGTCGAGCAAAGTCACCGACGGGTTCAGATGAGCCACAGGCGAAACACCACCGATGGTGAAGCCGGTTCTGGCCTTGACGAAATCGGCATCGGCTCGGCCCACTTTGCCCACCAGCGCCGAAACCTTTTTTTCATCCACACGGCGATCACCCGAGGTCACGACCAGAACAGCAGCGTCGTCTTCCTTGCGCCGGAAGATCACGCTCTTGGCGATCTGCCCCAGTTGCACTCCCAGACCGTCTGCAGCTTCCTGCGCGGTACGGGCGGCACCGTCCAGCATGATCGGTGCATGCGCATGCCCCGCCTGCTGCAAGGTCTGCGCCACCTTTTGCACGCCCTCGGGCAGGCAGCGGAGTTCTGCACCGCACATGATCAGGCCGCCCGTTTGTTGAGGACGGCGGTCGCGACGCGCGAATTGGGCTTGCGCCCCAGGTGCCCGCTGATGAAGACGCCCGCGTCGACCAGCTGGTCCAGATCGATGCCCGTCTCGATGCCCATGCCGCTCAGCAGATACACCACGTCTTCAGTGGCCACATTGCCGGTGGCGCCCTTGGCATAAGGGCAGCCCCCCAGCCCGGCCACCGAAGACTGGAAGTTCCACACCCCCATCTGCAACGCGGCCAGCGTGTTGGACAGCGCCTGGCCATAGGTGTCGTGGAAGTGGCCGCTGATGTGGTCGATGTCGTAATGCTGCAGCGTGGCCTCCAAGGCACGCTGCACCTTGAGCGGTGTGCCCACGCCAATCGTGTCGGCCACATCCACGCGCTGCACGCCGATCTGCTTCATCAAGCCCGCCAGGTAGGCGACGCGCTCGGGCGCGATCTCGCCTTCGTAGGGACAACCCACCGTACAGCTCATGGCACCGCGCACCGCGATGCCGGCAGCCAGCGCCGCCTCGACCACGGGGGCAAAGCGCTCGATGCTTTCGGCAATGGAGCAGTTGATGTTTTTCTGGCTGAAGGCCTCGCTGGCCGCACCGAAAACCACGATCTCGTCGGGCTGGTCCAGCACCGCCGACTCGTAGCCCTTGAGGTTGGGCGTGAGCACCGAATAGCGCACACCGCTCTGGCGGGTCATGCCCGACATCACCTGGTGGTTGTCGGCCATCTGCGGGACCCATTTGGGTGACACATAGCTGGTGACCTCGATTTCCTTCAGGCCTGCGGCCTGCAGACGGTGGACCAGCTCGATCTTGACCGCGGCGGGTACAGGCTGTTTTTCGTTTTGCAGACCGTCGCGCGGGCCGACATCAATGAGCTGGACTCTGGAAGGCAAAGACATGGTGCAGGCTTTCAATAACCGCGTTGGGGATCGACCACACCACGGATGGGTTCACCGCGCTGCAACGCGAGGATCTTGCCGACGATCTGTGCGATGCTTTCATCGCGCAGGGTGCGGGCCGAAGTGTGGGGCGTGACGGTGATTTTCGGATGCCGCCAGAACGGGTGTTCTGCCGGAAGGGGTTCGGTGCGAAACACATCGAGCATGGCCCCGGCCAGGTGGTCTTCGTCGATCAAGGCGATCAGGTCTTGCTCGACCAGGTGGCGTCCACGTGCGACATTGATCAGGTAACCGCCACGCTGCAATCGCGAGAGTGTTTGGCGGTTCAGGATGTTTTCGGTCTCGGGCGTCAGCGGCATCAGGTTCACCAGGATGCGGGTCGCTTTCAAAAAGTCGTCCAGCTGGCCGGGCCCAGCGAAACAGCGCACGCCGTCGATCTGCCTGGCGCTGCGGCTGTAGCCGTTGACCGGGAAGTCAAACACCTGCAGCGCCTTGGCCACACGCTCGCCCAGCACGCCCAGGCCCATCACACCCACCGCAAAGTCGGCGCGGCTGCGTGGCTTGCGGTAAGACCATTTGCCAGCCTGCGTGTCGGCGTCGTAGCCATCGAATTCACGGAAGTGCCGGATGACAGCGTGGCAGACGTATTCCGCCATCTGCACCGACATGCCCGCATCGTCGAGCCGCACCACTTTCAACGCGGGGGGCAAGCGCAGCTGGAGCAGCGCATCCACACCAGCACCGATATTGAACAGGGCCTGCAGCCCTGTTTGCTCGTCCACGAACTGCTGGGGTGGCGCCCAGACGATGGCCAGATCGGCCGATGGCGCGCCCGGCGCCCAGGCCGATACACGCGCCTGTGGCAGCGCAGCCTGCACACCCTGTACCCAGGGCGCAGGGTCGAGTTTGTCAAAACAAATCGTGATGTTCATGGCTCGGATTGTGGCAGTCCACAGGTGCCACAGGCTGTCACATTCGGCCGCCGGGGCGGCCTCCAGCACAGCAGCCCTTGGGGCGCCCGCCTGCACACGAAACTTTCATGCCTGGCAGACCCAATCCTCTCAAGCCGCCTGGAGCTTGAGCAACTCCGCGCCTTCGGTGACCTGATCGCCGGGGGCGTACAGCAGCTCGGCCACGGTGCCATCGTGCGGCGCAGCAATGGTGTGCTCCATCTTCATGGCCTCCATCACCGCCAGCGGCTGCCCGGCCTTGACCTTGTCGCCTGCCTTGACGGCAAAGGACACCACCTTGCCCGGCATGGGCGCAGTCAGGCGCCCGCCTTCGGCCGCCGCCTCACCGGCGTGGGCCAGCGGATCCAGCAGGCCGATGCGTGTGGCGCCGCGTGGGGTGAAGACATGCGCCACCTCGCCCTGCCAGTGCAGGGTGCTGTGCAGGCGTTCGGCATGCTGCACCCACAGGCCATCGCCCTGGACAGTGAAGCCCAGCGGCGCAGCAGCGCCTTCACCCACTTGCAGGGTCAGGCCGCTGCGGTCATAGGTCAGTTCGGCCTGCAGGGTTTCGCCGGCATAGTCGAGCTCGAAGCGGCGACGCGTGGTGCCGTGCGACTGAAAACCGTCGCGTGCGCTGAAGGGGTCCTCACCTGCCAGAGCCTGCTCGGCGGCCATCGTGTGCGCGACCACGGCCGCGGCAGCCGCCTGCACACCCACAGGGTCCTGCTTGAACAGCACAGCCTCTTCGCGCTGGATGAGTGCGGTGTCGAGCTTGGCGGTGGCAAACGAATCGCTGCGGACCACATGGCGCAGGAACTGCACATTGGTGTTCAGGCCCACGATGTGCGTCTGCGCCAGGGCGGCATCGAGTCGGGCCAACGCCTGTTCGCGCGTGTCGCCGTGCACGATGAGCTTGGCCACCATCGAGTCGTAGAAGGGGCTGATGGTGTCGCCTTCGCGCACGCCGTCATCGAAACGGACGTCTCCTCTTTCAAAGCTCACGGCTTGTGGCTTACGGTACACCTGCAAGGTGCCGGTGGCGGGCAAAAAGTTGTTGTCCGGGTTCTCGGCGCAGATGCGCGCCTCGATCGCATGGCCGTGCATGCGGATCTCGTCCTGCTGCAGCGGCAGCGGCTCGCCGCTGGCCACGCGCAGCTGCCACTCCACCAGGTCGAGCCCGGTGATGGCTTCGGTCACCGGGTGCTCGACCTGCAGGCGGGTGTTCATCTCCATGAAATAAAAGCGCATGGACTCGGGCTGGTCATACGCCGCCTGCTCGACGATGAATTCCACCGTGCCTGCGCCCACGTAGTTCACCGCCTTGGCAGCGGCGACAGCGGCCAGACCCATCTGCTGGCGCAGTTCGGGCGTCATGCCCGGAGCCGGCGCTTCTTCGAGCACCTTCTGGTGGCGGCGCTGCACCGAGCAGTCGCGCTCGAACAGGTACACGCAGTTGCCCTGCGTGTCGCCAAACACCTGGATCTCGATGTGACGCGGGCGCTGCACGTACTTTTCAATCAGCACCGCATCGCTGCCAAAGC
>Ga0256364_1000041_pt1 | contig 14360 bp, 10 predicted proteins | sample MistaT_3_FD_186094 | JGI IMG/M metagenome (GOLD analysis project Ga0256364, IMG submission 186094) | Metatranscriptome of freshwater microbial communities from Mississippi River, Louisiana, United States - Miss_Atlam_RepC_8d (Metagenome... | ecosystem: Environmental > Aquatic > Freshwater >...
CAACGTCGGCGTTGGTCGATGCAGTGCGACCACGAACGCAGGACCGTCGCAGCTCACCCCATCTGCATCGGTTCCCCGATTCGCATCGAGGAGCGGGACGATGATCAATCAACAGGACAGCATGACGCTGCCTCGCGTGGCCCTGTGAAGGGCTCCGGATACACCAAGCTGCTCGAGACACTCAATCGCTGGCAGCCGGATACGGCGGCTGCCTTGTTCTACGTCAATCTGTGCCATCTGCGGTCCGTCAACCGGCTAGCAACACCCGCGGTCGCCGATCGACTGGTCGCCGATGTCGGCAAGCGCCTGCAGAAATGGGCCGGGCCGGATGGCCTGTCGGCACGGCTATGGAGCGACGAGTTCATCGCCATCAAGACGATGGATCACGCACAGCAATCCGCTGACGAAGCCAAGAGTTTGCGCGACGCGCTGACCGAGCTTCGCTACACCGGTAGCCATGGCGCCAGCCAGTTGGCCGTCAGCATCGGCGTCGTGCCGTTGCGGATGCCGCTGGATTGGCCCGCCACGCTGGGCCAGGCGGAAGAGGCCTGCGAAAACGCCAAGATGCGCGGCTTGAACCAGATCTCGTTCCACAGTTCGATGACGCGCGTATCCCGCCCCCACGGTGGGTCCGACGCCGTCACCGAGTTCCGTCGCTATCTCGACCATCATCAGTTGAGCTTGCAACCCCAACCGATCATGGACATTCGCGCCCGCGAGCCCCGGATCGCCAAGGCCGAGTTCCTGCTGCGCATCGAGCGCGAGCCCGGCGTCTGGTCACCGCCACCGCCCGGCATGATCGAAGCGCTCGAGGTGCATGGCTTGTCGACCGAACTCGACAGCTTCTCGGCACAGCATCTGCTGGCCTGGATCGATGAACACCGCAGCCTGCTCGACCGCCTCGACGGCGTGTCGCTGAACCTCTCCGCACCGTCGTTCATCGACGGCCTTTTCATGGGCAAATTCTTCGATGAAGTCCGTCATGCCCGGCTTCCACGCAACAAGCTGTGCATCGAGATCACCGAAACCGCGGCGATCAAGCACCTGAACGTCGCGGCTGAAGTGATCCTCGACTTCAAGACGCTGGGCTGCCGCTTCAGCCTGGACGACTTCGGCTCCGGCCTGTGCTCGTTCGGCTATCTGCACTCGCTGCCGGTCGATGAGGTGAAGATCGACGGTACGTTCATCCGCGAGCTGGCGCACAGCTCGGTGTCGGAGAAGATCGTGCGCGCGATCTATCAGGTCGCACGCGCGACCGGCAAGACGACCGTCGCCGAATTCGTCGACGACCCGCGCAAGCTCGCCGTGCTGCAGGAGATTGGTTTCGACTACGCGCAGGGCTGGCTGTTCTATCCGAGCATCCCGTCGGAGCGCTTGATCGAGCTGGTGATGGTCGATCGTCGGGCCAGTCGCGCCATGGTCGCCGACTAGCGAAGCGCATCACGGTCGTCATCCGGGCCCGCATCGTCGCGGCCCGACTCTGGTACGGATCCAGAGCGTCACCGGCGGCCCGTGGCCGTCAGCAGGCTGTTCCCGATACCAAAATGGCGGGCTCTTCCGACGAACGCAGCATCGATGCCACGTTGTCGAAGAACCCGCCGTCGCACCGCTATGCCGAACTACGGCATCTGTGTGATCTCGCCGTTCAGAACTCCGTCCACTGGTCTTCGCTGCCACTGGCTCCGCCGGCCGACGCAGCGGCAGACGACCCACCACCCGCGCTACGCCGTGCCGGGCGGTTCGCAACGCTGCCACCGTTGGACGTCGAAGCCGAGCCCGCGCCCCTGGCCGTACGAGTGACCAGTTTGGTAACGGCCGCACGCGGCGAGGCCGGGGAGCGTGCGCCCGGGACGGGGCGCGCTGCGACCACGGCCACTGGTGCAGCCGTGCTTGCAGCCGGACCGGCGGCACTGACGACGAAATGCGATACCGAGCCATTCAATCCAACGGTCTGCTCTTCGAGCGAGCGCGCTGCGGAGGATGCTTCCTCGACCAACGCCGCATTCTGCTGCGTCACCTCGTCGAGTTGCGTGACGGCGCGATTGACCTGCTCGATACCCTGGCTCTGTTCCTGAGACGCTGCCGCGATCTCGGCCATGATGTCGGTGACCCGCTTAACGCTGATCACGATCTCGTCCATCGTGGTACCCGCCTGCTCGACAAGTCGCGAACCGGCGCCGACTTTCTCGACCGAGTCACCGATCAGCGTCTTGATCTCACGCGCGGCCCCGGCACTACGCTGTGCGAGGCTGCGAACCTCCGATGCGACGACCGCGAAACCGCGGCCCTGCTCGCCGGCACGCGCCGCTTCGACGGCTGCATTCAAGGCCAGAATATTGGTCTGGAAGGCAATGCTGTCGATCACCGTGATGATATCGACGATCTTGCGAGACGACTCGTTGATCTCGGCCATCGTCTTGACCACATCACCAACGACCGTACCCCCACGTCGCGCCACGTCGACGGTACCCAGCACCAGTTGATTGGCTTGCCTGGCGTTGTCGGCATTCTGCTTGACGGTCGAGGTCAGCTCTTCCATCGACGATGCGGTCTCTTCAAGCGAGGCGGCGGTCTGCTCGGTGCGTGTGGACAGATCCAGATTGCCGGCTGCAATCTCGGTCGCGGCCAGGCTGATCGCCTGGGTCGACTGCTTAATCTGCCCGACGACGCTGGCCATGTTGTCGATCAGTTGATTGACGCCGGCGCAGAGCTCGGCAACGGCCCCGGTTTTCCCTTCCATCGGAATCTGAACCGTCAAGTCACCACTGCAGGCGCTATCGACGACGGTCTGTGTCTGCTCCACTGCTTCCGACAGCAGACGCGCCTGCATGACCTGTTCCGTCACGTCGGTGGCGTACTTGACGACTTTGAACGGCCGGCCAGACCGATCGAAGATCGGGTTGTAGCTGGCCTGAATCCAGACCGAGCGACCGTTCTTGCCGAAGCGTTGGTAGCGGCCGGTGTCATGCTCGCCTCGCGCCAACTTGTCCCAGAACGCGCGGTAGCCGGGTGATTGACGCTCGTCGCGATCGACGAACATCGAGTGGTGTCGACCGATGATTTCATCGGCGGTATAGCCCATCACATCGAGAAACAATCCATTGGCCTTCTGGATGCGGCCGTCCAGACTGAATTCGATGACGGCTTGCGACTTTCCGATCGCATCGAGCTGTCCTTCGAAATCGGCGTTACGCAAGGTTTGCTCGGTGATCTCGGTCGCATACTTGATGACCTTGGTCGGACGATGGCCACCGTCGAACACCGGGTTGTAGCTGGCTTGCAGCCAAATTTCCCGCCCGCCCTTGGCAAGGCGCTTGTAGGAAGCCGCATCGTATTCACCGCGCGCGAGCTTTTCCCAGAACAATCGGTACGCATCCGAGGCCCGATAGGCCGGCTCGACGAACATCGAGTGATGCTGGCCGATGACCTCAGCCCGCGTATAGCCCATCGTGTCCAGGAAGTTCTGGTTGCACGACAGGATCTTTCCGTCGACCGAGAACTGAACGACAGCCTGCGAGCGGTCAATGGCTGCGGCCTGAGCACGCAGGTCGCGGATCTGCGATGAGCTGATCAGCCGCGACCACCAACTCCGCCATGAACGACCCGTGCTCGGCTGATGGATGTTCGGGTTCGAGCTGCCCATCGTCGGAAATCCTTTGGACTTGAAGTCCGATTTTCTATCGATACAACGTCAGCCGAGCCCACGACTCGGTGTCGAGCGCTACCGCCGTTGCGGCGGCCGATCGCGACGCGCCCTGCCTCACGCGGCCGCCATCATTTGAGGGAGATCCTGGCTTTCGGCCGGTGCGTACAGCGCCAGTTCGGCGCTATGCAGAAGCTTGTCGATGTCGATCAGGATCAGCATCCGGTCGTTGACGTTGGCCAGCCCTTGCAAGTAACTGGAATCGAACGAAGCACCGAACTCCGGCGCCGGCGCAATCTGCTCAGGCAGCAGCGGCACCACATCGCAAACGCTATCAACGACGATACCGACGATGCGGCCGCCGATATTGAGCACGATCATCACCGTCAGGTGATCGTATTCGGCATTGCCCAGCTTGAAGCGGATGCGAAGATCGACCACCGGCGCAATCGTGCCGCGCAGATTGACCAAGCCCTTGATGTACTCCGGCGCATCCGGAACCCGGGTCACCGCGTCGTAGCCCCGGATCTCCTGCACGGCCAGGATGTCGATGCCGTACTCCTCGTCACCGAGCGTGAAGCTCAGGTACTCGCGTGGATTCTGTTTGATTTCTTGCGGTTTCATGTTGGCTTCCCCAAATCAGGCCGCGAGCGCGCGGCCGCAGTTGCGAACCACTTCGGTGACATCGACGATCAATGCAACGCGGCCATCACCCAAAATCGTGGCGCCGGCGACACCGAATACGCGCCGGTAATGCGCCTCCAGGCTCTTGATCACCGCCTGCTGCTGGCCGATCAGTTCATCCACCAGCAGCGCGAGCTTGCAGCCCTCGGCTTCGAGCACGACGGCAATCGCCTGGTGCGGCGGCTTAGCGGCACCGGGGACGCGGTACAGATCGTGTGCCGAGATCATCGGCATGTATTCATCGCGGACCTTCAGCACCATGCCTTGGCCGGCGACACGCTTGATCTGCTCGGGCAGAGGCTGCAAAGACTCGATGACCCCGTTCAGCGGCACGACGAAGGTCTCGCCACCGACGTCGATGAACATGCCGTCGATGATGGCCAGCGTCAGCGGCAGGCGAATGCGTACCGTGGTACCGCTGCCTTCGACGGACTTGAGCTCGACTTCGCCACCAAGCTGTTCGATGTTGCGTCGCACCACATCCATGCCGACGCCACGACCCGATACGTCGGTAACTTCGCTGGCCGTCGAAAAGCCCGGCGCGAAGATCAGATTGAAGACTTCGGCATCGCTCGCGTTGTCCGATATCGCCAGTCCGTTCGAACGTGCCTTGGCGATGATGCGACTGCGCGATAGCCCACGTCCGTCGTCGATGACCTCGATGACGATCTGTCCGCCTTGATGCGCCGCCGTCAGCGTCAGCGTGCCATGGGCGGGCTTGCCGGCAGCGGATCGGTCCTGAGGCGATTCAATGCCGTGATCGATGCAGTTGCGAACCAGGTGGGTCAGCGGATCGCCGATGCGTTCGATGACACTCTTGTCCAGCTCGGTGCCTTCGCCGATCGTCTGCAGCTTGACCTGCTTGTCGAGGCGCGCGGCCAAGTCGTGGACCATGCGCGGGAATCGACTGAAGACCGAGTCGATCGGCAGCATCCGGGTCGACATGACCGATTCCTGCAGTAGCCGCGCCGTGTGTTCCAGCTGCTGCACCGCCGCCAACAGACGTTCATGGACCAGTGGGTCGAGGCCCTGGGTGTACTGCGTCAAGCTCGCCTGGGTGATGACCAGTTCGCCGACCAGATTGATCAAGCCGTCGATCTTGTCGGTTGAAACACGGATCGAGCTATCGGCGTGGGCGCGCGACTTGGCTGCGTTAGCCGGAGCGGTCGCCGCGCTGGCTGGCGCGGCGCTGGCGGCGGCGGCTGGCGCGTGAATGGGCACGACTTTGGCGCTGGGCTCGGCGACCGCAGCAGCGCGCAGCGGCTCGATCTGCAGATCGCACTCATCCTCGACCCAGGCAAACATCTCGCGGACGGAATCCAGGCTGCTCGAGCCCTGCAGAACCAGGTCCCAGGCGGTGAGGCACTGAACCGGGTCCAATGATGAGAACCCAGGCAGATCGCCCGGATGACGCGCGACGACGTCAAGACGTCCCAACTCGGCCAAGCCGCCGAAGATGCGCAAAGGATCATTGCCGCTGGCGAATAGATCGGCATGCGGTGCGAACCTGATCCGCCAGCCCGCTTCGCCGGGTGCGGCCTGGCTTCCGGCGACCGCGTGACTGACCTCATCTGGCACGGGTATCGCCGAATCGGCGTCGCTTGAATCCGGATGCAATGCCTGTTGCAGCTCGTGCTGCAGACGTGCGCTGAGCTCGGCGTCGGCCTGGCCGCCATCGCGGGCGGCGGTCAGCAGCGCGCGCACCTGATCTGACGACCGCAGCAGCAGCGACACCAGAGCATCGTCGACGCCGCGGCTGCCGTTGCGAATGCTGTCGAGCAGGGTTTCGACGTGGTGGGTGAACTCCGCAACGGCGGTGAATCCGAACGTTGCAGCGCCCCCCTTGATCGAGTGCGCCGCACGAAAGATATCGTTGACGGTTTCGGCGTTGTTAGCGCCACCTTCGAGCTGGAGCAGGCCCTGCTCCATCGCATCGACTCGTTCAAAGCCTTCCTCGAAGAAGGCCTGGTGGAATCGGGCCAGATCGATCGCCATGGTCGTATCAGCCGATGACGCGCTTGATCGTCGAAATCAGCTGCTCCGGCACAAACGGCTTGACCATCCAGCCGGTCGCACCGGCCGCCTTGCCCTCCAGCTTCTTCTCCGGCGTGGACTCGGTGGTCAGCATCAGCAGCGGTGTGAACTTGTATTCGCTGAGGCCGCGCAGTTCGCGCACCAGCGTCAGTCCGTCCATGTTGGGCATGTTGACGTCGGCAAGCACCAGATCGAACTTCTGCTTGCGCGCCAGGTTCAGAGCGACCACGCCATCTTCGGCCTCGGTCACATCGAATCCGGCGGAGCTGAGCGTGAATGTCACCATCTGGCGCATCGAAGTCGAATCGTCAACGGCGAGAATTCGGTTGGACATGGTCTTGTTACTCGATGGAAGGCAGTGAAGACGGCGCGGCCTGCAACAGTGCAGTAGCGCCAAACAGAGCCGCCGCCTGCTGCAGCGACTCGGAAGGATTCAGGATTTCGACCGCTTGGTGCTGGCGCTTGCGCGCCTGCGCGAACAGCCACAGCACTTGCATTGCCGCCGTGTGCACCCGTTCAACCGCCGACCCGTCGATCCGTACCGGCTCGATGTGGTCGACGACATCGGCGAGCCGAGCGTGCAGTTCGCCGACATGATCGATGCCGAGCTGAGCCGGCAGCGTCAGCGGCATTGCAGCCTGCGCTGCATTGAGCGACGTTGCGACGGCGCTGGTGTCGATGTCGAGGCTCATTTGAACTCCTGATTACGATCGGGAAACGGCTCGGTGCTGCGAAACTTGAGGGGCTCAGGTCGCCCGCTTACCGACGGCGCGGCAGGCTCGACCAGCGGTCAGAACAGCTCGACGGCGCCGGAATCCATGCTCACCTGGGCCACCGGCTTGTGCTGGGGCTGACGCCAGTCGCTCACCGTCAGGGCTTGATTGATCGCCCCATTGGCCGGCGCCGGCACACGCAGCGCGGCGCTGCTACCGGCCGGGGCATGTACCTGGTCACTACCTTTGACCAGTGCCAGAGACCCGACTTCGGTGTTGATCGAAACAAGACGTGTGACATGGGCATCGGCCGCTGCCAGTGCCTGCGTTGCGATGTCTTCGAATTGCAGGCTGCGCACGGCTTCGGACACGGCGACGCCGATACGCTCGCCGCTGGCCGACACTTCCTTCATGCCCTCGCCCAACGAGCGGTTGACGTCCTTGATCCGCTCCAGCATCAAGTCGACTTCGGTTCGCGCACTTTGGCTGCGCTGCTGATGGCGCTGCGCCATGCCGCCGACCGTTTCACGGACCTTGGCGATGGCATCCTTGGAACTGGCGACGCGCTTGCGGATCAGCTCGTTGAAATTGTTGGAACGCTCCGACAGATTTCGCACCTCTTCGGCAACGACTGCGAAGCCTCGTCCCGCCTCGCCGGCACGCGCCGCCTCAATGGCGGCGTTGAGTGCCAACAGGTTGGTCTGGTCGGCAATCGAGCGCACATCGCCGAGCAACTCGAAGATCGCGTCGAGATGCGACACCATCGCATCGATCTGCTGGATGCTGGCCAGACTCTGGGTACCGACCTCCGACAAGGTATCCACCAGGTCACCGGTGATCTTGCCGGCCATCTCGGCGAACTGACGGACGCTGGCACGGCGGCTGTCTTCGCCATCGGTCTGGTCGAGAATTCGGCTGACCACGGCGTCCTGCTGCCGGGCGTGCTTGTTCATCGCATCGAAGCTGACCGTCAATTGACGGATCGCGCCTTGAACCAAGCTGCGGACTCGGGAGATCTCGTGGCGCAGACCTTCGACTTCACCTGCCAGCCCGTCGCGCAATTCGCTCAGACTGCGCTCCTGCCCGTGGCGCTCGGCGTCCAGCGCCGCGTCATGTAGCGCGCGTTCGCGCTCGGCAGCTCGCTGCCTGATGTAGAACCATGCCCAGGACGCTGCCGTCGCCACGGCCAGCAACAGCCCAAGTCCACGCGGTACCTGCACCAAGGCCGCCAGGGCCGTCAGTGCCGATACTGCCGTCGCTACGCCTTCAGGTCTGATTTTGATCATTTGCCCGTCATCCGCGTCGGCCCGGAAGCGGGCCGTCCCTCTAGGTTTATCGGCCGGCGATGGCGTTGCTTGAGTCGCAATCGAACCGGATTCGTTGATTTATGCAGCCGACCAATCCAGCAACTGCGAGGCGATGTGCGGTAACGGGCAAACCTGCTCCGCCGCGCCCAGGCGATGCGCAGCCCCCGGCATGCCCCACACCACGCAGCTGGCTTCGTCCTGCACCAGCGTGCGGGCACCGGCGTTGCGCATGGCCAACAGCCCCCGGGCGCCGTCGTCGCCCATCCCGGTCAGCACGGCGCCCAGAGCATTGCTTCCAGCAAACTTCGCGACCGACTTGAACAACACGTCAACGCTGGGGCGATGCCGGTTTTCCGGTGCACTCTGATCAAGACGACACACGTAACGGGCACCGTCACGCGCCAAGCTCAGATGCCAATCGCCAGGCGCGATATACACATGCCCCGGCACGATCTGCTGACCGTCACGCGCCTCACAGACGCTCATTGCCGAACTGCGATCCATCCGCGCCGCGAATGGCGCCGAGAACATCGCCGGTATGTGTTGCGTAATCAGGATCGCCGGCGCGTCGGCGGGCATCGCCTGCAACACCTCCTTGATCGCCTCGGTACCGCCGGTCGACGCGCCGATCGCAATGATGCGGTCCGTCGTCCGGAATACCCGGCGCGACGGCGCCGACGCGGCCGCTGCGGGTCGTGACCCATTGTTGATCGTACGCACACGAGCGGTGGAGGCCGACTTGATCTTGGCGATCAGGTCGGCAGCGTACTGGCGCACACCGGCTTCAAGATCGATCTTGGGTTTGGTGACGAAATCGACTGCACCGAGCTCGAGCGCCTGAAAGGTCACATCGGCACCGCGCTCGGTCAGTGATGACACCATGACCACCGGCATCGGACGCAGCCGCATCAGGTTTTCAAGGAACGTCAGACCGTCCATCCGCGGCATCTCGACATCGAGTGTCAGAACATCGGGGGACAGCAGCTTGATCTTGTCGCGTGCCACCAAGGGATCGGGCGCGGTACCGACGACTTCGATCGAACGGTCTTGCGATAGAAACTCCACCAGCAACTTGCGCATCAGTGCCGAATCGTCGATGACGAGTACGCGAATACGCTTGTCGGGAATGGCCATCAGCGGTCCTTATAAGAATAGAGTTAGAACAACTCGATCGAGCTCTCGGCAGGACGACGATCGACCCGACGGCGATACTGCTCTTCACGACGGACCAGCTCGTTGCTCTCCACCGCGGGCAGACGCTTGACCAGCATCCGACCGCTCGCAGGAAAAAAGTGAACACGCCGCGGGAACACATCGAACAAGTCCTGCGCCACGACCCGAATGCCCTCAGCACGCAGGTAGTCGATCGCAAAACGACCATTGCGATCGCCGACTGGATTAAACGTCATGCCGGGGAGCACTGCTCCACCGCCGGCCACCTTGGCTTCGAGACGTTCGCGCCGGGCGCCGAGCTTGAACAGCTCGTTGATCAGCACTTCCATCGCATAGCTGCCGTAACGGGCCGAGTCGCCGCCCAGCGAGCCATCGGGCCCTTCCGGCAGCATGAAGTGATTCATGCCGCCGACCAACGCGACCGGATCGTGGACGCAGGCTGCGACGCATGACCCGAGCACCGTCACCAACATCAGATCCTCACCGGTTGCACGGAACTCACCGGGGAGAATCTTGATGGCTTGCGCCAGGAATCGACTGTCGTAGTAGCCGTCGCTGGTGTTGCGACCGGCCGCCTGATCCAATCCTCGCGCGGAGGGCTTCATGTCAGCGTTGTGCCTTTCGATAGATGGTGCGACCGCAGGACTCGATCAGGTCACCGGCATGAAAGAAGCTCTCGGAGTGACCCGCGAAGAACAAGCCATCATCCGCCAGCACCGGCACCATCCGGCTCAGCACCTGATACTGCGTGGGCTTGTCGAAATAGATCATCACGTTGCGACAGAAGATCGCTCGGAATGGACCTCGAACCGGATAGCGCGGATCGAGCAGATTGAGTTGCCGGAACGTCACCAGCTCGCGTAGCTCGTCGACAACCCGAACCAAACCCTGGTTCTCACCGGTTCCTCGACGGAAGAATCGGCGCTTGCGCTCCTCGGACAGACGCTCGATGCGCTCATCGGCATAGACGCCCTGACTTGCGGTGTCGAGCACCTGCGTATCGATGTCCGTCGCCAGAATCGATACCGGCGGCTTGAGCGTTCCAAACACTTCAGCTGCGGTGATCGCAATCGAGTACGGCTCCTCGCCGGTGCTCGCGGCCGAGCACCACAGCAACATCCGCTCGCCGGGCGCCCGCTTGGCCAGCAGCTCCGCCAGTCGAACGAAGTGGTGCTCTTCTCGAAAGAACGAGGTGAGATTCGTCGTCAATGCGTTCGTGAACGCCTGCCATTCCGCATCATCACCGCTGCTTTCCAGCTGATCGAGATACTCGCGGAACGAGGTCATCCTCAATGCGCGCAAGCGGCGACCGATCCGGCTATAGACCAGGTCGCGCTTGCCGTCGTTGAGCGCGATACCAGCCCGAGCATGGATCAGACCGCTAATACGCTTGAAGTCGGCGACGGTGAACGTGAACTCGCGAATCGACGACGAGTCACTGCGCACCACACAGGCGTCAACATCATCGACGGTACTGATGCCATGGGATTGCAAGGGCTGCTTCATCTAGGGGCTCCCGAGCGATTCATCGCCATCAGAACTCGGTCCAGGCATCGGACTGCTTGACCACGCCGGTCACGCTACGGGCGCCGCCCGAGTTAGCACTGGCAACCGCCGGGCGCCGCAGGGGTGTCACGGCGGCGGCCTTGGCCGGAGCCGGCCGCGGCTGCCAGCTGACCACCACGGGCGATGCGTTACCGCCAGGGCTACCTGAGGCCGACGCGTCGGCCGTATCAAGACGGAACTTGGATACGGCACCGCTGAGACCGGTCGTCTGCTCCTCGAGGGACCGCGCAGCAGCCGTCGCCTGCTCGACGAGCGCCGCGTTCTGCTGCGTCACCTCATCCATCTGCGTGATCGTCTGATTGACCTGCTCGATGCCCTGGCTCTGCTCCTGGGACGCGGCCGTGATCTCGGCCATGATGTCCGTCACTCTCTTCACGCTGGTGACAATCTCGTTCATCGTCCGTCCGGCCTGTCCAACCAGCTTGGAGCCGTTATCGGCTTTCTGCACCGAGTCATTGATCAGGCCCTTGATCTCCTTGGCCGCCGCTGCCGATCGCTGCGCCAGGCTGCGGACTTCGGATGCAACGACCGCAAAGCCACGCCCCTGCTCACCGGCGCGGGCCGCCTCGACCGCTGCGTTCAGCGCCAGGATGTTGGTCTGGAACGCGATACCGTCAATGACGCTGATGATGTCGACGACCTTCTTCGACGATTCGTTGATCTCGTTCATCGTCGTGACGACCTGATCGACGACCTGACCACCACGTACCGCGATATCGCTGGCACCGATGGCCAGCTGATTGGCCTGACGGGCATTTTCGGCATTCTGCTTGACGGTCGAGGTCAGCTCTTCCATCGACGATGCCGTTTCCTCCAGCGAAGCGGCCTGTTGCTCGGTGCGTGACGAGAGATCGGCATTACCGCTGGCGATTTCACGCGATGCGCTATTGATCGTATCGGTTGCGTTCTTAATGTCGGCCACGCTGCGAGCGAGCTGACGGACGCTACGGTTGCTGTCGTCCTTGATCTGGGCGAATGCACCTTGGTAGTCGGTTTCAATACTCTGCGTCAGGTCGCCTTCGGCCAGAGCGCCCAGTACCCGGCCGACATCGCCGATCACCGCGTTCATATTCTCGACCAGTGTGTTGACGCCCTCGCACAAGCTACGCACCGAACCGGCTTTACCGTCCAGTGGGATGCGCTGGCTCAGATCACCGAGCCGCGCCGCCATGACCACATCCTGGGTCTGCTCGACCGCCTGCTGAAGCGCCGCTGCCTCATTGACCTGCTGCGTGATATCGCTGGCGTACTTGACGACCTTGAAGGGCTTACCGTTACCGTCACAAATCGGGTTGTACGACGCCTGCAGCCAGACATCACGACCATCCCGATGAATCCGGCGAAAGCGCGAGGAAATGTTCTCGCCGCTGCGCAGCCGCTCCCAGAACTGCGCATATTCGGTGCTGCGGCGCTCTTCGGCGTCGACGAACATCGAGTGATGTCGACCCTTGATCTCCATTTCGGTGTAGCCGACGGCGCCAAGGAAGTTCTCGTTGGCACAGAGGATCATGCCGTCCATATCGAACTCGACGACGCCCTGCGATTTGCTGATCGAGTCGAGCCGGGTCCGCGCTTCAATATCGCGTTCCTTCTGAATCAGTTCGGCGGTCACGTCGCGCCATTCGACGACATAGCCCAAGCGCGCACCGTCCGCGTCGATGACCGGATTCAGAACCAGATGGAAGCGGCGGCTACCCATCTTCAGATTGGCGTTGTGCGTTCCCGTCATCTGTTCGAGCACGCGCTGCTGATGAGCCGGATGCTTGTGAAAGCTGTCGATGTTGGCGCCGATCAAGGCCGACGCTCGGAAGTCCGGTAGATCGACACGGATCTGCGCCTCGACTTCGTTGAACATGGCCTGCATGGATCGATTGATCCACACGATGTTGCGACCTGCATCGGCAATCATCACGTTGGTATTGACCGAGTTAAGACCCTGCTCGATACGGCGTACCCGGGCTGATTCGACGACATCGCTCTGATGTCGCTGCAGCAGATTGAGCTGCATGCGCTTGAGGGAGCCCATGATGCTGGCATCCAGATGCGATGCCACTTCATTGACGAAGTCGAATTCGCCCTTCGCAATGCGGTCGGCGACACGCATCGCGTCCTGAGGCTCGGCGCCAAGCTGGGCCATGATCCGGCGGGTCAGGAACAGGCTGAGTGCGGCCAGCGCAATCGACATGAACACCAGGCTTCCGATCTGGGCGAACGTCACACGTCGGGCTGCCTCGGCACCTTCGGAATCGATACGAGCCGAGTTAGCCTGGATCTGATCCCCTAGCGCCGCCAGCGAATCCTCAAGCACGACAAAGCTCTGCTCGAAGCCCGGCAGCAGAGTGCGTGCACGCTGCGGACTGGTCGCCGCAGCTGCAACCAACTCACGCGCCTTGCTGACGTAGTCATCCAGCTGCGGCCTCACCTGATCGAGTTGACGGTTGAATTCGGTGTCAGCATCGAGCTTTGAAACCGATTCAAGCGAGCTGCGGATGCTATCCACGTGGCGCCCGAGACTATCGGTGCTGGCCGCTGACTGGGCCGCTGCGTCCGACACGCTCTGCGGCAGCAGCACGGTCAGTACATCGGAATGAATCGCGTCGTGCATCATGTCGATCTGCATCTGATCGCGGATCGCCGCCGACACTGCGGATTGATTGTTGGCCATCGCGAGCAAGCGCTGCTGCCCAAACCAGCCCAGTGATCCCAGCGAAAGTGCTCCAAAGATGCCAGCCCCGGCGAGCAGCATCAGCCACTTTTTCGTCGTCATTATTTTAATCCTGTCGACGATGTCCGGTTGAGGTGCCCACGCTCCCCAAACATCCTGTTAATGGTTCGGGCTCCACCGACCTGATGCGGTGGGCTGACGTCTTGCCTGGATCGTGGCTCCGACGATCCGATTGCGAAACGGGTCCTGTCGGCCGACTGACCGTGTCTGCTCACGATCAGAGGGCGTGAATCATCGTTCGACCTGCGCATCGGGATCGGCAGCAGACGACCCGTAAACCTCTTCAGGTTCGCCGGTGTCAGCCGCCATCTCGGGCGATGCGCATCCATGTTGTATCCGGTCGTATGATCCGTCTCGGATAACGGCCGGAGCGGGCGTTCCTTTAGCGGTATTGAGCAAGCCTTCGACGAAACCGCTGCGCGGCAGTATTCCGCCGATCAACAGCGGATCAGAACTCTGCCCAGTGATCGCCGGTCGTCGCCGCGTCGATGGCAGCACGCTTGGCGACAGCCGTC
>Ga0256364_1000042_pt1 | contig 14255 bp, 1 predicted proteins | sample MistaT_3_FD_186094 | JGI IMG/M metagenome (GOLD analysis project Ga0256364, IMG submission 186094) | Metatranscriptome of freshwater microbial communities from Mississippi River, Louisiana, United States - Miss_Atlam_RepC_8d (Metagenome... | ecosystem: Environmental > Aquatic > Freshwater > River...
CGCGCGGAAGTCGTTACATCCTGCTCTACGGCTCACGCGTGGCCCTGCTGCCACGTCGTGACCTCTCAGGTCCGCAATACGAGCGCTATCCACACACGCCGGTACATCCACGGAACGGTTCCACCTGTGTCTTTTTTCTCTCTTTGTCTCCTGGAATCTCTCTCGCGCTGATGGGTTAGAGCACGCAGGGAACTCGGTACTTTTCTAATTCGCAACCGAGGGGGGGATCGACAGTGAGCTTAGTCGATCGAGCAGAGCAGGCACACGCCGCGCATGCGCCAGTAGTGGTCCGGGTCGGTGCCGTCCTTGAGCGGCTCCGAGACGAGGTCGACGTCGAAGATCCAGAAATTGTCCGTACGCTTCGGGTACTTGTACACCGGGCAGCGGAACTTGCCCGGGCCCTTCTTGCCCTTTGGCTCGCCCGTCTCGCCGATGAGGCCAGCGTACACGCACATGATCGGCAGCTCCCTGAAGAGCTCGCCGCTCGGGGCGTCGATCAGGCGGCGGTTGGCCTTGCTCCATGACGCGCCGTCGATGTACAGACCGTAGATGAAGACCCCCTTGGCCTCCGGCGGGTCGGACTCCTTCTCCGTCGTGCCGTGGCGGTACTCGGCCGCACGCACCTCCGTGCGCGTCTCGACCTTGTCCAGCGCCCAAGTAACGCCCTGGCGCGGAGTACGCGTGATCTCCTGACGCACAGACGTGAGGAAGCCCTGCGGGTTGAAAAAGCCGTTGAACCAGTAGAACTGCGGGCGTCCGTTCTTGACCCACGAGTCCAGCTGCTCGTAGCGGCGCTTCACCTCCCCGAACCAGATCGCCACCGCAATCGGGCTCGGCCACGAGACCGCGGCCCAGTCGGGCGGCACGCGGCCGTCGCCGACGAAGTCAAGCGCGTCGGACAGCTTCGGCGACATGATGATCGTACCCGCAACCGCGAGCTTCAGGTCAATGCACGTCTGGCGGATGACCTTGATCGTCACCATCAAACGGTCGATCTCCTGACCACAGAAGATGCTCAGCGGCTCCTTGTTCAGGCGCTCCTTCTTATCCGGGTTCCACGACGACGGCAGCTGCTGCAAGAAGGCGTCCGTCACCGCAAGCACCTTCTCCTCGCGCGTCTGCCCGCCGGTCTGCGTGGCACCGCGCGGCTGAATGTCGAGAATCGTCGACAGCACTTCTTGCGCCTGGCGCGTGCGGTACGTGATGTCCGCGTTACCCGCCATGCCGAACACCTCCGGCGGGTCGACGTCGGGGTACTCCTCGCGGATGAACTCCAGGTGCTTCTTGTAGTCGTCGGACTGCGGAATGCCATAGCGGAAGTTGTTGCCCTTGGCGTACGTGAACGTCGGCTCGCAGATGCGCGGGTGGAAGTGCTTGACAATCTCAAGGAAGAGCTTGCGATCCTTGTTGTCCGTGATACGACCGCCGTACTGGATCTCGGCCACCATGTACTGGATGGTTTCCCACGAAACCTGACCCTTCTTCGTGTCCTCGCCGATCGACGTCAAGTGGGCCGTCAAGAAGTTGACGCTGGCCTGCCAGTCACCCTGATTGAACTCGTACGGCACGCAGAAACCCATGGGGCCGAACTTGCGGCGCTCCTGCACAATGGAGTGGATGATGCACTGCGTGAACAGCAGTGGCCGCCACTCGTAGCGGCGGAACGTCTCCAAATGGTCCTGCGACAACCACGAGTACGAACGGATGATACCGGCACGGATACCCTGCGGCGGCTCGTTCGTCAGCTTGACGGACATCTGCAGCAGACCGATCGGGAACTTGTTGTGCGGTTCGGCTGTGATCCAAACGCGCGACTCCTCGTGGACGGCGGCCAGCGCGGCGGAGTCGGCGAGCAGCTCGCGCAGCATCTCCTCGAGCTGGTCGAGGAACGGTAGGCCCAAGTGGCAGTTCTGCAGCAGCGCCCAGTCGCCGGTGTTCCACGAGTGCAGCACCATCTGGCGCGCGGGCTTCTCCTGACCCTGCCCCATGGAAATCGACTGCACCTTCTTCTTCAGCTTCTTCGCCGCGGCCTCGATCGTCGTCGTCGGGTCGGAACCCTGGGACAACAGGAAGATGACGGGAATGGTGCCCTTGGTCTCCTCGATCACCGACGTCATGTCGAGCTGCTGCGGCTCCGCAAAACGCGGGCCGAGCGTGGCGGCGACGTATTTGGTGGCCGCGAGCATCGCGCGGTCCTCGCGCAGCGCGCGGATGAGCAGCAGGTGGTCGAACGGCTCGAGCTTTTCGTTCAGGTCCGGCACGGGCTCCGTCTCCAGCGCCTCCTTCTCGTACCACGTCTTCCACGCAATTTCGTTGCGCGTGATGACTTCCGTCAGCGACTTGAAGTTCTTCGGGCTCTGCTCCGTCACAACGAGCAGGTTCAGCCAGGACTTCTCCTTCATCCACTTGAACGGGCCAACCTTGTCCGTGCCCGTCGCCAGCGCCGCCTGACCCTTCAGGAATGCGTCGAAGGCAGCGGGGTCGAGGCGCTTGGCCTTGAGCTCGATCTTGCACGCCATGAGCAGGACGAAGAGTAGCTTGTGGCTGGAGAAGAGACCACGCACGATGTACTGGAAGCACATGTACGTGCAGAGGTCGATGATCGCCTGGATGCGCTTCGACGTCAGCTGCGGCCGGTCCGCCTTGTCGATCGCGCCGTCGAAGATACTGTTGAACTGGGGCAGCGAGGTCTGGTACATCGGGTTGACGGCGCTCATCTCCACGATCAGGAAGTAGAGCACGGAGCCACGAGTCGCCACCGGGCGGTATTCCTCGCAGGCACCCGTGATGCGCTTCTTCGTCTCGAGCGCGCCCTCCAGCTTCTCCTTGATCTCTTTCGACGTCGACTTGGTCTTGGCCAGCGTCTCGATCAGCGTGACGTCCTCGATCAGGTCGCCCTCGGACATCGACAGGCGCAGCAGCAGCTCGTCCTCGAGCTCCTTACGACGCTTCTCGTTCGTGTTAATCTCCTCGCTCAGACGCGCGTTCTCTTCGTTCAACTCGGACTTCTCTTTGCCGATCACCTGGGACAGCAGCTGCTGTTCCAGACCGCCCTGCGTCACGGTGAAGTCGATCACCAAGCACTTCGCGAACAACTCGGGCGAGAACGTCGGGTTCGGCAGCTTGGTCGTCATGTACAGCGTGAACTTCTTGTCGTACGCCATGTCTTGGTCGTTGATCTTGATGCCGAACTTGGTACCCTGCTTCACGTACTGCTTCTCGAGCAGCGGGTCGAGCATGGGGTCGATTTCGCTCGTCAGGTTCTCAATGATCAATGGCTTACCGTTGCCCAGCTGCTCGTTCAGCGAAATGAGGAAGGTCTTATCCGTGATCTGCACGACCTTGTTCGGGCCAACCCACTTCGCCGGCTGGTCCGGGGGCTCCTGCTTGTCTGTACGGCGCTTCAGCCACGTGAGCGCCTGGCCCTGCGGGTCGATCATCAGCGGCCACTTGTCGCTTGACGTGATCATAATGGCGTTCTGCACGGAGTGGTCGTCGGCGGGCAAGCCCTCGAGCTGCCAGTCCGCCACCGTCGTCTCGTCCGCGAGGAACTTGACGATGTTCATGCTCTCCGTCATCGGAATCTTGAGCGACTTGCACTTGCCCGTGAAGTTGGTGTACAGCAGCTGGTGGCGGAACTCGCTGTTGAACGGACCGCAGTAGGAGATGAAGGCGCATGCCAGCGCCACGTCGCCAACGAGCTTGCGCAGGATGTCCTTGAACTCGTTACGCTGCTGGTTCCAGCGCTCACGCTCGCCAGAGAGGGCCTCGATAAGGTTCGTGGCCGACTCCATCTTCTTTTTCGTGGCATCAGCCTTCTCCTCCAACGCAATCTTCTTGGCGTTTTCGGCCTGGAACTGCTTGTTGAAGGCCTCGACCTCAGCCGCGACCTTGGCCAACTCCTCCTCCTGGATCTCCTTCTTCTTGTTGGCGACGCGCAGCTCGTTCTGCATCACACGCAGCTTCTCCTTCTTCGGACCGACGACCTTTGCGATGTTGATGTACGAGTACATGGCACGCACCCACGTGCAGAGACCGGCGACGTTACCGCACGCCGACGCGGCCTTCTCCCTCGTGAAGTCCTCCATCCACAGGTACGGCAGCAGCAGCTCGCACGTCTCCTCGTTGATGTTGTCCTTCTTGTTCGTACCGAAGTCGAAGAGGACGTTCAGCGTGCGGGCATCGCCAGCCAGACCCTTTCCGGAAACGTCCCACGAGTCGGTGATCCACAGCTTGCCCTTGACGATCTCGGCGCCAACCGGGCCGAGGGCGCCGTGCAGCAGCAGCGACACACCGTCGAAAATACGCTTGATCAGCGCGGGCGGGTTAGCGAGCTTCTTCAGCGTGGTGAAGTCGTTCGCCGTGATGGAGTCCAGGGCCTGCACGGCCATCAACAGCGCCGGCTCGGCGGCCTCCAAGTCACGCTTGGCCTCCGCCTCGCCCTGGGCAACGACCGCGGCGTCGGCGGCGACCTTGTTCTTCACCACTTCGACCTCCTTGCGCTTCTCCTCGGCGCTGGCCGTGCGGATCTCGATCTCCTTCACGAGCGCCTCCGTCTCCTTCTTCGCCTGGCCGAGAACGACCTCCTGGGCGGCGAGCTCCGTGCGCATGTTCCGGACGTCCTCGCCGGCCTTGTTCAGCTTGTCGAGACCACCGGTGATCTTCTCCGCCTCCTCGTCGATGGCCTTCTGCTTCAGCGAGTAGACGCGCGTGTACGCGGCGATAAACGACAGGTACGACTTGGGCGTCGAGTACACCTCGCGACGGAAGCGCGTCTTGTACTCCTCCGACCGCTCCAACATCATCATGTGGATGGCCGCCATCAGCTCCTTCAGGCGCTTCTTGGTGTCCTCGTCCGTCGACTTGTCCATCGAGAAGTTGTTGATCACGCGCTCCGACACGGACAGCAGCGCCTCCTGCGGCCACGGGAAGAACCAGTTGATCACGCACGAGGAGACCAGCGCGGGGAACTTGCGGGCGCGGCCGCGGAACTTGTCGCCGACGGGCGAGAAGCAGAGCACCATGTGCAGGCGGTCGCGGACGCGATTGATGAAGTACTTCCACAGGAAGTCGGGCGTCTCCTGGAACGGGTTGTTCACCTTGTCGAACATCGGGTCCTTCTTGCCCACCGGACGGACCTCGTTGATGGCGGAATCGCGCTGGTCGGCGGGGAAGAGACCGGGGATCTCACCGTTGGACAGGAACGAGTTGATGTACTCAAGGAAGACCTCCTGCTTGATCTCGTTGTCCGTGAACACGAACGACACGGGGCGCTTGAACGCCGCGATCAAGTACTGCTCGCGAATAGCGTCGAACAGCTGGTTCACACCGAAGCCCTTGGAGATGGCGAGCGCGGCGTAGTCGTAGCCCGCCACGAAGGTCGCGAGACGCGTGAGCGACTGCTTGCCGGAACCGCCGACACCAACCATGAGAATGTTGCCACGGGGCGTTGCGAGGGCACGGAGCACACGGCCGACGTGCTTGATGGCGGCGTCGAAGAGCACGAGGTCGAGCTTCTTCACGCGGCCGATCGGGGTTTCGTTGTGCGCCGCCATGAACGTCATGAGCTTCTCCTGCAGCACCTCCAGGCTCGGTGCCGGCTCGAAGATCTTCGGCGCGTCCTCGATCTGCTCCTCTGTCTCGGGATCGATGACGGGGTCGCGCAGGTAGTTCACGAAGTAGGCCGCCTTGACGTCGGCGAGCTCGGGGTTGATGTCCTTGAGGTGCTGACGGGCGCACTCCTTGATCTCGCGGTCGAACCAGATCTTGTCGTCCTTGGTGTTCAGCTTGTCGGAGAAGACACGAGTGCACTCGTGGACCCAGGCCTGCACCAGCACGCTCGCGTCCTTGATGACTTCCGCTGGGTTCGACACGGAGCGCTTCTCGGGGCGCTGCGGGTCCATGAACATGCCGACCATGCAGATGCCCTGCGACACGCTCGCGAGGTCACGCAAGTTGAAGAAGTAGTGGAACTTCGACGGCGTCGGAAGCATCTTCTTGGCGATCTTCTTCCAGAAGTCGATCGTCATCGTCGTGATCTTGTCCGCGACGGGCAGCACGGACGGGTGGTAGCCGGTCTTGAAGCGGTTATTGAAGATGGAGCCGAAAATCTGCTTGATCGAGACTTCGTCCGGCAGCGGCACGTTGAACATCGTGAAGTGACGCTTCAGGCGGTTCGGGATGTCGTTCTTGCCACCGGTTGGGTGCGACATCGCGCCGACGTAGTGCACATCCTTCAGCTTCTTGCTGTTACCGGCCTGGCCCTTCTCGAAGCTGTAGTACTCGTGCATCTCCACCACCTGGCGCACAATCTCGTTCGTGACTTGGTCACCCCACGTGTTGATCTCCGGCATGTTGATGTCGTCGATGAACAGCGTGAGCTCACCGCCACCCTTCGGGCCGTACGCCGGACCCATCTTCTCGACGAGGTCATCGATGGCGTTGTAGAAGTTCTGCGGCGTCGTCATAGACGAGAAGTTGATCTTCTTGTAGTTCTGCTTCTCGTTCTTCTTCGAGCGCTCCAGCATGAACTTCTCAATCGTGACCGTCTTGGCGGTACCGGACACACCCATCAGCAGCAGCGGCTTGTTCTGCAGCAGGTTGCACTGCATCAGGTAGTGCAGACGCACCGAGTCCAGCGTCGGGATGAACAAGGAAGCGAACTCCAGCTTGTCGTTGCCGGGGTAGGTCCACTCCTTCAGGTCCTTGTTCCAGTGCTGCCACTCGCCCGTCTTCACGATCAGACGGTGGTCGAAGATCGTGCCGCTGTCCAGAGACGGGAGCTTCTTGTACATCGTGCGGATGAAGCCGTCGAACTTGATGCGCTCCTCCGACTCGAGCAGACCACCGAACGACCACGCAATGGAGAACCAGAAGATCTGCTGCGCAAGGTCGTCGGAAATCGGCATGTCGGCCGCCTCCTCGCCGAGCGCCACGCACAGGTGGAACGCGTTGATCACCAGGTGCGCCGTCGACGTGCGCATGACAATCTTGCACTCCTTGTTGTAGAAGTCAGCGCAGCGCGTCGTGAAGGAGTCGTCCTTCGCCTCAGGCTTCTGAGCGCTCGGGTCCGCCTTGGGCATGAACAGCGGAAGCAACTTGTTGGCCAGGTTCGGGTTGCACGGCATCTTCACGTCCGCCGGGCGGATCGTGCCATCGGCGGCCTTCTTCGCCTTGAGACGGGCAAGCAGCGGCGCGCGCCAGCCGAGAATCGACTCGGAAATGTAGATGATACCGGCACGCGACACGGTGGCGGGCGAAGCGTTAGCCAAGTTCTCGACCTCGAAGCACATCTTCATGTTGTCCGCCATGAAGATACGATCGCCGTTCGCCAGCGTAAGCAGCTTGTTGTCGTCAAGCACGGTGTTCAAGTTCTCGATCCAAATCGCGTCGACGGGACCGTCGCAGACGATCCAGTTGTGCTTCTTCTTCGAGTCACGCACGGCGCGACGCCACAGGGCTGAGAAGATACCGTCGTACCAGTCCTTGTCCACCAGGCGACCGAACATCTGCTGGGCCGTGATGGCCTTCGGGTTCATGCGAAGCTGCACATGCGGCATCACCGTGACGGACAGCGCGTCGGTCATTTGGTCGTAGCACTGCGACTTGCCGCAGAGCGCAGGGCCGACCACCATGACACCATGACGCACGAGCTTCGTCTCGTACAGCTGGATGATCTTGCCGTACCACGGGGTCCACTCGACGAGCCCCTTCTTGGTAATCAGCTTCTTGATCTCCACCTCGATGTCGCCGTGGCTCATCTTGTCCGGCACCAGGCCCGGGAAGATATCCTTCAGCAGGGCGTCGAACAGGTCGATGTCCTCGAACACGAGCTTGGACAAGTTCATGTCGCGCAGCGTGCGCATGAACAGGAAGTCCTCCGGCTTGTTCATGTTCGCGCGGAGCACGGCACCGGCCGTACGCAGCACGGACAGAATGTTCCGCAGACCGAAGTCGTAGTGGCGCTGCTTCGACAACTGCTCCTCGCACAGCTGGTACAGGTAGAAGAACTTTTTCGACAGGTTGTCGTTCGTCTGGTAACCCTGGGACGCGAGCTTCACCTTCATAATCGCCATACGATCCGGCACCATCATCGTCACACCACGGAAGAGAATCTTCAGGTTCTCGGGCAGCTCCTGGCGGCCGGCGTAACCGGGGTTCATGGTGATGAAGAAGCCGACACCAGGGCGCAGCAGCGTGTCCTGGCCGTCGATGAAGATGAAGTTGCTCTTGTGCTGCTTCAGGGCTTTGAGCACGCACTCCACCTGCTGGGCCACGACGGACAGCACGGGCAGGTCGATGCGGTTGAACTCATCAAAGCAACCCCACGCGTTCGCCTGAGACAGACCACGGATGATCTTACCCATGGCGTCACGATCCAGCTGATCCGAGCAGTTGAACACGACGCAGAACTTGCCGAACGTACGCGCAAGATCCTTCGTGGTCTCCGTCTTGCCCGTACCGGCGGGGCCGGCCGGGGCGCCACCCATGTACATGGCCAAGGCCTGGGACAGAGTGATGTAGCAGCGATCCGTCAGCGGCGTGATCACAAGACGCTCCTTCACACCGAGGTACTCGTTGCAGTAGTCCGTGTCGGAGTCAGCAATCTGAATCACGCAGAGACCACCCTCCTTCTCGGGCTTGAAGTAGAAACGGGCCTGGCGCAGCCAGTCGAAGGACTGGATGTTCGTCACGGCCTTCAGCGGCGTGATCCAGACCTCTTCCTGGTGCACCTGAATCGTGATGAGCGTCTCGATGTTGGTACGGAAGCGGCGGGGCTTCTGCTCCAGCTCCGGCGACGTGGTCAGGCGGACGAGGTACGACTTGATACCCTCGATCTTGCGCGTCGTCTCCGCCGAGCTCACCTTGGCGCCCTTCGTGCGAGACGTGATGTAGTCGCTCACCTGCGTCGTCCACAGCAGCTGCAGCACCAGCAGCAGCACCTGGGCGGGCATCGTCTCCACGAGCGTCTTGATGTGCTCCACCTTCTGTGCCACAACGTTCACCTCGGCGACGGCGTTCTTCACGACCTCCTTTACGCTGAAGCACATGTTCGAGCACAGCTTATCCAGCCACGTCTCCACGTTGACCGTGCTCGGGCACGCCACGGGGTCCTGCAGCATCAGGCTCTCGCCGCTGCAGTCCGCGTCGGAGAACAGCTCCACAATCTGCATGTACGGCGGCTGGCCGTCCTTGGGCTTGACGCGTTCGAAGCGCACAGACGTCACACCGTCGAAGATGGAGTTCAGGTGGGGCTGGATCGACTCCGGATCGGAGGCCTGCGACAGAATCTCGAGCAGCACGGTGTCGGACACGAAGTAGAAGCGGGGGAAGCTGTTGCGCTTCGTCTCGAGGTAGTCGGCCAGCTTGCGCTGGATGTTCTCAAGGTTGTCCTTGACGGTGACCAGGTTGTCCAGCAGCTCGTTCTCGTAGAAGTCCAGGACGTTCGGGCCTTCGTTGGCCTTGGTCATGATCTTCACCCACGTCTTGTCCTGCTGGTGGAAGCTCTTCGTCTCGTTGGGCATCTGCTTGGCGATGTCACCACCGGAGAACACCGCCTCGAGGTAGCTCCACAGATTCTGCACCTCCATCCAAAGACCGAGCTTCTCGCCGACCGCCACGAGCTTGTTCAGCAGCCCGCGCACCTCCTCGCGCTTGAAGTCGCAGTACCGCGACGACAGCATCGAGTTGACACCCAGAGCGGCCTCCTCCAGCAGGTCCTTCAGGGTGTTGGTCTCCTCGGAGTTCAGCGAGATGGGACCGCGGTGCTTGAACTCCTTGAACACAAGCACCTTCTCCTTCCACTCGTCCACCAGCAGGTTGAACTTGCGCTCAATGTCCGCCTCGCGCACGGCGGAACCGGCCACGTCCATCACGTCCTGCATGATCGCCTCGCGCGTCATGTTCGCGTTGACAATGTCCGCCAGCTTGAAGTCCGTCGGGGCGATGCTCCACTGCTTGTCGCAGATCTTCATGATGTCTTTCCAGTGGCGGTCCTTGACGGACTCGTGCTTGAGCTCCTTGATGATCGGCGCCAGCTTCATGAAGTTCTCGAGCGTCTCGCGCAGCTCCTTGTACGCGTCCCAGCCGCGCAGGGCCGCCGGCAGCTTCTTGCACTGGTTCTCGTACACGCCGACCTCTTCCGCGATGCGGTCGAACTCCAGCTGATCCCAGTAGATTTCGTTGTAGCCGTTGACGTCGCGGAGCACGCTCTTGTACAGGCCGTACAGCTTGTGGAGCAGCTCGAGCTCCTTCTTCGTGCGCGCGAGTTCGGGGTACTTGTGCTGCGGCAGGCCGAACAGCTCCTCGCCGGCCATGTAGGTGGCCCACTTGCGGTCCTTGTCCTCGAACTGACGCTGGTAACGCTTCAGGCGCTCGATGGCCTCCTGTGGGGAGATGCCCTGCACCATTGGGCCGTTGGCCTCGTAGTCCGTGCGGAACAGAATGACGTCCGTGCCAAACTTCTGCACCTCCTGCGTCAGACCCTTCTTGAACGAGTGCTGCAGCTGGTTGATCTCGTCGGTGCGCTTCTCCGCCGTGCGGCGCAGCTTCTGCCAGCGGTACGACAGCTCGCCGACACGGTCGGTCTCCTCCTTCGGGACGTTGACCTTGAAGCGCGCGAGCAGCGCGTACATCTCGCGGACCGGCTCGAAGATGAAGTCGATCTCAGACTCGCGCTCGCGAACCGAGCGCAGCGTCGTCATCATCACGCGGAGCTCCTCGAGCTTCTCCTGGTCGGGGATCGGCTGGTTCAGCTGGTGGTCGTCCTCTTCCATCTGCTGCACGACCGCGTCGAGCTGGCGCAGCGCCTGGGCGTGCAGGTTCTTGGCGTACATTTCCTTCCACTCCTCCGCCTTCTTGCGCAGCTCCTGCTTCAGCGGGTCCGTCGTGAGCGACAGCGAGCCAATGTTGTACGTCGGCGTCGTCTCCTCCAGCTCCTTCTCAACGAGGTTGACGAACTTGCTGAGCTCGGCTTCAAAGTCCTCCAGCGACGGGTTCTTCGCCAAGAACTCCTCGTACTCCTGCTCCTTGTTCTTCTTCCACAGGTACTCGAACTTCTTGAAGTTGGTCAGGTAGTCGTTCACCTGCTTCTTCAGCCCGTGGATGCCACCGGTCAGCAGCAGCACAACCTTGACGATCTCCTTGTTCTTGGCAATCTCCTCGAAGAACGAGCGGTGCTCCTCGCCCATCTCCTTCCAGCGCGTCATCGTCTTCGAGCAGCTGAGGACGGCCGTGGCGCTGATGTTGATGGCCTTCTGCACCTCCTCCAGCGAGGGGTTCAGGTTCACAAACGGCTCGTGGTTCAACAGCTGAACGTTGACGTCGAAGAACGGCTTGTCGACGTACATGAACGCGATGCGGTTGCGGGTGCCGACGCGCTTCTTGATCAGGTTCAGCGAGCGGGTGGTCGTGGTCAGGATGGCCTTGAACATCAGACGGTTGAAGTGCACGCGCAGCTGGACGATCGCCTCCTGCGACGTCTCGCCCCGGCCGGGCTCCTGGTTGGCAAGCACGGTGGCAATGACGTCGTCGACAGCGGTCTGCACCTCGCAGTTCTTGATGTCCATCGCCTGCGACTGCGCCAGAATGTGCTTGTCCTGCGTCTGCACGAACTGCTCCAGCGTGAACTGGTCGTCGTTCAGCTTCACCAGCAGCGTCGACGACACCTGCTTCAGGTTGCTCTGGATGCGGTTGGTGACGATGTCGTTGACCTTGGTGACGACGGAGTCGAGCTTGGCGATGGCCTTGTGCACCTTGGCCAGGAAGGAGTCAATGTTCATCGACGTCCACGTCAGGGTGCGCTCACCCGGGCGAATCACGGCGTCCAGGGCGTCGATGTTCGGCTGCATGATCTTGCGGGTCACCGGGATGATCTTCGACGCGCTCTTGTCGTCGCCGCCGCGGCCCACGACACGCTCGTACTCCTTCACGAGGAACGTGAGCTCGTTGAGGAACGTCTTCAACTTCTGCTCCTGCATCAGCACCATCTTGGCCGACGGAGGAATCTCGATGCCGCCCATCCGCATGATGGCACGCGTCTCGCGGATCAGCTGGATGATCTCCAGGTCGAAGTTCACGAACAGCTTGCCCTCGTCGTTGCGCACCAACAGTGTCGCGTTCAGGCCGGCCTTGGCCGAGTCGATGGAGCGCTTCCACGCGTCGACCCAAATGGCCTCATACTCGACGAGCGCCATGGAGACCTTGTTGTACGTGCGGATGATCTTCTTGCTCTCCTTCGGGTTGTTCATCACCGTCTCGTTCGACGCGAACTTGTCCATCGGGCCCTTGATGTGGCGAAGCAGCTGGCGCGCCCACGTGATGGCGCCAGCCACCGGCGTGATGTTGCGGACCAGCGGCGGGTCCGCCTTGTGGCGCTCGTAGAGCTTCTGATCGTTCTCCAGCTCGAGTCCGTAGTTGTGGAAGATGACCATGTACTTCGAGTCGAGGTCCGAGCGGAACGAGTCCGTCTGCAGGATCGTCTGGAACTTCTTCAGCAGGTTCAGCGCGTTCTCGGTGCTCGTGATGTTCTCGAAGGACGAGTTGATCGTCACCTGCAGCGACGTCTCAAGCTCAACCATGTGCGAGTCGAACTGCTTGAACGCGCCGTCGAACTGCGAGTTGTCATGGATGTTCAGAATGTCGGAGCACTTGGACTTCAGCTGGGACAGGTGGTCGTTGAAGCGCTGGATGAGGCCGCCCATCTGGTCGATGTTGTACAGCTTGAGGCGCTGGAACTGCTCCACCGTCTGGAACACCTTCTGCAGCTTGTCCACACGCTTGGCGAACAGGTCGAAGTGACCGAACAGCTTCAGCTTGGTGAAGTCGAACTGCTTGTCCTCGTAGTCGAACTGGCGATCGCGCGACGAGCGCTTCTGGGCCAGCGAGTCCTCGGCCTTCTTGAACTCGTCCTTGTACGCGGTGTTCAGCTCCTTGGACGCCTCGAGATTGACGAGAATCTCGCGCAGCGTGGCGGGATCCTGCGCCAGCTCCCAGATCTTGCTCGCCGGCTTGTGCTGCAGCACGGTCGCGCGGCACTGCTTGATCATCTGGTTCGTGATCTTGAAGAAGAGCGCGGTCATGCAGTCACGGTTGGCGTAGTAGCGAGCAATCACGTACATCATCTTGATGTTGCCAATCAGCGCCGGCAGCAGGTTGATGATCGTCTGGGGCGTGCCGGTCTCGACCACGTTCAAGAACTTCTCCAGGCTGGAAAGGTACTTGACGTTCTCCTTGGCCTCTGAGAGCTTCTCCGACAGCTGCGCGTCGACCGCGGCCCACTTGGTCACCGTGTTCGACTTGGCCTCCCGGAGGTACGCAATCACGCGCGCAGCCTCCACGGCCGTGAGCTGGTCCACGAGGAGGTTCAGCTTGGCGAGGCGCTTCTTCCAGATTTCGACTTCGTCCAGCGGGCCGATGTTCTCGTTCTCGAGCGTGTCGTCGCCGTACTGCGGCGCGTCGGCCAGCACGTGCTCGATCACGCCGATCCAGCTCTCGACGACCGTCTGGATGGACGAAAGCGTCTTCGTGTCGGCGCCACCGCGCTGCTTGGCCGCCTCGGGCTTGACCTGCTTCATGTCGCCGGGCGCGATCTTCTGCAGCACGATCGACTCATCGGTGCTCTTGCGCAACTTCTCCATGTGGTCGGCGTACTTGACGACGTTCTGGATGAACTCGACGCGCTCGGCGTCCGAGTTCTTCCCCCACTTGCTCATCTTGGACAGCAGCGGGTTGTACACGTCGTTCAGCAGCTTCTCGAAGCTGATGATCACGTCCTGCGACAGCGTGCCCATCATGACTTCCTGGATGACGGGGTTGATGCTCTGGGCGTTGATGGCCTTGCCGGGCGCGCGTGCGGCGTACACGGCGGGAGCGCGCAGGACCAGTGTGTGGCTCGGATCCACCTTCGTGGGGTCGATGACGCAGAACTTCTTGTCCTTCGAGTCGGCCGTCTCGGGCTGGTACGTGAACAGCAGATAGTCGGGCTTGTTGCCGTTCAGGAACGACTGCAGCAGCTGGAACTCGTCCGTGCCGGGCTCGGTCAGCGGTGCGATGACCAGCGAGAAGGCGTCGAGCGCGGCGGTGTCGCCGAACGTGACGAAGTCCTTGATGCGGTCGCACACGTACTGGAAGCGGATGTCAGCCTTCGAGGACATGGTGTACTTGGGATTCTTGGGTTCGATAGCTCGTTATTCACAGTAGCTTCAAATCGCTTGGCGATAGCTCGCGAAAGCGTCAATAAGGTACAGAAACTGTAG
>Ga0256364_1000058_pt1 | contig 12802 bp, 26 predicted proteins | sample MistaT_3_FD_186094 | JGI IMG/M metagenome (GOLD analysis project Ga0256364, IMG submission 186094) | Metatranscriptome of freshwater microbial communities from Mississippi River, Louisiana, United States - Miss_Atlam_RepC_8d (Metagenome... | ecosystem: Environmental > Aquatic > Freshwater >...
CTCGACGCCACCCACCTCTTCGAGCACCCGGCTGATCTTCCGGACGTCGTCCTCGGTGAGGTCCTTCACGCGCAGGTCCGGGCTGACGCCCGCCTGGGTCAGGACGTCATTCGAACGCTTCCGGCCGAGGCCGTAGATGTACGTGAGACCGATCTCGATCCGCTTTGTCCGCGGAAGATCGACGCCAGCAATGCGTGCCATCGCCTACCCCTGCCTCTGCTTGTGCTTTGCATTGGTGCAGATGATCCGTACGACCCCTTGCCGACGGACGACCTTGCACTTGGCGCAAATACGCTTCACCGATGCTCGTACTTTCATAGCCCTTGTCCCTGCAGTTTCCTCACGATCCGACCACGCGTCAGATCGTGTCTGGTGAGTGCCACTTCCACCCGGTCACCCACCAGGATTCGCACGAAGTTCCTGCCGTCCCCTGGGGCCAGATGCGCCGTCACGCGCCGCTCGCCGTCCAGGTTTACTACATACAGCGCGCTCGGGAGCTGCTCCTCGACCACGCCTTCCACCACCGCGCCTGCTGCCCCGCTCATCCCCTGAGCGCGCCGAGCAGCTCGTCCGCCCGGCTCCGGTCCTGGTCGGCCAGGGTCAGGATCTCGCATCCGTCCCGGCTCACCACCACCGTGTGCTCGAAGTGGGCTGAGAGACTTCCGTCCCGCGTCACCGCGGTCCAGCCATCCTGCAGCACCTTCACCGCCGCCTTGCCGACGTTGACCATCGGCTCGATGGCCAGCACCATCCCCTCCGCCAGCCGCGGCCCCCGTCCTGCCGGGCCGTAGTTCGCGATCTGGGGCTCCTCATGCAGCTCGGTGCCGATGCCATGGCCCACGAACTCGCGCACGACCGAAAACCCCTGAGCCTCGACGTGGGCCTGGACCGCGGCGCCGATATCCGACACCCGCGCACCCGGCCGTACCACGCCGATGGCCTGGAAGAGCGACTCTTCCGTGGCACGGAGCAGGCTTCTCGCGTCGTCCGACACCGCCCCGATCGGGACGGTCACGGCACTGTCGCCGAAGAACCCGTTCAACTTCGCGCCCATGTCAATCGACACCACGTCGCCTTCGCGCAACACGCGATCCGACGGGATGCCGTGCACCACTTCCTCGTTCACGGACGAGCAGATCGTCGCCGGGTACCCGTGGTACCCCTTGAACGCCGGCTCGGCCCCGGCTTCCCGCACCCGCTGCTCGGCCAGCCGATCGAGATCGGCGGTCGTCACACCCGGCGCGGCCGTTCGCCGCAACTCCGCGAGGATCTGTCCCACCAGGCGATTCACCGCCCGGAGCTTCTCGATCTCCGCCTGGGACCGGCACACAATCATGCCGGTTGCCCCATCCCTGCCGACTTGGCCAGGCCCTGCGCACCGTCCAGCGCCGCTTCCAGTGCCGCGGTGACCTGCTCCGCGCCCTGCGCACCGTCCACCTCGCGGTAGGTCGGCCGCGCCTGGTAGTACTCCACCAGCGGCCTGGTCTGCCGGTCGTACACCTCAAGGCGGCTTCTCACCACCGCCTCGGTATCGTCCGTCCGGCGCACCAGCTCACCACCGCACTTCCCGCAGACCGCCGTGTCCCCCGGCCCCGCGTTGGTCCCGCAGGTCGTGCACACCCGGCGCCCCAGTACCCGCCGCACCAGTTCCTCGGCCGGGACACTGATGTTCACCACCACCAGCGGCGCCAGTCCGCGCTCGGCGATCAACCCGTCGAGCGCCTGGGCCTGGGCCACCGTCCGCGGAAACCCGTCCAGCAGAAACCCACCCACTGCATCCGGCCGCGCGAGCCGCTCGCGGACGATTCCGATCACGGTCGCGTCGTCCACCAGTTGCCCCTGGTCCATCAGAGCCTTGGCCCTGAGTCCCATCGGCGTCCCCTGCCGGATGGCCTCCCGGAGGATGTCCCCCGTGGCGACTTTCGGGAGGCTCCGGTTCCCGGCCAGCAGGTCGCTTTGCGTCCCCTTGCCGGCGCCCGGAGGCCCCATGATGACGACGTTCAGGCCCATAGCTGACGTTCCGGATTCGCCCGGAACCCTCCGTGGCTTAACCCCGCCGTCCCCGAATCCGCGTCTTCTTCATGAATCCGTCGTAGTGCCGCATGATGAGCTGCGACTCCACCTGTTGCACGGTGTCCATGGCCACGCCCACCACAATCAGCAGCGACGTGCCCCCGAAGAAGAAGCTCACCCCCATGCCCTCGGTCACAAACCGCGGCAGCACGGCATCCAGTTGTTCCCCGATGAACGGAATCGGCGCCACCTTGAACCCGGTGATCAGGAACTACGGAATCAGGGCGACGATGACCAGATAGAGACCGCCCACCAGCGTCAGGCGGCCGAGAATCGTATCGATGTACTCCGCCGTCCGCTTGCCCGGGCGGATGCCGGGAATGAACCCGCCGTACTTCCGCATGTTCTCCGCCACGTCATCGGGGTTGAACACGATGGCCGTGTAGAAGTATGCGAAGAAGATGATGCCCACCAGATACAGCAGGTTGTAGAGCGGCATGCCGTAGGCGAGCTGGTCGACCACGCTCCGCATCCAGCCGTCCTGCACCATGCCGCCGAGCGTGGCCGGGAAGGCGAGAAGCGACGACGCGAAAATCACCGGAATCACCCCGCCCGTGTTCACCTTGAGCGGAATGTGCGTGCTCGACCCGCCGTACTGCCGTCGGCCGACCACGCGTTTGGCGTACTGCACCGAGATCCGCCGGTGGCCGCGCTCCACGAAGATGATGGCCGCAATGACCGCAATCATCATGATGAGCAGGAACAGGATGCGCAGCAGGCTGATCTGCCCCGTCCGCATCTGGTCCAGCGTCGTCAGAATCGCGCGTGGCAGGCCAACCACGATTCCCGAGTAGATCAGCAGCGACATGCCGTTGCCGATGCCGCGCTCCGTGATCTGCTCGCCGAGCCACATGATGAAGCTCGTGCCGGTGGTGAGCGTCAGCACGCACATCAGCCGGAAGCCCCAGCCCGGGTTGTAGACCAGCGGGAGACCCGCCACCTGCTGCTGACGTTCGAGGTAGATCGCGATGCCCAGTGCCTGCACGACCGCCAGGGCGATCGTCAGATACCGCGTGTACTGCGTGATCTTCCGGCGGCCGAGCTCGCCCTCCTTCGAGAGGCGCTCGAGATACGGCCAGACCACCGTCATCAGCTGCAGGATGATCGAGGAGCTGATGTACGGCATCACCCCAAGGGCGAAGATCGTGACCTTCGACAGGTTCTGACCGGAGAACATGTCGTAGAGGCCGAACATCGTGCTCTGCAGCTGACGCGCCATCTCGGCCAGCGCGGCCTGATTCACACCGGGGGTCGGGATGTGACTCCCGATCCGGTAGACGGCCAGCATCCCCAGACTGAAAAGGATGCGGTTGCGCAGGTCCTTGACGGCGAACAGATTCGTCAGCGGGTTTTCCATGTGTCCCTTCGGCTGTTACGCGCCGATGACTTCGGCTGCGCCGCCCGCGGCAGCCAGCTTCTCAGCGGCCTTGCCGCTGAACTTGTGCGCCTTCACCGTGAGCTTCTTGCTCACGTCGCCGCGCCCGAGCACCTTGACGAGACCCGAGCCGTGGATCACGCCGCGCTCGCGGAGCAGTTCGGGCGTGACGACCGTGCCGGCGTCGAACCGCTCGGCCAGGATGTCCAGATTGACCACGGAGTATTCGATGCGGAACGGATTGTGGAACCCGCGCTTCGGAATACGCCGATGGAGCGGCATCTGGCCGCCTTCGAAGCCGCGCTTGCGGCTGTAGCCGGAACGCGACTGCGCACCCTTGTGACCACGGCCGGCCTGCGTGCCCTGGCCCGTGCCATGACCGCGACCCACGCGCTTCTTCGAGTGCTTGCTGCCCTGGGCGGGCTTGAGATTGCTGAGATTCATGGTCGTCCTCGAGGCCACCGGGTTACTCGGCCACCGTCACCAGGTGACGGACCTTGTGGATCATTCCGCGCGTCGCCGGCGTGTCGATCACTTCGACACTATGCCGGATACGCCGAAGGCCCAGTCCCTCGACCGTGGCCTTCTGCGACTTGTTGCACCCGATCGGGCTCTTCAGCAGCGTCACGCGGACCTTCTTCGCGCCCGCGGACGTGCCCTGCGTCTTCTTCGACATGACGACTATCCTCGCGCGCTCACGCGCTTACGGGTATCCACCAGGAGATCCGCCAGATCCTTGCCCCGCATGCGGGCCACGGCCTCCGGATGCTGGAGGGCGAGCAGACCCGAGAAGGTCGCGCGCACGACGTTGTGCGGATTGGCTGAGCCCAGCGACTTCGTCAGCACGTTCTGGATACCGGCCGACTCCACCACGGCGCGCACCGCGCCACCCGCGATGAGGCCCGTGCCATCCGGCGCCGGCTTCAACAGCACCGCGCCTGCTCCGAACTTGCCCACCACCTGATGCGGAATCGTCGTGCCCTTGAGCGGCACGCGGATCAGGTTCTTCTTGGCGGCCTCGATGCCCTTCTTGATGGCCGACGGCACTTCCTTGGCCTTGCCGACGCCGAAGCCCACGATCCCGTGCCCGTCGCCGACCACAACCAGCGCGCTGAAGCTCAGGTTCTTGCCGCCCTTGACGACCTTCGTCACCCGGTTGATGGAGACGACGTTGTCCTTCATCTCCATCTGGGAGGCGTCGATCTTTTCGCGCTCGCGGTTCATCAGTGCCATGCCCTAGAACTCCAGACCTGCTTCACGCGCTGCGTCGGCCACTGCCTTGACGCGCCCGTGATAAAGAAATCCATTGCGGTCGAACACCACCCGCTTGACGCCCTTTTCGATCAGGCGCTCGGCGATGGTCTTGCCGATGAGCTTGGCCCCGGCGACATTGCCGCCCTTGGCCTCCGTGCCCATCGCGCCCTTCACGGCCGGCTCCACAGTGGAAGCGGCGGCGATCGTGCTGCCGGTGGAGTCGTCGACCACCTGCGCATAGATGTGCGTCACGCTGCGGAACACGGTGAGGCGCGGACGCGCCTCCGTGCCCTGCACGCGGGCGCGGATTCGATACTTGATTCGCTGACGGCGGTCGTCTCGTGTCTTGATACGCATGACTAGGCTCCGGTCTTGCCGACCTTCTTCTTCAGGACTTCACCCGTGTAGCGCACGCCCTTCTGCTTGTACGGGTCGGGCTTGCGGAGCCGGCGGATGTTGGCGGCGACCTGCCCCACGAGCTGACGGTCCACGCCGGTCACCACCACATGGGTCTGCTTGTCGACGGTCACGTCGATACCGTTCGGGATGTCGAACAGAATCGGGTGGGAGTAGCCGAGTGCGAAGTGCACCTGCTTGCCCTTGAGCTCCGCGCGGTAGCCGACGCCGACGATGTCCAGCTCCTTCTTGAAGCCGTCCGTCACGCCCGCAACGGCGTTGGCGACCAGGCTCCGGGCCAGGCCGTGGAACTTCTTCAGCGACGCGTCCTCGCGCGCCAGCCGCGCGACCACGGTGCTGTCTTCCTTCGCGAAGACGATCCCCGGCGGAATCGGCTGCCGGAGCTTGCCCTTCGGGCCCTGCACCTCGACCGCGTCGGCCGCGATCGTGATCGTCACGCCCTTGGGCAGCGGGATGGGTTTCTTGCCAATACGAGACATATCAGTGTCCTACCAGGTTCTCTGGTGCTACCAGACGTTGCAGAGCACTTCGCCGCCCACGCCGGCCTTCTTGGCGGCGCGGCCGGTCATCACGCCCTGCGACGTGGTGAGGATGCTGGTGCCGAGGCCGCCGAGCACGACCGGCACCTCTTCAACACCGAAGTAGACCCGCCGGCCCGGGCGGCTGATCCGCTCGATGCCGGTGATCACCCGCTCGCCGCGGGGACCGTATTTGAGGAACAGCCGGATGATCGGACGGGGCTGGCCTGTCTTGCCGGCCGGCTCCTCCAGCATGCGGAAACCCTGGATATAACCCTCATCCTGCAGGATGCGGGCGATCTCCGCCTTCAACTTCGACGCCGGCAGATCAACGCGGGTGTGCTTCGCCGTGACGGCGTTGCGGATCCGCGCGAGCATGTCGGAAATGGGATCGGTCATTTACCAGCTCCTACCACGAACTCTTCGTAACGCCGGTGACGTCGCCTTCGAGCGCCGCCTTGCGGAAGCACAGACGGCACATGGCGAACTTGCGCATATACGCCCGGGGACGGCCGCAGCACCGGCAGCGGTTGCGGAGCCGGATCTTGAATTTCGGCGTCTTCGCTTCTTTCGCGATTTTTGCAGTGGTCGCCATTAGTTCGTCCGGAAAGGCATGCCCATCAACTGGAGCAGCTTCCGTGCCTCCTCGTCGGTCTTCGCGGTGGTGACGACGGACACGTTCATGCCTCGCGGCTTGTCCACCTTCATGTAGTCGATCTCCGGGAACAGCAGCTGATCGCGCAGCCCCAGGGTGTAGTTCCCGCGGCCGTCGAACCCCTTCGGGGAGACGCCACGGAAGTCGCGGACACGCGGCAGGCCGATGGAGATCAGCCGGTCGAGGAACTCATACATCCGTTCCCCGCGCAGCGTGACCATCGTGCCGATGGGCATGCCCGCGCGCAGCTTGAACTGCGCGATGGACTTGGTCGAGCGCTTGATCAGCGCTTTCTGGCCCGCGATGCGGCTGACTTCATCCGCGCCGACGTCGGCGATCTTGGCGTTCGACGTGGCCTCGCCGAGACCCATGTTGATCACGATCTTCTGGATCCGGGGCACGGCCATCGGGTTCGCGTAGCCGAACTCCTTCTTGAGCGCCGGCACCACATCCGTGGCGTAGCGATCCTTCATGCGGCTCATTTGTCGACAACTCCCTCGCACTTGCGGCAGACCCGCACCTTGCGCCCGTCGGTCAGCACTTTCTTGCCGAGGCGGGTCATCTTGTTGCACTCGGGGCAGACGAGCTGAACGTTGCTGGCGTGCATCGAGGCTTCACGCTCCACGATGCCCCCCTTGATGTTCTTCTGGGGGTTCGGCTTCGTGTGCCGCTTGATGATGTTCACGCCTTCCACGATCAGGCGATTGCCCTCGGGCAGGATGCGCAGCACACGGCCGCGCTTGCCGCTGTCCTTGCCCACGGTCACCACGACCGTGTCGTTCTTGCGGATCGGTGTCGCCAGTGACGACATCAGAGCACCTCCGGCGCGAGCGAGATGATCTTCATGAACCGGCGCTCGCGCAGCTCGCGGGCCACCGGCCCGAACACGCGGGTGCCGACCGGCTCGCCCTGGTCGTTGATGATGACGGCGGCGTTCCGGTCGAACCGGATGTAGCTGCCGTCGCGCCGGCGGGTCTCTTTCGCCGTCCGGACGACCACGGCCTTGACGACCTGGCCCTTCTTGACGGTGCCGTCGGGCGCAGCTTCCTTGACGTTGGCCGTGATGATGTCACCCAGGCCGGCGTACCGGCCCGTCGCCCCGCCGATCGGATTGATCACGGAGATCTTCCGGGCGCCGGAGTTGTCGGCCACGTCGATGATGGAACGCATCTGGATCATGGTGGGCTCCTAGACCGTCTGCGCCTTCAGGACGACGCCGGTCACGACCCAGCGCTTGCGGCGGCTGAGCGGACGCGATTCGGCGATGGTGACCGTGTCACCCACTTTGGCGGTGTCGTTTTCGTTGTGCGCGAGGAAGGTCGACGTCCGCTTCTGGCTCTTGCCATACACGGGGTGACGCTCCTGGCGCTCGACGGCGACGACGACGGTCTTCATCATCTTGTCGCTGACGACCTTGCCGGTAACCTGTGACTTCGCGCTCATATGCTCACTTCGTCTTCTGCGTCAGGATCGTCTTGACGCGTGCCAGATCGCGGCGGACGCCGCGGATCTTCACGGGCGCTTCGAGCTGGCCCATCGACTTCTGAATCCGCATCCGGAACAGCTGATCGTCCAGCTCCCGTTCGCGCGCCTGGAGTTCGTCCGGGCTCAGATCACGGATCTCGTTCACCTTCATGACGCCTTCTCCTGCGCGAACCTGGTGGCGAACTTCACCTTGATCGGCAGCTTCGCCGACGCCAGCTGCATCGCCCTGCGGGCATCCGTCTCCGAGACACCCTCCATCTCGAACATGATCCGGCCCGGGCGGACGACGCAGACCCAGGCTTCGGGCGCGCCCTTGCCCTTACCCATTCGGGTTTCCTGCGGCTTCTTCGTGATCGGCTTGTCCGGGAACACCCGCACCCAGATCTTGCCGCCGCGCTTGATGAACCGCGTCATCGCCACGCGCGCCGCTTCAATCTGCCGCGCCGTGATCCACGCCGGCTCCATCGCCTTCAGGCCGAAATCGCCGAAGGAGACGTCGGAGCCGCGCCACGCCTTGCCGCACATCCGGCCGCGCTGCTGCTTACGAAATTTGACTTTCTTTGGCATCAACATACGAGTTGATCCTGACCCTTCTCTTGTCCGCTCTCGACGGCCGCGCTACGCGCGCGCCGGACGGCGCGGTGCCCGATCCCGGTATTCTTCATCGCGGCCCACGCGCGGCACGAGCCGCTCGCCCTTGTAGAGCCACACCTTGACGCCGATCTGTCCGTAGGTCGTTTTGGCTTCGGCAAAGCCGTAGTCGATGTCCGCGCGCAGCGTCTGCAGCGGGAGCTGCCCGTGCAGATACCACTCGGAGCGCGCGATCTCGGCGCCGTTCAGGCGGCCGGACACCCGGACCTTGATCCCGCGCGCGCCGAAGCGCAGCGCGGACTCGACGGCCTTGCGCATCGCCCGGCGGAACGCCACGCGCTTCTCGAGCTGCACGGCGACCGACTCGGAGATGAGCTGTGCTTCCAGCTCCGGCTTCTGGATCTCCTGGATGTTGACGAAGACCTCGCGATTGGTGCGCTTCTGCACCTCCTGCTTGAGCTTGTCGACCTCCGTCCCCTTGCGGCCGATGATGATGCCCGGGCGCGAGGTGTAGATGTCGATCTTCAGCTTGTTGGCGGCGCGCTCCGTTTCGATGCGCGACACGCCGGCGTGCGAAAACCGCTTCTTCAGATCCTGCCGCAGCGCCAGGTCTTCATGGAGCAGCTTGGCGTAGTCGCGCTCCGAGAACCAGCGCGACCGCCAGGTCTTGTTGAAGCCGAGCCTGAAACCGTACGGGTGGACTTTCTGACCCACAGTGATCCTCTACTTCTGCGCCGCGGTCTTGCGACCGCCTCGCGACTTGGCCGGCGCGTCGCCCTCGGGCACCCGCGCAATCTTCACCGGCCGCTCGGCCACCCGCACCGTCAGGTGCGCGGACCGCTTGACCACCCGGAACGCCCGGCCCATCGGGGCGGGACGCACGCGCTTCATCGACTGTCCCTGGTTGGCGAAGCACGCCGAGACAAACAGCCGATCGATGTCGCCGCCGAACCCGTCCTTCTGCTGCGCGTTCGCGACAGCCGACCGCAGGACCTTCGCGATGTCCCGTGCGATCGTCTTCCGGGTGAACTGCAGCGTGGCGAGCGCCTGATTCACGGCCTTGCCCCGAATCAGCTCAAGCACCAGGCCCGCCTTCTGGGCGGAAGTACGCACACCGTGCGCCGTGGCTTCTGCTTCGATCATGGCTAGCCCTTCCCTCCGGCCGCCGGTGCCGGTGCTGCCGTGGCGGCCTTCTCGGTCTTGGTCGTGTGGCCCTTGAACGTCCGGGTCGGCGAGAACTCCCCGAGCTTGTGACCCACCATGTTCTCGGTCACATAGACGGGGATGAACTTCTTCCCGTTGTGCACGGCCATCGTGTGCCCCACCATCTCGGGGACGACGGTCGAACGGCGCGACCAGGTCTTGATGACCTTCTTTTCGTTGGCCCGGTTCATCGCCTCAACCTTCTCGAGGAGCGGCGTGTCGACGAACGGACCCTTCTTGAGTGAGCGGCTCATGGCTTACTTGGATCTCCTCTGCACGATGAACCGGTCCGTGTCCTTACGCCGGCGCGTCTTGAAGCCCTTGGTCGGCTGGCCCCACGGCGTCACCGGGTGACGGCCGCCTGAGGTCTTGCCTTCACCACCGCCGAGCGGGTGGTCGACCGGGTTCATGGAGACGCCGCGGTTGTGCGGCCGACGGCCCATCCAGCGGCTGCGACCCGCCTTGCCGAGCGACACGTTCTCGTGCTCGATGTTGCCGACCTGCCCGATGGTCGCGACGCACTCCACGAGAATCTTGCGAATCTCGCCGGAGGGCATCTTCACCGAGGCGTAGCCGCCGTCGCGCGCCACGAGCTGCACGGACGAGCCGGCGCTTCGGGCGATCTGGCCGCCCTTGCCCGGCTTCAGTTCCACGTTGTGAATCTGCGTGCCCAGCGGGATGTTCGCGAGCGGCAGGCAGTTGCCCGGCAGGATGTCGACGTTCGCGCCGGCCACCACCGTGTCGCCCACCTTCAGCCCGACCGGCTGGAGGATGTAGCGCTTCTCGCCGTCCGCGTAGGTCAGCAGCGCGATCCGCGACGACCGGTTCGGGTCGTACTCGACCGTCGAGACCTTCGCCGGGATGTCGCGCTTGTCCCGCTTGAAGTCGATGACCCGGTAGAGACGGCGGTGACCGCCGCCGCGCCACCAGGACGTCAGCTCGCCGCGGTTGTTGCGGCCGCCGGACCGGTGGAGGCTTTCCGTCAGCGGACGGTACGGCTCGTTGGTCGTGATCTCCTCGAAGGTCTGCACGGTTCTGAACCGTGTACCTGCCGAGGTCGGCTTGAATGAACGAATAGGCATGGTCGTCGTCCTGGGCTGACCGGTTAGGCGCCCTGCAGGAACTCGGGCAGCTTCTCGCCGTCCCGGAGCCTGACATAGGCCTTCTTCGAATCCGAACGGCGGCCGGCAAAGCGGCCCTGCCGCTTCTCCTTGCCGTGGGTCAGCGCGGTACGCACGCTTTCCACCTTGGACCCGAAGAGCTTCTCGACAGCCTTCTTGATGTCGATCTTGTTGGCGTTCCTGGCCACTTCGAACACGAGGGTCCGGCCGTCCAGCTCACGAAGGACAGTCGTCTTCTCGGTGATGAGGGGGCGCCGAATGACGCTTGAGAGTTTTACCATCGCCCTACCCGAGCACTTCCTGAAGCTTTTCGATTGCGGCCTTGGTCAGGACCACGCGTCGCGTGTTCATGACGTCGCGCGCGCTGACACGGTTGCTCGGCAGGATGCGGACGCCCTCGATGTTGCGAACCGAGAGGGTCAGCTTGTCCTCGGGCTTCACGTCCACGAGCAGCGCCTTGCCGTCGACACCCAGGCCCTTCAGGAGCGCGCTGGCCGCCTTCGTCTTGATCTCGCTCACCGCGAGGGCGTCAACCACGGTGACGGCACCGTCCTTGAGCTTCTGCGTGAGCGCGGCCTTCAGCGCCCCCTTCTCCACCTTGCGGGGAAGCGCGTAGTCGTAGCTGCGGGGCTGAGGTCCGAAGACCGTGCCGCCCTTGCGCCACAGCGGGTTCCGGGCCTCGCCGACCTGTGCGCGGCCGGTGCCCTTCTGCCGCCACGGCTTCTTGCCGGTGCCGCTGACGAGACCGCGGGTCTTGGTGGCGTGCGTGCCCCGGCGTTCGGCGGCGTTGGCGTGGACGACCGACTCGTGAATCAAGTCCGTCTTCACGCGCCCGCCGAACACGTCGTCCCGCAGGTCGAGCGAGCCGACCTTCACGTTCTGCTGATTGACGACATCAACTGTCATGGCGCTACTTCTTGCCCTTCTTCTTCGGCGGTTCCTGCGCGATCCGGATCGGCTTGGCCGCGATGGCCTTGCGAATCGTCAGATACCCGCCGGGGCCGCCCGGGACAGAGCCCTCGACCAGGAGGAGGTTGTTCTCGACATCCACGCGGATGACCTTGAGATTGCGCACCGTCACGCGGTCCGCGCCCATGTGGCCGCCCATCCGCATGCCCTTGACGACACGGGAGGGGAACGACGAGGCGCCGATCGAGCCGGGTGCGCGGTGAAACATCGAGCCGTGCGTCGCGCGGCCGCCGCGGAAGTGATGCCGCCGGACCACGCCCTGGAAGCCCTTGCCCCGGCTCGTGCCGATGACATCCACCCGGTCGCCGTCCGCGAACATGGAGACATTGAGCTGATCACCGGCCTTCGCCGGCTCACCACCCGCCTTCACCTTCACTTCAACGCTGACCCGCGTCGGGGGCACTCCGGCATTCTTGAAGTGGCCGGTCGCCGCCTTGTTGGCCTTCACGGGCTTGTCGTCGACAAACCCGATCTGCACCGCTTCATAGCCGTCGGTCTCGACCGTCTTGGCCTGCACGACAACACAGGGACCCGCCTTGAGCACCGTGGTCGGCAATACGGTGCCGTCCGCAGCGAACACCTGCGTCATCCCGACTTTCCTACCGATGAGTCCTGTGACCATAAGTCAGCTCTGGCTGATAGCGCCGGATGGCGCTATTTGCCGTGCTCCTTGCCAAAGGCCTTGATCTCGACGTCCACACCCGCGGGCAGATCGAGCTTCATGAGCGCGTCCACCGTCTGCGGCGTCGGCTCGAAGATGTCGATCAGGCGCTTGTGGGTCCGCACCTCGAACTGCTCCCGCGACTTCTTGTCGACGTGCGGTGACCGCAGCACGGTCCACTTGTTGATCGACGTGGGAAGCGGAATCGGACCCGCCAGGCGGGCGCCCGTACGGCGCGCGGTGTCCACGATCTCGCCGGTCGACTGGTCGAGGATGCGGGAGTCGTACGCCTTCAGGCGGATACGGATCTTGTCGCTGAACATAGCCATCGGTGTTTCCTAACTACCTGCTGCTCGACTATTCGATGATTTCGGTGATGGTGCCGGCGCCGACCGTGCGGCCGCCCTCGCGAATCGCGAACCGGCTGCCCTTCTCGATGGCCACCGGCGTGATCAGCTCGCCCGTGATCGGCGTGTTGTC
>Ga0256364_1000065_pt1 | contig 12209 bp, 22 predicted proteins | sample MistaT_3_FD_186094 | JGI IMG/M metagenome (GOLD analysis project Ga0256364, IMG submission 186094) | Metatranscriptome of freshwater microbial communities from Mississippi River, Louisiana, United States - Miss_Atlam_RepC_8d (Metagenome... | ecosystem: Environmental > Aquatic > Freshwater >...
CGATCGATGGCGAAGGGGAAGTTCGAGCGGAACAAGCCGCACGCGAACGTCGGGACGATTGGTCACGTGGACCACGGCAAGACGTCGCTGACGGCGGCGATCACGAAGGTGCTGGCGCTCAAGGGCGAGGCGGAGTTCCGCGCGTTCGACTCGATCGACAACGCGCCGGAAGAGCGTGCCCGCGGCATCACGATCGCGATCGCGCACGTGGAGTACGAGACGGACAAGCGGCACTACGCGCACGTCGACTGCCCGGGCCACGCGGACTACATCAAGAACATGATCACCGGAGCCGCGCAGATGGACGGCGCGATCCTGGTGGTCGCCGCGCCGGACGGGCCGATGCCGCAGACGCGTGAGCACCTGCTGCTGGCGCACCAGGTCGAGGTTCCCTCGATCGTGGTGTTCCTGAACAAGTGCGACATGATGGAGGACCCGGAGCTGCTGGAGCTCGTGGAGCTGGAGCTGCGCGAGCTGCTGACGGCGAACCAGTTCCCGGGCGACGACACCCCGATCATCCGCGGGTCGGCGCTGAAGGTGCTGGAGTCGACCTCGACCGACCCGAACGCTCCGGAGTACGCGTGCATCTGGGAGCTCATGAAGGCGGTGGATGACTACATCCCGCAGCCGGAGCGCCCGGTGGACCAGCCGTTCCTGATGCCGATCGAGGACGTCTTCGGCATCAAGGGCCGCGGCACCGTGGTCACGGGGCGCATCGAGCGCGGCGTGGTCAAGGTGGGCGAGGAGATCGAGATCGTGGGTCTGCGCGAGTCGCGCAAGACGACGGTCACGGGCGTGGAGATGTTCAAGAAGCTGCTGGACCAGGGCGAGGCGGGCGACAACGTCGGCTGCCTGATCCGCGGCATTGAGCGTGACGACGTGGAGCGCGGGCAGGTGCTCGCGAAGCCGGGCTCGATCACGCCGCACCGCAAGTTCCAGGGCGAGGTGTACGTGCTCTCGAAGGAGGAGGGTGGTCGCCACACTCCGTTCTTCAACGGGTACCGTCCGCAGTTCTACATGCGCACGACGGACGTGACCGGCAACGTGACGCTGCCGGACGGCGTGGAGATGGTGATGCCGGGCGACAACGTGACGGTGGGCATTGAGCTCATCACCCCGGTCGCCGTGGAGGAGGGCCTCCGCTTCGCCATCCGCGAGGGTGGCCGCACCGTCGGCGCCGGCGTCGTCACCAAGGTCATCGAATAACTACCGACCTCGGTCGGAACCGGAACAGATAGGGAAGCGAGCGGACGATGGTTGCACGACAGCGCATTCGCATCCGCCTCAAGGCGTACGACCATCGCGTGCTGGATCGCTCTGCTGCGCAGATCGTGGAGGCTGCGGAGCGCACCGGCGCTGCCGTCGCCGGCCCCGTTCCGCTGCCGACGCGCATCCGCAAGTACACGGTGATTCGCTCGCCATTCATCGACAAGGACTCGCGCGATCAGTTCGAGACGCGGACGCACAAGCGTCTGATCGACATCTTCGAACCGACCTCGCGCACGGTGGACACGCTCATGCGGCTGCAGCTGCCGTCGGGCGTCGACATCGAGATCAAGCTCTAAGAGAGCCGGGGTACCGAGATGGTCAACGGCATGCTGGGCCGCAAGATTGGCATGATGCGCCTCTACGATGGCGCTGGCCGCGTGCGCGCCGTCACAGTGATCGAGGTCGGCCCGAACCGGGTCACCCAGGTGCGCACCACCGAGCGCGACGGCTACGAGGCCGTTCAGCTCGGCTTTACCGGGTCGCGCAAGCGGGTGAACCGGCCGGAGCGCGGCCACCTGCGTCGCGCGGGAATCGAGGAGACGTTGACCGTGCTCCGCGAGTTCCCGACGGAAGGCGACAGCTACACCGCGGGCCAGACCATCACGGTCGATGCGTTCACCCCCGGTGAGTACGTCAACGTCGCGGGCGTGTCCAAGGGGCGCGGCTGGGCCGGTGGCGTCAAGCGCTGGCACTTCCGCGGCGGCCCCAAGACCCACGGCCAGTCGGACCGCCACCGCGCGCCCGGCTCCGTCGGTTCCGGCACCACGCCGGGCAAGGTGTGGAAGGGCCAGAAGATGGCCGGCCACATGGGCGCGCGTGACGTCACCGTCATGAACGTCTTGGTCGTCCTCACCGACCCGATTCGCAACCTGATCTTCGTCGAAGGCTCCGTGCCCGGCTCCGTTGACCGCGTGGTCTCTGTGACCCGCGGCCGTCGCGCCGCCCTCAAGAACTTCGCGCCGCCGGTCCTCCCGGTCGGTGCCATCGAGGTCGAGGAGCCGGTCGCCGTCGCCGAGGAGGCGCCGGTTGCCGAGGCTGAGTCCACCACCGACGCCACCGATGAAACCGCTTCGGAGACCACCGAGGCCAACGAGAGCGAGGCGGAGGCGTGAAGCTCGACGTTCGCACCGCCGCCGGCTCGGCGGCATCACCCATCGACGTAGACGACGCGGTATTCGGCATCGAGCCGAACACCGCGGTCGTGCACCAGGCGCTCGTCGCCCAGCTCGCCGCACGGCGCGCCGGATCGGCGAACACCAAGACCCGTGGCGAAGTCCGTGGCTCGACGCACAAGACGCGTCGCCAGAAGGGCCTCGGCATGTCCCGCCAGGGCGGCATCCGCTCCCCCCTTCACAAGGGTGGTGGTGTCGTCTTCGGCCCCAAGCCGCACTCCTTCGTGCAGGCGCTGCCGAAGCGGATGCGCCGTCTGGCGATCCGCTCCGTGCTGTCGTCGCGCGCGGCGGAGCAGCGCCTGGTGGTCGTCGACCAGCTGGGCGTGAACGAGCCCTCGACGAAGGCCGTCGTCGGCCTGCTGAAGAACCTGGGCCTGGAGCGTTCCGCGCTGATCGTGACCGGCACGCCGGATCGCACCGCGCACCTCTCGGCGCGCAACGTCGACGGTGCCCGCGTCCTGCCCGCCGACACGCTGAATGTTGCCGACCTGCTGTCGCACCACACCGTCCTGCTGACGGTGGACGCCGTGCGCCGCATCGAGGCGCTGTGGGGCGGTGAGCGCGCTGCGAAGCGCCTCTCCCCCGTCCCGGTGGAGGCGTAACCGATGCCCAAGGCGATTCACCCGTATGAGGTGCTCCGGCGCCCCCTCGTGACCGAGAAGTCGACGATGCTGTCGCCCGTCGGCAAGTACGTGTTCGAGGTTGCTGTTGGCGCCAACAAGCCGCAGATCGCAGAGGCGGTCGAGAAGGCGTTCAACGTCCACGTCGTCGACGTGAACACCATGAACGTCCGCGGCAAGACGAAGCGCATGGGCCGCAACCATGGGGTGCAGCCGTCCTGGAAGAAGGCCATCGTGACCCTCCAGGCCGGCGAGACCATCCAGGTCTTCGAGGGGGTCTAGTCATGCCGGTTCGTGCATTCCGACCCACCTCGCCCGGTCGTCGCGGCGCCACGGGGTTCTCCTTCGAGGAGATCACCAAGAGCAAGCCGGAGAAGGCGCTGCTCGCCTCCAAGAAGCAGCGCGCCGGTCGCTCCACCGGCGGCACGATCACCGTCCGCCACCGCGGCGGTGGTGCGAAGCGCAAGATCCGCATCATCGACTTCCGCCGCGACAAGCCGGGCGTGCCCGGTCGCGTCGCCGCGATCGAGTACGACCCCGGACGGAGCGCCCGCATCGCGCTCATCCACTACGCCGATGGTGACAAGCGCTACATCGTCGCGCCGAACGGCACGGCGGTCGGCCAGAACGTCGTCTCCGGCGCCGGTTCGCCGATTGCGCCCGGCAACACGCTCCCGCTCTCCGCGCTCCCGCTGGGCACCACCGTGCACAACGTGGAGCTCCAGCCCGGTCGCGGCGCGCAGCTTGCGCGCGCGGCGGGCGCCAGCGTCCAGCTGATGGCCAAGGAGAACGGCCGCGCGCTGCTTCGTCTCCCCTCGGGTGAGACGCGCTACGTGCTGGAGGAGTGCCTGGCCACGGTCGGCACCGTCGGCAACTTGGAGCACGCACTGCTCAAGCTCGGCAAGGCCGGTCGCACGCGGCATCGTGGGCGTCGCCCGCAGGTGCGTGGCTCCGTCATGAACCCCGTTGACCACCCGCACGGCGGTGGTGAGGGCAAGGCATCCATCGGTATGCCCGGCCCGAAGACGCCGTGGGGCAAGCCGGCGCTCGGCTACCGCACGCGCAACAACAAGCGCACCGACAACATGATCCAGCGCCGCCGCAGCAAGGGCCGGAGGTAGGCCATGTCGCGATCTACGAAGAAGGGCCCCTTCGTCGAGGCTAGCCTCATGAAGAAGGTCGAAGAGATCCAGCGCTCCGGCAACAAGGTCGCGATCCGCACGTGGTCGCGTGCCTCGACGATCATGCCGGACTTCATCGGCCTCACCATCGCCGTGCATGATGGCCGCCGCCACGTTCCGGTGTTCTGCACCGAGAACATGGTCGGGCACAAGCTGGGCGAGTTCGCGTTCACCCGGACCTTCCGCGGCCACCGCGGCAAGTCCGAGACGACGTCGAGGTCCCGCTAATGGAAGTGCGCGCACTTGCCTCGAACCAGCCGATCTCGGCGCGCAAGGTTCGGCTGATCCTGGATCAGATCCGTGGCCTGCAGGTCGCTGCGGCGGTCTCCGTGCTGGAGTACCTCCCCCAGCCGTCGGCCAAGATCGTGCTGAAGACCGTGAAGTCCGCCGCGGCCAACGCGGAGAACAACTACAACCTGAACCCGGACGCACTGCTGGTGAAGCGGGCGTTCGCGAACGAGGCGCCGACCCTGAAGCGTTTCCGCGCACGCTCGCGTGGCCGTGCCACCTCGATCCTCAAGCGCTCCGCACACATCGAGATCGTCGTCGAGGGGAACGAGGGCTTCTAATGGGCCGCAAAGTACACCCGTACGGGTTCCGCGTCGGCGTCTTCAAGGACTGGCAGTCCAAGTGGTTCAGCGAGCGCGACTACGCGCAGCTGGTCCAGGAGGACATGCGCCTGCGCCGTCTGGTGATGAAGCTCCTCCCCGACGCGGGCATCGCCGGCGTCATCATCGAGCGCAACGCGAACCAGCTCAATCTCACCGTCCGCACCGCCAAGCCGGGTATTGTCATCGGCCGCGGCGGGCAGAACGTGGAGCACCTGCGCGGTGCGCTGGAGCGTGCCACCGACCGCCGCGTGCGCCTGAACATCGACGAGATCCGCGTGCCGGAGCTCGACGCCGCACTGGTCGCCCGCTCCGTCGCCGACCAGCTGGAGCGCCGTGTGGCGTTCCGCCGCGCGATGAAGCAGGCCGTGCAGCGCACCATGCAGCGCGGCGCACTGGGCTGCCGCGTCCGCATCAGCGGGCGCCTGGGCGGCTCTGAGATGTCGCGGTCGGAGCAGGAGATGCAGGGGCGCGTCCCGCTGCACACGCTCCGCGCCGACATCGACTTTGGGATCATGGAAGCCCACACCACCTTCGGCCGTATCGGCGTGAAGTGCTGGATCTACAAGGGTGACATCGACCCGCGCGAATCGCCGTTGGCGATCGCCGGGGCAGAGACAACGGAGTAGCGCCATGCTGATGCCGCGGCGCGTCAAGTATCGCAAGCAGCACCGAGGCCGTCGGTCCGGCGCTGCGCAGACGGGCAACACAGTCGCCTTCGGCGAGTGGGGCCTGCAGGCGCAGAGCACGGCGTGGGTCGATTCGCGTCAGATCGAGTCCGCTCGACGCGCGATCACCGGCTCCCTTCGCCGCGGTGGCAAGGTCTGGATCCGCCTCTTCCCGGACAAGCCCGTGACGAAGAAGCCGGTCGAGACCCGCATGGGCAAGGGCAAGGGCCCCGCCGACCACTGGGTCGCGGTCGTCAAGCGCGGCCGCGTCATGTTCGAGGTCGCCGGTGTGACCGAGACCGCCGTCCGCGAGGCGTTCCGCCGCGCCCACCACAAGCTGCCCGTCGACACCAAGGTGATCGGGCGCGAGGAGAACGGCGAATGAGCGCCAAGGAAACCACGGAGCTGCGCGAGCGCACCGAGGCTCAGTTGCGCGAGGATCTGGAGTCCGCCCACCAGGCGCTCTTCAACCTCCGCTTCCAGGCCGCGACGCGGCAGCTGGCCGATGTCTCGCAGGTGGCGAAGGCCAAGCGGCGCATTGCGCGCCTCAAGACCCTCGTCCACGAGCGCGTCCTCCTCGCCGAGGCTGACGCCGCCGGGAACGGGGAGTAAGCGATGGTCGAAGCACGACCGATCAATCACAAGGCGCGTGTCGGCACCGTGGTGTCCGACAAGGGCGACCAGACGATCATCGTCGCCATCGAGCGCGCGGCGCCGCACCGCCTCTACCACAAGGTGATCCGGCGCACGAAGCGCTACCCGGTGCACGACCCGAACAACGAGGCGACCCTCGGCGACACCGTGCGCATCGAGGAGTGCCGCCCGATCAGCAAGACCAAGCGCTGGCGCCTGGTGGAGGTCATCGTGGAGCGGGCCGTGGCGGAGATCGCCGCGACTGCCATCGACGCCACCCTTGTCAGCGAGGTGCAGCGGTCGGCCGCTCACGCCAGTGAGAGTGCCGCCGGGGAGCAGGCGACCGAATGATCCAGCAGCAGAGCCGGCTCAAGGTCGCCGACAACTCCGGCGCGCGCGAGTTGCTGTGCATCCGCGTGCTCGGCGGCTCGCACCGCCGCTACGCCGCCGTCGGTGACACCATCATCGCCAGCGTCAAAGAGGCCCAGCCGAACGGCAACGTGAAGAAGGGCGACGTCGTCCGCGCCGTCGTCGTGCGCACCGCGCACCCCTTCTCCCGTGCCGACGGCTCCTCCATCAAGTTCGATGAGAACGCCGCCGTGATCCTCGCGGACAAGGCCGGGAACCCGCGCGGTACGCGCATCTTCGGCCCTGTCGCCCGCGAGCTTCGCGACCGCGAGTTCATGCGCATCATCTCGCTCGCGCCGGAGGTGCTCTAATGGCTGCCCGCGTGAAGCGTGAGGACACCGTCGAGATCAACACCGGCAAGGACCGCGGCAAGCGCGGTCAGGTGCGTCGCGTCATCCCTGCGGAGAACCGCGTCGTCGTCGCCGGTCTGAACATGGTCAAGCGGCACCGCCGCCAGCGCAGCGCCAACGAGGTCTCCGCCATCGTGGAGATCGAGGCGCCCCTGCACCTGTCGAACGTGCAGCTCGTATGCCCGTCTTGCTCGAAGGCCGTCCGTGTCGGCTTCAAGCTCCTGGAGGACGGCAAGAAGGTGCGGGTCTGTAAGGCCTGCGGGGAGGCGATCGGCTGATGGTGACCGCGGCCCCATCCCTCAAGCAGAAGTACCGTGACGAGGTCGTCGCGGCGCTGAAGCGTGACTTCAACTACGCCAACCCCATGCAGGTGCCCACGCTGACCAAGGTCAGCGTGAACATCGGCCTGGGTGAGGCGCTGACCAACGGTCGCGCCGTCGACTCGGCGGTCAGCGACCTGCAGGCCATCACCGGACAGAAGCCGATGGTGAACCGCGCGAAGAAGGCGATCTCCAACTTCAAGCTGCGGGAGAACAACCCGATCGGCGTCTCGCTGACGCTGCGCGGTGACCGCATGTGGGAATTCCTTGACCGCCTGGTGAACCTCGCGCTGCCCCGCACGCGCGACTTCCACGGCGTGTCCAGCAAGGCGTTCGATGGCCGTGGCAACTACTCGCTCGGCCTGCCGGAGCAGATCATCTTCCCGGAGATCAGCTTCGACCAGGTAGAGCGTGTGCGCGGCATGCAGATCAACATCATCACGTCGGCCCGGACCGACGAAGAAGGTAAGCGGTTGCTCGAGTTGCTCGGCATGCCGTTCGCCAAGTAGGAGCAGGCACGATGGCGAAGATGTCGCAGATCGTGAAGTCGGGCCGGAAGCCGAAATTCGAAAATCGGCACCGCAACCGTTGCCAGGTCATGTGGGCAGACCGCCCCTGTGGCCGACCGCGCGGATTCATGCGCCAGTTCGGCATGTGCCGCATTTGTTTCCGGACGCTTGCCAACCAGGGCAAGCTCCCGGGCGTGAAAAAGTCCTCCTGGTAACCGGTCGAACGCGACCGAAGTACCGGCGGAAGGCAGGCTGAGATCCTATGAGTATGTCGGACCCCCTGGCGGACATGTGCACGCGTATCCGCAACGCCGCGAGTGCGCGGCACGAGAGCGTGCGCGTTCCCGCCTCCAACGTGAAGGCAGCTGTTGCTGACGTCCTCCAGCGTGAGGGCTTCATCGGCGGGTACACCGAAGAGACCGAGGGCTCGCGCCGCTACCTGCGGCTCAAGCTCAACTATCGTGCGGACCGCCGCGCGGCGCTGGGCGGCATCCGCCGCGTCTCGCGCCCCGGCCTCCGCGTCTACGTGAACAAGGGTGAGATTCCCCGGGTCTACGGTGGCCTGGGGGTCGCGATCATGAGCACGTCGCACGGCGTGATGTCGGGCCAAGAAGCCTGGCGTCAGAAGGTCGGCGGCGAAGTGCTCTGCTACGTCTGGTAGGAGACCCTCATGTCGCGCGTAGGCCGCCTGCCCATCCCGATCCCGAATGACGTCCAGGTGACGCTCAACGGCCAGCACGCCCGCGTGCAGGGGCCGAAGGGCGTGCTGGAGCACGACGTCCACGCCGCGATCAGCGTCACGCTGGAGGACGACACCATCGTCGTTGCCCGGCCGTCGAACGCGCCCAGCCACCGCGCGCTGCACGGCCTGACCCGTGCGCTGCTCGCGAACATGGTCACGGGCGTCTCCACCGGCTTCCGCAAGTCGCTGGAGATCGCCGGCACCGGGTACCGCGCAGAGCTGCGCGGCACCAACCTGATGCTGAACCTTGGCTACTCCCACCCCGTCGAGATGGAGCCCCTGCCGGGCGTCAGCTTCGAGGTGGAGACCCCGACCCGTCTGCACATTGTCGGCATCGACAAGCAGGCAGTCGGCCAGCAGGCCGCCCTCGTCCGCGAGAAGCGCCCGCCCGAGCCGTACCGCGGCAAGGGCATCCGCTACTCCGACGAGGTGATCCGCCGCAAGGCCGGAAAGACCGGACGGTAAGAAGACATGGCGACCACTGACACCTCCCGCGTCGCGCGCATCCGCCGCCACGCCCGACTCCGCAAGAAGGTTGCCGGCACCTCTGAGCGGCCGCGGCTCGCCGTGTTCCGCTCCAGCCAGCACATCTACGCGCAGGTCATCGATGACGGCGCCGGCCGCACGCTGGCGCAGGCCTCCGACCTGGAGGTCGGGCTCCGCGACGGCGGCGGCACCAAGACCGAGCGCGCCCGCAAGGTCGGCGCGCTGCTGGCCCAGCGGGCCAAGCAGGCCGGGCTGGAGGCCGTGGTCTTCGACCGCGGCGGCTTCGAATACGCCGGGCGCGTGCAGGCTCTCGCCGACGCCGCCCGCGAAGAAGGGCTGGTCTTCTAATGGTTCAGCAGCGTGATCGCGGCGATCGGCCGCGTCGTGACCGCCGCCGCGAAGAAGAAGAGTCCGAGTTCATCGAGAAGGTCGTCTTCATCAACCGCGTCGCGAAGGTCGTGAAGGGCGGTCGCCGCTTCTCCTTCACCGCCATCGTCGTGGTGGGTGACGGCGCCGGGCGCGTGGGCTTCGGCCTGGGCCGCGCCAACGAGGTGCCGGAGGCGATCCGCAAGGGCGGCGTCATCGCGCTTCGCTCCATGATCACCGTGCCGATGCACGCCAGCACGATCGCGCACGACACCGTGTCGCAGTACAAGGCGTCCACCGTCGTCATGCGTCCCGCCTCCGCCGGTACCGGCCTCATCGCCGGTGGCGCGGTGCGCGCCGTCATGGAGGCTGCGGGCGTCAAGGACGTGCTGACCAAGTCGCTGGGCTCCAGCAACCCGATCAACGTCGTCCGCGCCACTCTCACCGGCCTCGAGTCGCTGCGGCACCCGGCTGCGGTCGTCGCGGAGCGGCGTGCGCTGGCGGCAGGAGCGTAACCCGATGGCCACCAAGCTGAAGATCACGTGGGTGAAGTCCGCCATCGGCTACGCCGATGACCAGAAGCGCACCGTGCGCGCGCTCGGCCTCCACCGCCTCCACGAGACCGTGGAGCACGACGACAACCGCACCATCCGTGGGATGGCGCACAAGGTCCGTCACCTGGTGACGGTGGAAGAAGTCGAGTAGTGGAACAGCACGAGCTGCGCCAGGCACCCGGCGCCAAGCACTCCAAGAAGCGCGTCGGTCGCGGCCAGGCCTCCGGGCAGGGCACGTACGGCGGTCGCGGTCGCAAGGGCCAGAAGGCACGCGGCTCCGTCCGTCCTCAGTTCGAGGGCGGTCAGATGTCGATCGTCCGCCGACTGGGCCACAAGCGCGGCTTCCGCAACTTCGCGCGCATCGAGTTCCGCGCCGTCGGTCTCCGCGACCTGGCGAAGCACTTCGCTGCGGGCGCGAGCGTCGACGCCGAGGCGCTCGCCGCCGTCGGCCTCATCGACAACGCCGCGACGCCGTTCAAGGTGCTCGCGACCGGTGCGATCGACCACGCCCTGACCATCACCGCGCCGCGGCTGTCCGAGGCCGCGAAGAGCGCGATCACGGCGGCCGGTGGCTCCTTCACGGAGACCGCAGCAGCCGAGCACCGCGTGCGCAACCGCATCCACCGCCGCAAGGCGGCCGCGGCTGCCGGTGCGGCGACGGCCGCGGCGGCGACGACGGCGCAGGGAGAGTAGTCAGTGGCGAGCCAGCAGACGACGCGGCGACCTCAGCTCCTGCAGGCGGGCATTGATGCCTTCGCCCAGCAGGACGTGCGCAGGAAGATCCTGTTCACGCTGGGGATGCTCATCGTCTTCCGGTTCGCCGCGCACATCCCGATCCCGAACGTCGACCCGGAGGCGCTGCGTCGCACCTTCGACAACAATGCCATCCTCGGCTTCCTGAACATCTTCTCCGGTGGCGCGCTGCGCAGCCTGTCGGTCGCGGCTCTGGGTGTGTACCCATACATCACCGCCTCGATCATCATGCAGCTCGCCGTGCCGCTGATCCCGCGCCTGCAGGCGCTCTCGCAGGAGGGCGGCGAGGCCGGTCGGCAGCGCATCCAGATCTACACGCACTGGATGACGGTGCCGCTGGCGGTGCTGCAGGGCTACGCGCAGCTGCTGCTGATCCAGCAGCTCGGTGGCGTCACCAACATCGGCTTCGGCGGCGGCAACACGCTGGCCACGGTCGCCGCGCTCTCATCGATGGTCGCCGGGACGATGTTCCTGGTCTGGATTGGCGAGCTCATCTCGGAGCAGGGCATCGGCAACGGCGTCTCGCTCATCATCTTCGCAGGCATCGTCGCGGGCCTGCCGAGCATCCTCGGCAGCAGCCTGTTCACGGGCGTGGGCACGGCCGTCACCGGCCTGCTGACGCTCGCGGTCATCGCGGTCGGGCTTGTGTACGCGATCATCTTCGTGCAGGAGGCGCAGCGCCGGATCCCGGTGCAGTACGCACGATCGACCTTCCGAGGCGGGCGCATGTACCGCCAGCAGGGTCAGACGCACATCCCGCTGCGCGTGAACTCCGCCGGCATGGTGCCACTGATCTTCGCCTTCTCGATCATGATCTTCCCGCCAGTGTTCGCGCAGTTCGTCGCGACGACCGTCGATGTCGGCTGGATCGCCAGCACCGCGAAGTTCGTCCAGAACGCGTTTGCGCCCACGGCGCCGCTTTACTGGCTGATGGTCTTCCTGATGGTGATGATCTTCTCGTTCTTCTACACGCTGGTCGTCTTCCAGCAGCAGAACCTGGCTGAGAACCTCCAGCGGCAGGGCGGCTTCATCCCGGGCATCCGCCCCGGCCGCCCGACGCAGGAGTATGTGATGCGTGTGCTCATTCGCATCACCTGGGGCGGCGCTATCTTCCTCGGCATCGTCTCCGTGGTGCCGTTCTTCGCGCAGGCCGTGACCGACGTGCAGTCGGTGCAGGTGAGCGCGGCTGGTCTGCTCATCGTCGTGGGCGTCGTGCTGGACACCATGCGCCAGATCGAGGCCCAGATGATGATGCGCAACTACGAAGGGTTCATCTCCTAATGCAGCTCATCCTCCTCGGCCTGCCGGGTGCGGGTAAAGGCACGCAGGCGGCGCTCCTCGCAGACCGCCTGGGCCTGCTCCACATCTCCACGGGCGACCTGTTCCGCGCCGCCGCCGCCGAGGGCACCGAGCTGGGCAAGCGCGCGCAGGAGTTCATGTCCCGCGGCGAGCTCGTCCCGGACGAGGTCACGATCAACATGCTGCTGGAGCGCATCGCGCGCCCGGACGCGGCCGCCGGCATCATGCTGGACGGCTTCCCCCGCACCATCCCGCAGGCCGAGGCGCTCGA
>Ga0256364_1000069_pt1 | contig 12094 bp, 1 predicted proteins | sample MistaT_3_FD_186094 | JGI IMG/M metagenome (GOLD analysis project Ga0256364, IMG submission 186094) | Metatranscriptome of freshwater microbial communities from Mississippi River, Louisiana, United States - Miss_Atlam_RepC_8d (Metagenome... | ecosystem: Environmental > Aquatic > Freshwater > River...
CGCGCCGCGTTGGACGTTTCGCCCGAGGCCAGCACGCAGGTGGTGTTCGCGGACACACGCAGCGTCTGCGTGTGATTCGTGAAGGTTCCCGCGAGGAACTTGGCGCGCGCAGTAAGGGCGTAGCCCAGGTAGTTCGCGTAGCTCGACTTCACCTGGAACGTGGTCGACGTTGCAGCCGTCGTCTGCCCAGCGGAGAAGGAGATGGCGAGCGCTGCGGGTCCGGACACCGTCGACTGACGGCGCGCCGTCGTCTGCGGCGGGATGGGGCAAACCGCTGTGCATGTGTCCACGTACGTGCACGTCACCGCCAGCGGGCCGACGTTGAGCGTCAGCGCCGACGTGGGCTGGAAGTCCCAACCCTTCGCGGTGATGACGGCGCCCTTCGAGAGGACGAGCCAGTCAGGCTCGACGTGGTCCAGCAGCGCGTTGCCGACCGGGCACACCGCCGTGTAAAGTGGCTTCGACACGAGGGGTGGCACACCCGCAATGTTGACCGTGAAGGACAGGGTGTATGTGGACGTAGGCGAGGCACCCTTGAACTGAAGCAGCACGTACGTTGCGATGCCGTTGCTGACGGACACGGTGTTGCCCGTGACGCGGTCACACGACTTCTGCCAGACTGCGTCGGACACACCGCTCGGCGCGGTGCTGAGGCACGGCGGCGGGGGCGAGACGCTGGCAGTCATGGACGGCGTCGATGTGAAGGAGGTCACAGTGTTCCCTGCGACGTCCGCGACGCGGATCACGGGTTGCTGATCCAACTGTCTTTTGCCCGTCGTGAACATGGAGAAGGTGCCCACAAAGAAGAGCTGAGCAGGCGTTCCCTGCGTCACTGTGAAGACGAAAAGCGCGGTGAAGTCCACCAGAGGGGTCGCGGTGGGCACTGGCGTTGGCGCTGCCGTCGTGGGCGCGGGCGTCGTTGGAGGCACAGGCGTGGTCGTCGGCGGCGTCTGCGTTGTCGCGGGTCCAGTGATGCGGGGCATCTCGATGGCGTGCGACTTGGTGCGGGTGTAAGAGATCTCCTTCGCAGGGATCGCATAGATGCACGAGACGAACCCACGGCCGCGCTGCGTGCAGGCGATAGGTTCCGGGCAGCTCGAGTTGGTCGCGCTTCCAGTTGGCGCGCTTGTGGACGTCGAGCCGTCTGTGTTGTCATCCGTGACGTCGCTGCCGTTCACTTGACCGCTGTACGAGGGGATGGGAAGGGCTGGGTTCGTGGAGAAGAAGACAGCGTAGTTGCCGACAAGCGGCAGCACTGCCTGCAGACCGGCCAGGGTGACGGTCGATGTGCCGTTCGTCGTCAGCTGCGACGGCACGCGGCCAGACGCGTTGTTCAGAGGCATGTCAGTCGTGATGTAGACGGTGCGGTTCTTGATGTCAAACTCACGCATCCAGTTGTCTGCTGCATCGCGGAACCGTGCCGTCAGCGGGTCGATCGACACCAGTGCAGCTGACGGATACGACGTTCGTGCTGTGGAGTCGATGGTGAGCTGCGTCGTCGTCGCGATGTACGCGAACCGGAAGCCGAAGGAGCTGAACACAGGCGGCGTTAACGTCGACACCTCCACGGCACCGGACGTCGGTGCCGACACCGCCGGGACGGGGCAGAGCACCGTGCACGTGTCGACGAAGATGGTTTGGATCGAGGCACCTCCGTTGAAGCGGCAAACGGTCGACGAGGAGCTGGCGGCTGTGTAGCCCCAGCCCTTGATGGTGATCACCGTTGCGCCAAGCGTGCCAGCTTCGGGCACCAGCCGAGAGATGAGGTTTGTCGTCGAGTCGCACTGCGCGATGCGAATAGGCGCGGAGTCTAGGGTCAACACTGCTCCGGACGACACCGTCGCGGAGAAGCGGATCTTGTAGAAGGCGCCCTCGGCACCGTTGAGGATTCGCATTCCTGTGTACGTCACGATGCCGCTTGTCGTCGCCGCCGCCGCACCAGACAGCGTCGCCACGTCCGTTGCAGACGACGTGCCGTTGATGATGAGAAGCGACGTCGACACTGTTGCCGTTTCCGACGACGCGGTGTTGTCGGCGACGTCGCTAAAGCGCACGACGGGCGTCACCGTGAGGGCCTCCTTGTTGCTGCTGAAGCTCGCAAGGGCGCTCGAGAAGGTCAGCCGCGTCGCAACGGCGCTCACCGTGAAGGTCACCGTCTGGTTGCTCACGCCGCTCCAGGAGCAACCAATATTGAGCACGTAGGTTCCTGCGCCCGGGAAGTCCATCGACAGGTCGGTGAAGGTCGCTGCACCGTCGACGATGGCGACACGTAGCGTGCCACGGAGTCGGCCGTAGATGGCGTCGTTCAGTGGCGCCGTGGGTCGCGTGAGGAGGCTGATGGAGGCGAACTGACCACGCAGCGGCACGTCGCGGGTCTGCACGTCGGTGAAGGCGCTGTCGTAAAAGACGATGGCGAGGTTGGGGAGGTACACCGTCGGGCTCGCGGTCACGCTGTATCCAGACGTCTTGATGCTGCCGTACGTGACGCCGTCCACGACCTTCGGCGCGCCCCACGTCGCGCCGAAGAAGGACGGTTCGCCAACGTAGTAGTAGTACACGGCGTTGTTCGTGAAGGACTGACCGTCGAGCGTTACCTGAATGGTCGTGTTGCGCGGGGTGGACTGCGACGCCGGTTGGCACGTGATGGAGGTGGAGCTGACGAAGGTGGCGGGGTACGTCACGCCGCCAGCCAAGCACGCGAGGTAGTCCGTATTCAGGAAGCCCGTGCCGACGATGGTGAGGGGGTCAGTCATCGTCAAGCCGCCGCGCTGGCTCGGGAGGATGGACGTCACCTGCGGGATGTTCGCCTGCGTCACGAGAACGTCGTTGCTGGTGAAGCTGTTCACGCCCATCATGGCGACCTCGAGCGGCACCGCCACGCATGGGTCGAAGGAAGTCACCATGGGTGCCTGGCACGTGATGAAGCTGCTGTTGTAGTAGGTGCCAGTGAGCTGTCGGTTCAGTTTCGAGCCGAACTTGCACAGGATCGAGTTGCTTCCCAGGCTCATGAAACCGTTGCCTCGGATCTGCACAATTGTCCCTCCGCTGCCGTCGACCACGTTAGGCGAGATGCTCTCCACGTCGTAAAGTACGGCGGCCATGAGGTGGCTTCGAGTGAGTTGGTTCACGACGATAAGCTGTCGGTCCCAGCTGCGTAGCCAGCCGGCGACAGGGATCTGCATCTCTGTCGTTGACTGCTCATAGGACAACCGCAAGGCCACATCGTACTCCACGGCAAGGTCACCACTGAGCTTGGCGACGTATCCTGGGGCGGTGCCGTTCGGGTGCATACCAACGTAGATGGCATCGACGTAGCTGTCGTACAGGATGAAGGTGCAGTTGATCATGCCCGTGGCACTGATGACAATGTCTTCGTAGTTGCCAGCCGCCGTCTTGATGTTTGAGCCAGCAATATTCTGACGCACCATGAGCATCTTCGAGACGGAGTTCTCCACGAAGCGAATTGCGGCGTAGAGGTGGTTGTTCAAGTAAGCCACATGCGACACCTCTTCGCAAATGCGCGCGTCGCACGCTTCGGGGTACCACTGGTACGCCAGGCGGAGGCTGTTCTGCGACGCGGTGGGCAAGAAGATCTTCATGAACGTGACTGTCGACGTGCGATCGAAGCCGCCCACGATGATGTAAGGCGGGCTGTCGACACCGCTGCCGGGGACGTAAGTGATCGTCGTCGCGTCGAGGAACTGCGCCAGGCGGATGACCTGGTTCATGCGTGGGTGCGTGAAGCCCTTCTTGATGTCGGACGCTTCCCACAGGAACACTCGGCCGACAAAGAGCTCGTCGTATCCAATGTCAACGCCCGTCGCTCGGTAGAGCACGTACAAGGAGTCAGTTGAAGGGTCCAGCACGGCCCCGCGCGGGTAGTGCGTCACCTCAGACGCTGTGCCTCCTGTATTGTTGAAGCTGTAGAGCGCCTGGGTGACGAGGTTCACGGTGAAGTAAGAGCACGACGTCGGGGTGGGGAAGGACGAGGCCGACGGCTGGAAGACCTGCAAGGCCATGCCACCCTTCTTCGCGACGAGGAAGACCATCCAGTTCCGGGATGTGTGGTAGATGGAGGTGACGATGACGTCTAAGGCGGTGTTGGATCCGATGTCGCAAGCTGCGGTGAAGACGAAATCGTTCGGGTCGTTGGAGCCCGTGCGGCGGCGGAACTGCGCCACCTGCTTTCCGCTGCCGGCCCAGACGTACTCAAACCCGTCGGACGAATTGTACGTCTGAAGGCCGCCGCCAATGCGCGGCTTTGTGAGGCGTGCGGCGGTGGAAACTTGGACGCGCGCGAAGACACCCATCTTGTTGCTGCCGCTGGAGGTGCTTACGGTGCATGAGGCGCCCGTGTAGCCGCTGCTGCAGGTGTTGCACGTCGTGCCGGACCAGTACCCTTGCGTTGCCGTCTGATAGCACTTGCACGCACCGGTCAGCTGGTTGCACGTTCCGTGCGCGTTGCACTGGCACTCTAGGTTGCACTTCGCACCCCACAGTCCAACCGCGCAAGATTCGCACGCACTGCCGGCCCAGAAGCCCCTAGTCCAAGAGGACGGGCACACGCAAACGCCGCTGCTGCTGCAGGCGCCCACCCCGCACGACGAGCGGTCGCAAAAGGTGGAGCAACTTGAGCCGTAGTAGTTCGCTTGGCAGACGCACAGTCCGGCATTGTCGCACGTGCCCCTGCCGCTGCATGTTGTAGCCGCATTGCAGGGCACGGTGCACGTCAGACCGTAGTACCCCTTGACGCACTTGGTGCAGCCGGTCGTGACGTTCCAGAAGCCCTTGCCGGTGTTGGCGTAGCAGAGGCAAACGCCTGTCGCGGGGTCGCACGGCTGGCCGTTGCAGTTACACGTCTGGCTGCAGTCTGTGGTGAGGTCCCAGAACCCGAAGGCACAGGTCGCGCATGTGGAGCCCGACCGATGCCCAAGGCAGCCAGTGCAGAGCGCAGCATCGACGTCGCAGGGCCTGGGAGTGCCAAGGGCACCGGTACAGACTTGATACGCGGAGTTGCAGACGCCGCCGTGGCACGTCGTAGCGTCGCAGAACTCGGAGCAGTCCACACCATAGTAGTTGGGGGCGCACGAGCAGTAGCCCGTCATGGAGTCGCACGTGCCGTGGACGCACATGAGGCCGCTGGTGCACGGCACGAAGACGCTGCAGTCGCGGCCCGTCCAGCGCGGCGCGCACGAGGTGCATAGCTGGCCGGCCCACGACCCGGAGACGTCATTCTGGCAGTCGAGGGTGCCTGGGCTGAAGCTGGTCTTGCGGGGGCCCTTCACGTAGGTCACGTTGAGCGAGTAGGTCGCGCTTGCTTGGCACACCACGCGAACGGTAGCGAACTCGTCCGTGTTCTTCGTGTTCAGGGAGCAGCTCTCTGAGGAGGAAGTGGACGTCTGGCTGCACGAGGGTGCACCGAGCAGGTCGGGGAGTGGCGTTGTCGTCGACATAATCTTGGTGGTGGTGTCGACGGCGCTTTCCGTGTACGTCGGTGAGCGCTCGCACATGACGGCGCCTTCGCCGTACGCGAGGGATGTGCTTGGGACGCTGTTGAGCTTTGACTCAAGGCACGTCATCTCGCCAATCTTAACGGTGGCGAGCGCAGTGGGGCCTGACGTGTACGTGTGCCCGATGAGGTACGCGCAGCGCGGCACCGCGTAGTACGCATTGTCGTTGGCGGTGTAGATCACGCCCTTGGGGGGTGGGTTCGCTGTGGGGTTGAGGTAGAAGTTGTGCAGCTTAGCGTTGTCAAGAGAGCACGTGGCCATGTTGTTGTCGTACTTGCAATAGGGCAGGATGAGGCAGCTGAAGGAGTCGCCGTCCCAGTCATGGCAGGGGCCCACACCAATGATCGAGGTGCCGGGGCTCATCGAGAGGGTCGTGATCTCAAAGTCGGTCATCGACGCGCCTGGGAAGGCGAAATTGTGCTGGCAGGCGAAGTTGTTGTCGCCGTAGTCGATGTACATGCACGGACGTGGAGTGGCGCCATCGGTGGTGCACGTTGTGGAGTCGACCCAGTTCGTGAGGCAGTCAGCGATGGGATTCGCCAGGGCGCATTGCATGCCATCCCAGTGGCAAAGACCGCTGAAGTCGGTGGCGCAGGTATCCTCATCATGGTTCCCGGGCCAGGTTGCGTCGAGGCACTTCGGGTTAGGTCGCATGCCATCGATAATCACCTTCTGGCTGCAGAACTGATTGGCGCTGCGGTCGTTGCCGATACCAATGTCAGTGAAGAGCTTATTGAAGAAATCGAAGTCCGACGGGGTTCGGATCCTCGCCAACAGGGCGCCCTCACGGTCGCAGCGATCATAGGCCAAGTCGGCAGTGGTGCAGTCGTCGGCACCCGCAAAGATTTGATAGCAACGCTCGTTGTAGTAGAACCACCCGTCCGCGCACCGCGTCGACGTCGTCACGTCGAGGTCGCAGTCCGCCGTTGCGCCAAGAGTCGCTGTAAACTTTGTCTTGGGTGCGATCCGGAATCCGTACCACGCGGAGGCGCCGACGAGTGCGGGAATGTTGCCCGACGTCAGCTGCATCGTTTCTCCGGCGAACGTGGTGCAGTCGTCGCCCGTGTACCCGAACGAGCACGAGTTGCACTCCGACGACGGGTCGTAGAAGCCTAACGCGGCGTTGTTGACGCAGTCGCACATAGCCGAGAAGTACGTGCAAAAGCCGTGGTTGTGGCAGCAGCCCGTGACCATGCGGTACGTGAGGTCGAAAGTGGACAGTCGGTCCGTGATCAGGCGGATCGCGGCGTAGTTGTAGCCAGCCGGCACTTGCACCTTACACCACGCCGAGCTGCCCTTGGGGTTCCACGCGTCCGCCTGCGTGCAATCCGTCACTAGGTTGTTGTTTGTTGACGTGGTGCTGGAGGTCATGTTGGTACTGCCACCGTCGCAAGAATCTGCGTGCGCTTGCTGCTGCAGCTGCTGAATTTGGTCAAGCGTCAGTTCCACCAGCACGCCCGAGGCAATGTAGGACGATCCAATGAGCGATATGTCTGTGTAGTACTTGAGCAGCACAATTTCGGCCAAAATAACAGCTTCGACCGGCGTCGTGCCCGACAGCGAGATGTTAAAGAAGACTTCTGAGTACGGCGTCACTTGGTACACGCCGACGTCATACTCACCGAGCGGCTGCAGCGTGACGCGGTTGATGTTGGTGACGGCCTTACCGGCTGTGTCGCAGTTCGAGCCGAAAAAGCCGCTCTGTGCGTCGCACGTGTCGCATAGCGCACCTGTGAAGTGACCTGTGCAGACGCAGGCTCCATTGACGAGTGACCCGTGGACGCAAGTGGACTCGCAGGAGGTGCCGAAGTAGCCTGCAAGGCACTTGTTACAGGTTGTACCATTCCAGTGGCCGAGCGTCGCGGAAGCGTCGCACGCGCACTTACCGGTAAGACCGGCGTTGTAAACGGCGTAGGACGTGCACTTGCCCATGCTGCAGATGAAGCCGTCGAAGCAGGTGCAGATGCCGCCGGGGCCCGTCGGCGCCGAGTTGGCGGGGCAAGGCGACCCATTCGACGGCGACTCGCACTGTGCGATGCCCTCATTGTTTGTTTGGAAGTAGAAGCTCCCTGGGTACGAATCGCTGACGGTGCCAGAGTTGTCGACGGACGCGTAGTACACGTAGTAGTACGACGACGGCTGTAGATTGTACGCGTAGACGCTCGCCGTGGCAAGCGTCGCCGAGTCTAGCTGCAGCGTCACTTGACCATACGCAAGGCAAGGTTGTGCTGTGTCGTACGTGAGCAGCGTCACGGTGTCGTAGATGCCGGAGTCGATGTCTGATCGCACGCAGTAGTACACGTTCTGCTGGATCGAGGACTGGAACTGAATGACGCTGTACAAGGCGCTGACCTTCAGACTGCGCGGCGTGACGAAGCCGATGCTACCTCCGGTGGAGAAGCGCACGGGGAAGTGCTCCGCAAAGTTGCCGCTCGCGTCGCTTGTGTAGAACGCCACCATGTAGCTGGTGCCTGGAGCGAGGATCCCTGTAAGGTCGAAGTTAAAGTAGCCCGCCGTGATTTCGAAGGTGGTCGGCGCCTGCAGGCAGCTTGACAGCGCGTCGACGGCAGTATGTGCAATATTGTCGGCCACGCTCGGGTCGGCGATCGCGCACAACGCGTATGTCAAGTTGCCGCTCATGTCGGACGAATACGACACCCTGCAGCTTGTCGTGTCTGTGGTGGAGGACACTGACAAGTAAACCGATGGCACAGTCGCTGCGGGCGTCGTGAAGGTGAAGTCCGAGACAGGGGACACTTGCGTCCCGCCACAGAGCCGCGTCTTGACGCTGATGTAGGCGTGGTAAGCTGTGCCCGCCGTCAGGCCGTAGACGTCAATTTGCTGAAGCGAGTCGCTCGCCAAGGTCTCGTAATGGATTCCTGTGCAGAAGTCGTTCGAGGCATCGGTCGGCGCCGGGTCCGTCGACAGCAGCACGCACACGTCAAGCTGGCCGCCCAGAGTACCTGACGCATAGAGCGACAAGGACGTGGGTGTCGGCGCGGCGTGCGCGGTCACGTTCACTGTGGCGGTGGATAGGGCGGGGTCCGCAGTAAAGAGAAGGTTCACTGGGCCGTAGGTGGTACCGTCACTCGCAACGCCGATGCCGTACACGTCAACGATGGTGCATGACCCTGAGAGGATCGACGCATCAGTGGAGTCGGTGCCGCTCGCGCTCGCCTCCACAACGCTGTGCGACGACACGGCGCCAGGAATGGTGTAGCCGTTGTTGACGATGTCAGATGCCGTGTAGGACGAGATGTCGGTGCCTTGAATGAACGAAACGAAGACGATCGAGCCGGCATTGGTGTAAGTGAACGCGATCGTAATGGTCGACAGCGAGGCAAACGTGTGCGATGTCACGGTGATGGCGAGCGGCGACGGCGGAGGCGCAGGCGCGGGACCCGGGCCTGGCGCAGGGCCTGGGCCGGGAGCAGGGCCTGGGCCGGGAGCAGGGCCTGGGCCGGGGGCAGGGCCTTGGAGCAGCCTGCGCTGTTGTTGACTGTTGTGCTGTTGCTGTGATTGGGGTACGTTCCACCTGCGCTTGGCCGACAGGACGGCCCCAGACGTCAGCGGGGTGTCACGGTGAAGCTGTTTGAGCGCGGCGAGAAGGTGCTCATGCTTGATCCGGATGGGCTCGGGCTCTCCTCCACCGTGTTCCATTTCCTCAGGTGCCGACTTCTTCTTTTTCTTCTTGCTGACGTGGGACGAATCGGGAAGTGCCTTGGCGTTGCGTTCATACTGCTGCCGGGACTCGATCTCAGCGAGGTGCCGGGCAACGCCATACAACGCGTACAAAGCCGTCAGATCTGCCGTTTTCAGCGTGCAATACCCGTGGGAGCCGCAGTTGATGGTGCCGCAGCTCGGCACGTACGTTACGGTCAGCGACCAGGAGGCATCTGTAACGGTCTGCGTCATGTTGGCACCGGGCGTGGGGACTATGATGAGGTACAGCACTTGGTCGTATTGGAAGCCGAAAGCCCCGCCTCCGGTGGTCATCCCGCAGGAGAGAGTGGGGTTGTACGTGTCGGGGTACACGTTGCAGTAGTCGCCGGAGCGTGTCACGATGGAAAGGAACGCGATGCCAGCTGGGTGGGTGAACGTGACGGAGACGTCGGTGTTGGGCTTGGGAAGGACGTAGTACGTCTCACCGGGAAAGAAAAACGACGTCGACGGCACGACAATGTTGTTTGCATCGCCTGTCAGCGTGTGCGTCGCGACGCTCCGAGTGAGGCAGTCAGGACCTTCGTACCCATCGTAGCACGTGTTGCACGTCGAACCGGTCCAATACCCGTTGCTGCTGTCGTAGTAGCAGGCGCAACGGGTGTCATCGAAGCACTGGCCGTGGAAGCACTGCGAGCTGCCGCACAGCTTCTTCCCGCAGTCTGAGCCGTAGCGCGGGCTGCGGCAGGTGCAAAGGCCAGTCCCCGTGCGTCCATCGCTGCAGGTGCCGTTGTTGCTGCACACCTTACCGTTGTTCGGGTCGATGGGGCACTGAACACTGCAGTCCGCCGTCGCGTACGTTGGCGCGCAGATGCAGTGGCCGGTGCCACTGGAGCCGTCGTCACAGTAGCCGTGTCCACTGCAGATCTGGGTGGGGTCCACCTGCGGCGCAATGATGAAGTTCTGAGAATCACGGATGATGTTGGTGTTCTGTTTGGTGGGGCAAATGGTGCTGCAGTCGCTACCGAAGAAGCCTGGGAGGCAGACACAGGTGTCGGTCATGTTGCCGCAGTCGCCGTAGACACAAGCGTAGTTGGCGCCCGTGCTAAAGCGGCGCGCGCACTGCAGTGTGTTGCAGTTGGCACCCTTCCACGGGGGTTGGCACGTGTGACAGTTCGGGGAACGCCAGAAGCCCTTCACAGGGTCGGCGAAGCATCCGCCCGACGTCGAAGCTTGCACCTGCACTGAGTCGATGGCCGGGATCGCGCCCTGCGAGTGCCGCATGGTGATGACGACGCCAACGTAGGAGTCCACCACAGGGGTCGCGAGGGAAATCACAAGAGGCTTGTCGTTGCACGTGTCGGACGACTGCACCATGCAGTACTGCTTGACCGAGGGCGCGGTGAAACACCACGGCCCGTTCTCGTCGTTGTCGGGGTTGCGGCAGAAGTTGTTGGAGTCGCCCGCGAGGCCGTTCTCCACAAGACGTGGCAGGAAGCTCTGCGCCGACCACGGCAAGCATGCCGCGCCGGTTTTGCTTGTGTTGATGCCCCCGCGGTAGTCGAGGCCGGGGGCGTAGAAGGCGCCACCGTCGCGCGGTGCGGGAGAGGGTTTGTACTGCTCCGACTGCGTGTCCCACTGCGAGCGCGGCACACTGTACACGCTGGTCAGCGTCGTGTCCTCGCCGATGAGAGATATGTCTGCGATGAAGCCGCGGTGGCCCTTTTCGTACACATGGATCGCGGAGACGTTCGTCAGCGCGCTAATGAAGCTGAGTGCGAGCTTCGGGTAGCGCGTGACGGTCGTATCGCCAACCCAGCCGTTGCAGAGGTAGTACAGCCTGCAGTACTTGCCGGTTTGATAGCTCATGTTCTTCACCGAGCACGACGACACGTCTGCACTCAGAGTGCAGATGGTGTCCCAGTCGGTGTCGCCGAGTGCTTGGGAGGCGTCTTGGCAGGGAAGGCTCGGGTCGGCTGAGATGACCGAAGACCCAGGGAAAAGGCCGACGGCGGACGTGGTGCCCATGTACGGGACGGTCGCCGCCGCCGCAGCCATAGTCGAAACGGCGATGAAGAAAAGCGCCGAGGCGAAGGCGAGCACCCACGCTGCGTGAGGGCTCGGGGACGCCATCGAATCGAATGTTGGGAAAGCTCACAGAAAGAAGAGAGTGTGTGTGGTGTGGAGAGAGTGTGTGGGATGTTCTGCTGTGTTGCTGGAGAGAGCGAGACTACTGGTGTGTCTTCGCTTTCGTCCGATTCCGAGATTGCCGCGAAGCGGAGTGTTCCTGTTTGTTTTTTGGCGAAGGACGGACCGAAGAGAGAGAGAGACAGCCACTGAACCGGGGAGGGGTAGCAGTCGGGGGTTTGCAACCTCGATGTGGTTCCTGGGTTCTAATTGGCTTGAATGTTGGTCGTTCGTCGTCCAACTGGCGATTCCTTCGCACCGCTATGAGAATGGTCTTTGGAGGAGATGCACGAAACCGGTGGAAACGCAAATGTGTGCAATTGTGTTTCCGCGGTCGGCCTCGGTTCCAATCTCGCACGGTCACTGCAAATTGGGGGGAGGAGAGAGGGTGGTGTGGAGGAGGTGAGGGGGAACAAAAGAAGCGAAGCTGGAGAGCGGTGGGGTTACTCTGCTTGGCTTCTCTTTGGGGGGTGGTGCCGGCAAAAGATCAGTGGCTCCGTGTGGGGCAAACGACGCGCAAGGGTCCTCAAGCGGTAAACACGAGAAGGGGCGCGACGAGGGGGGGTTCACCGGGAGCACACGGCCAAAGCGGCAGCGCGCAGAAAAGAGGGGGGGATAACTTTTTGATGGCGTCAGGGGGTTGGTGACAGTGGTGCGGAGAGTCGTCGAATCGATGCGCTGGGGGAAAGCTTTTCGCCATCACCAGTCAACGATAAGCACTTGTGGCTCCAATAAAG
>Ga0256364_1000070_pt1 | contig 12071 bp, 8 predicted proteins | sample MistaT_3_FD_186094 | JGI IMG/M metagenome (GOLD analysis project Ga0256364, IMG submission 186094) | Metatranscriptome of freshwater microbial communities from Mississippi River, Louisiana, United States - Miss_Atlam_RepC_8d (Metagenome... | ecosystem: Environmental > Aquatic > Freshwater > River...
CCCGGTTCCACAAGTCGTACGGAGCTTTGGCCGGGAGGTACAGCAGGCTGTTGTATTCGAGCTTGCCCTCAACCTTGTTGTGGCTCCAGTCGAGTGGATCGCTGAAGTCATGGCTGATGTGCTTGTCGAACTCCTTGTACTCGTCGTCGCTGACCTCGTTGCGGGGGCGTACCCACAGGGCCTTTGCCGAATTGACGGTCTCGAACTCCTTCTCGCGCGGGTCCTTGGCCTTGTCTTCGTCACTACGGAAATCCTGCTTTTCCATCATGACCGGCAGCGAGATATGGTCGGCATACTTCTTGACGATGCTGCGCAAGCGGTAGAGATCGGCAAAATCCTGCTCGTCTTTCTTGAGATGGAGCACGATGCGGGTGCCGCGGGCTGGCACCTCCATGCTTTCGACGCTGAAGTCGGCCTCCCCACTGCTTTCCCAGTGCACACCGCTGTCCGCGGGTTCGCCGGCGCGGCGCGTGAAGACCTCCACCCGATCCGCGACGATGAACGCCGAGTAGAAGCCCACGCCGAACTGGCCGATCAACTGGCTGTCTTTCTTCTGGTCACCGGAAAGGCTGGCGAGAAACTGCGCCGTACCCGACTTTGCGATGGTGCCGAGGTTTTCTATGACCTCGTCCCGGGTCATGCCGATGCCGTTGTCGCTGACCGTGATGGTCTTGGCGACGTCATCGACCTCTACACGGATGCGTAGGTCGGGGTCGGCTTCGTACAGCCCGTTGTTACCGAGCGCCAGGAAACGCAGTTTGTCGGCGGCATCGGACGCGTTGGAAATCAACTCTCGCAGGAATATCTCCTTGTTGCTGTACAAGGAGTGGATCATCAGGTGCAGAAGCTGTTTGGCTTCGGTCTGGAATCCGCGGGTTTCTTTGGCGGCGGCTGTCATGTCTCCTCCCGGGGTACGATGGACCCCGTCGGATGTATGGGCGGGCTCGGCCTTTTCAAGCCTGTTCCTGCCCCGACAGCCGGCGCTGGCGCGAAAAGCGCCAGCCGCCTGCAGAACCTACCAGCCTGTTGCCCGCTTGATGCCGTTGCCGATGTCGGCCAGCGACTTGACGGTAGTAATGCCTGCCGCCTCCAGTGCGGCGAACTTTTCGGCTGCCGTGCCCTTGCCACCGGCAATGATGGCACCGGCATGCCCCATGCGTTTGCCGGGCGGTGCCGTGACACCGGCGATGTAGGACACCACCGGTTTGGTGACGTGGGCCTTGATGAAGGCAGCCGCTTCCTCCTCGGCACTGCCACCGATTTCACCGATCATTACGATGGCTTCGGTCTGCGCATCGTTCTGCAGCAGTCCGAGGATGTCGATGAAGTTCGAGCCCGGGATCGGATCACCGCCGATGCCCACGCAGGTACTCTGGCCGAAACCGTAATCAGTCGTCTGTTTGACTGCCTCGTAGGTGAGTGTGCCAGAGCGGGAGACGATCCCTACCTTACCCGGCTTGTGGATATGACCAGGCATGATGCCGATCTTGGATTCACCGGGAGTGATCACCCCGGGGCAGTTGGGGCCGATGAGACGCACACCGAGTTCGTCGCATTTCATCTTGACCACCAGCATGTCGAGCGTCGGGATACCCTCGGTGATACAAACGATGAGCTTGATGCCCGCAGCGGCCGCTTCGAGGATGGAGTCCTTGCAGAATGGTGCTGGCACGTAAATCACCGACGCTTCTGCGCCGGTCTCGCGCACGGCATCGCTCACGGTGTTGAACACGGGCAGCCCCAGATGCAACTGGCCGCCCTTGCCCGGTGTCACGCCTCCTACCATCCGCGTACCGTAGGCGATGGCCTGTTCGCTGTGGTAAGTGCCCTGCGAACCGGTGAAGCCCTGGCAGATAACTCGGGTATTCCTGTTGAGAAGGATGCTCATTACACAGCTCCTGCGGCTTTTACGACCTGCTCTGCAGCGTCGGTGAGACTCTTGGCGGCGATGATGTTGAGGCCGCTGTCTGCCAGTACCTTGGCACCCAGCTCGGCATTGTTGCCCTCCAAGCGCACGACGACGGGTACTTTCACGCCGACCTCCGAAACCGCTCCGATGATGCCTTCGGCGATGAGATCGCAGCGCACGATGCCACCGAAGATGTTCACGAGCACAGCTTTCACGTTGGCATCAGACAGGATGATCTTGAAGGCCTCGGTCACGCGCTGCTTGGTAGCTCCGCCGCCCACGTCGAGGAAGTTGGCGGGCTGTCCGCCGTGAAGTTTGACGATGTCCATGGTGCCCATCGCGAGCCCGGCTCCATTGACCATGCAGCCGATGTTGCCTTCGAGCGCGACGTAATTGAGCTCCCACTTGGTCGCCAACGCTTCGCGCGCATCGTCCTGCGAAGGATCGTGCATGGCCCGCAACTTGGGGTGACGGAACAGCGCGTTGCCGTCGATGTTCAGTTTGGCGTCGAGACAGTGCAGGTTACCCTGCTTGGTGATCACCAGAGGATTGACCTCCAGCAGCGACAGGTCATTTTCCACGAAGAGTTTGGCGAGCCCGAGGAAGATGTGGGTGAATTGCTTGAGCTGCTCGGCATTCAGACCCAAACGGAATCCCAGCTCGCGGGCCTGATAGGGTTGGGCGCCCGTCAGGGGATCGATGGTGGCCTTGAGGATCTTTTCCGGCGTTTCGTGCGCGACCTTCTCGATTTCCACGCCACCCTCGGTGGACGCCATGAACACTACCCGGCGCGAGGCACGATCGACCACTGCGCCCAGGTAAAGCTCTTTCTCGATGTCCGTGCAGGACTCGACGAGGATCTTGCTGACGGGCTGACCGTTCTTGTCGGTCTGGTACGTCACGAGGTTCTTGCCGAGCCACTTGGCGGCAAACGCCCTGATATCGTCTTTCGATTTCAGCAGCTTGACGCCACCGGCCTTGCCGCGGCCACCGGCATGCACCTGGGCCTTCACCACCCATTCCGTGCCACCGATCTTGTCGGCCGCGGCTGCCGCCTCTTCAGGCGTGTCGCAGGCAAAGCCTTTGGAGACCGGCAACCCGTATTCGGCAAACAATTGCTTGCCCTGATACTCATGTAGATTCATGGGAAATTCCCTGTGGGTGGAAGCAATTATTTTTTCTTGCGATTGGGGATGTGGATGGCATGCCCACCGACGGCCAGCGCAGCCTCGTGTACGGCCTCACTCAAGGCGGGATGCGAGAACACCATCATGGCCAGGTCTTCGGCGCTGCTGCTGAATTCCATGGCGATGGCCACCTGTTGCACGAGATCAGCCGCTGAGGGCCCGATGATGTGGCAGCCGAGAATCCGGTCGGTCCGGGCATCCGCCAGCATCTTGACCATGCCATCGGCGTCATTGGCCGCCAGCGCCCGCCCGCTTGCCACGAAGGGAAAGACGCCGACCTTGTACTCGATGCCGGCCGTCTTGAGCTGCTCCTCGGTCTTGCCCACCGAGGCAATTTCCGGATGGGTGTAGATGACAGCAGGCACGAGATCGTAATTCAGCGATGCTTTGTGGCCAGCGATATTCTCGACGACCATCACGCCTTCTTCGGACGCCTTGTGTGCCAGCATGGGCCCCCGCACGAGGTCCCCCACGGCGTAAACACCGGGCACGCCGGTACCGCAGTGGCCATCCACCTTGATGAAGCCGCGCTCGTCCTTCTGGACACCGCAGTCCTCACTCAGCAGGTCGACCGTGTAAGGCTTGCGACCGACGCAGACGATAAGCTTGTCGAAGATCTCTTCCTTCGACCCTTCCTTGTCGGTGAACTGGACTGCCACCTGCGGTACTGCACCATCCTTCACCTTGCTGCCAGTCACCTTGGCGCCGAGCCTGATGTTGAGCCCCTGCTTGGCAAAAATCTTGGCAGCCTCCTTGGCGATCTGCTGGTCGACCGCGGAGAGGAAGTGCTCGGAGGCCTCCAGTACCACCACTTCGCTGCCAAGACGCGACCAGACCGAGCCGAGCTCGAGACCGATGACACCGGCCCCGATGATGCCGAGACGCTTGGGGACTTCCTGGAATTCGAGAGCCCCCGTGGAATCGACCACCACGCCGGGTACGAGTGGGGTTGGTGGAATTTCGATTGGCACCGAGCCAGCAGCGAGGATCACATGCTGGGCGGTAATGACCTGTTTGCTGCCATCGGCCGCCGTGACTTCGACCTTGCGATCCTTGAGCAGCCTGCCCTTGCCGCTGATTCCGGTGACGCCGTTGGCCTTGAACAGCCCGGCGATGCCACCCGTGAGTTGCTTCACGACCTTGACCTTGCGGGCAATCATGGCTGGTACATCGATCTCCAGTTTGGCGACCTTGATGCCGTGCACATCGAAGCCGTGTGCCGCCTCGGCGTACTTGTGAGAGGAATCGAGCAAGGCTTTGGAGGGGATGCAGCCCACGTTGAGACAGGTGCCGCCGTACACGGGCTTGCTGGCTTCATCGATCCACTTTTCCACGCAGGCCGTCTTCATGCCCAGCTGCGCGGCCTTGATGGCAGCCACGTATCCGCCGGGGCCGGCCCCGATCACCACTACATCGTAATCAACTGACATATGCGTTTCTCTTCAACAGTAACTTCGGCTACACGCCCCGCAGGGGCCGGGGTCAGGTCAGACTTCCAGGAAGATACGCGCCGGATCCTCCAGCAAATCCTTGATGGTCACGAGGAACTGCACTGCTTCCTTGCCATCGATCATGCGGTGGTCGTACGACAGCGCCAGGTACATCATGGGAAGGATTTTCACCTCGCCATTCACCGCCATCGGACGCTCCTGGATCTTGTGCATGCCGAGAATGGCCGTCTGCGGTGGATTGAGGATCGGCGTGGACAGCAGCGACCCGAACACACCGCCATTGGAGATCGTGAACGTACCGCCGGTCATTTCGTCGATACTCAGCTTGCCGTCCTTTGCCTTGGCACCGAAATCGCCGATGGCTTTCTCAATCTGCGCAAGGCTGAGCGAATCGGCATTGCGCAGTACCGGCACCACCAGACCGCGCGGCGAGGAGACGGCGACACCCACATCCTGGTAGCCGTGATAGATGATGTCGTTGCCATCGATCGAAGCGTTGACGGCGGGGAAGCGCTTGAGAGCCTCCACGCTGGCTCGCACGAAGAACGACATGAATCCGAGCCGGACCCCGCCGTGTTTCTTCTCGAAGGTATCCTTGTAGCGGCTACGCAGAGCCATCACCGCCGACATGTCCACCTCGTTGAAGGTGGTCAGCATGGCGGTGGTTTGTGTGGCTTCGAGGAGTCGCTCGGCAATCTTGGCACGCAGTCGGGTCATGGGAACGCGCTGCTCTGGGCGGGCCCCCTGCGGCACGGCAATCGGTGCCGCCGGAGCCGGAGCTTCCGCCCTTGCCGCTGCGGGCTTGCTACCACCGATGAAATTAACGACATCTTCCTTGGTGATACGACCATCCCTGCCGGTGCTCGGCACCGAATTCGGGTCGAGCTTGTTCTCCTCGATCAGCTTGCGCGCGGCGGGACTCATGAGCACCTCGAGACTGCTCTTGTCCACAGGCGGTGCCGCAGGCGCCTTGGCCAGCGCCGCACTCGCAGCAGCTGGGGCTGCGGACACGGCCGCACCTGCTTCGATCACCGCCAGCAACTCGTTACTGACGATGACTTCGCCCTCCGCCTTGACGATCTTGCTCAGCACACCATCGGCAGGCGCAACCACTTCCAGCAGCACTTTGTCGGTCTCGATGTCGACGAGTAATTCGTCGCGAGCGACGGCCTGCCCCGGCTTCTTGTACCAGGTTGCGATACGACCGTCGGGAACCGACTCCGGGAGTGCAGGGGCCTTGATTTCTACTGCCATGACATCGTCCTCATTGAAAGCATCAGCTCGGATTTCTTGTAGTTGCCGGATCGGACAGCATCGTCCGAGCCGGAGTTAGCGGGACTCGAAGGCGTCCTTGAGGAACTGTTCCAGCTCCTTGTTGTGCAGAGCCCCGTAGCCAGCCGCCGGCGAGGCGGATGCCTCTCGGCCTGCATAAACGAGCTGCAGTGCCGGGTTGTGCTTGCCGATCACGTTGCGCATGTGGTGCTGACTCGAGTACCAGGCGCCCATGTTCTGCGGTTCCTCCTGGCACCAGACCACGGTCTGGAGATTGGTGTACGGCGCAATGACTTCTGCAAGCCGATCCTCAGGGAACGGATAGAGTTGTTCGAGCCGCACGATGGCCGTGTCCTCGAAACCCTTGTCGCGACGCCGGGCACGCAGGTCGTAGTACACCTTGCCACTGCAGAGAATGAGACGCTTCACCTGCTTGGGCTTCAGTGCATCGATCTCGCCGATCACGGTATGGAACGCGCCATTGGCCAGTTCCTCCAGCGAGGATACCGCCTCCTTGTGACGCAGCAGGCTCTTCGGTGTCATGACCACCAGCGGCTTGCGCAGAGGACGCAGCATCTGTCGCCGCAGCATGTGGAACACCTGTGCCGGCGTAGTGGGTACGCAGACCTGCATGTTTTTCTGTGCACAGAGTTGCAGGAAGCGCTCCAGACGCGCAGAGCTATGCTCGGGACCCTGCCCCTCATAGCCATGTGGCAAGAGCATGACGAGGCCACAGAGTCGCTCCCATTTGTACTCTCCACTGGCGATGAACTGGTCGATCACCACCTGCGCCCCGTTCGCGAAGTCACCGAACTGGGCTTCCCAGATCACGAGCGCATCAGGTCGCGTCGTGGCATAACCGTACTCGAAGGCGAGCACGGCTTCTTCCGACAAGAAGGAATCGAAGATGGTGAATTTCTTTTCGGACGCGTGCACGTGCGCCAGAGGTACATAGGCCTCGCCAGTATTCTGATCATGCAGTACGGCGTGGCGGTGGGAGAAAGTGCCGCGACCGACGTCCTGACCGGTGATTCGTACCTTGTAGTCGCTATCGACCAGGGAGGCGTAGGCCAGCAATTCAGCGCAGCCCCAATCGAGTGGCGCTTCACCGCGCCCCATCCGGGCCCTGTCTTCGAGCACCTTGGCCACCTGCCGGTTGACCGAGAAACCCTGCGGCAACTGGATGATCTTCTCCGCCAGCGCCTTGAGGTGCGGCAACTTGATGCTGGTGTCGCAGGTCATGTTGCTGTCGTGACCGAGATAAGGTCGCCAATCGACATAGAGTGCGGTGTTCGGTGCCGTCACCAGACTCTTCACTACATGGGTGCCCTCCACCAGCGCCTTGCGGTAGTTACTCATGAGTTCCTCGGCCTCGGTCTTGCTGAGCAGACCTTCGGCAACGAGTTTGTCCGCATACAGCGTGCGCGTAGTCGGCAAATTGCGGATGACCTTGTACATCAGCGGCTGCGTGGAAGCGGGCTCGTCGGTCTCGTTGTGTCCACGCCGCCGATAACAGACCAGATCGACGACGACGTCCTTGTGGAACTGGTTGCGGAAATCCAGGGCAAGTTGCGTGACGAACAGCACGGCTTCCGGATCATCGGCATTCACGTGGAAGATCGGTGCCTCCACCATCTTCGCGATGTCAGTGCAATACTCGGTGGAGCGCGCATCGTCCTGGCGACTGGTCGTGAAGCCGACCTGGTTGTTGATGACGATGTGCACGGTACCGCCAACACCATAAGCACGCGTCTGCGACATCTGCAGCGTTTCCATGACTACGCCCTGCCCTGCAAAGGACGCGTCACCGTGGATGATGATCGGCAGTACCGTCTTGCCCTGTGCATCTTTGCGCCGATCCTGCCGAGCCCGCACAGAGCCTTCGGCGACGGGCGATACGATCTCGAGATGCGAGGGGTTGAATGCCATGCTGCAGTGCACCTCGCCACCCGGCGTCATGATGTTGGAAGAGAAACCGAGGTGGTACTTCACGTCGCCGGAATGGCTGAAACGGGTGCGTCCCTCGAACTCGTCGAAGAGCACGGAAGGATTCTTGCCCAGTGTGTTGACCAGCACGTTCAAGCGCCCACGGTGCGCCATCGCCACGACGATTTCCTTGCAGCCTACAGCTCCGGCCCGCTGGATGATGTCGTCCATGGCATGAATGAGGGATTCACCGCCTTCCAGCGAGAAACGTTTTGTGCCCGGGTACTTGGCATCCAGATGTTTTTCGAGGCCTTCGGCCGCAGTCAGTCTTTCGAGGATGTGCAGGCGTGCTTCGCGGGAAAATCCAGGTCGTCCCCCAATGGATTCGATGCGCTGCTGTATCCACTGTTTCTGTGTGACATCGGTGATGCCCATGAACTCGTAGCCGATGGAGGCGCAGTAGATCTCTTCGAGCACAGCAATGATTTCTGAAAGTGGGGCCTCTTTCTGGGGGATGTATAACGGGTGCACCTGAAACAGCGTATCGTGGTCGGCACTGGACAAGTGGTGAAACGCCAGGCCGAGATCGGGTACCGCAGCGCGTGCAGTGAGATTGAGAGGGTCGAGTTTCGCGTGCTGGTGACCGCGGACCCGGTAGGAGCTTATCAACTGCACCACGTTGACCTGCTTGGCTTCGTGCGCGAGTGACCCCGGCTGCTTGCCATCGTTGCTGATGATGACCACCGGTTGGCCGCGCTTGGGCAAATCGCTGAAACTCTGCCGGACACTGGCATGAGATACGTCGCTGGTGCCCTCGCCATGCGGAAGACCATCGAAGAAGCGGCTCCACTCGGCAGGAATCGACGCCGGATCCTGCAGCCAGCTTTCGAACAAGCCCTCGACGTACTCCAGATTGCCGCCTGCCAGGTGGCCGCTCTGCAGCATCAGTTCCCTCAAATTCTGTTGCATGTTCATTTTCTTATATCCTCAAGTGGGCAGCACTCAGACGCCGCGCTCCAGCAGCATCGACCGGATGTGGCCAATGGCCTTGGTGGGGTTGAGCCCCTTGGGGCAGACGGAAACGCAGTTCATGATTCCGCGACAGCGGAACACGCTGAAGGGATCCTCCAGTTCGGCCAGACGCTCGGCGGTATGCGTATCCCGGCTGTCAGCGAGGAAGCGATAGGCTTGCAGAAGACCAGCTGGACCCACGAACTTGTCGGGGTTCCACCAGAACGACGGGCAACTGGTAGAGCAGCAAGCACAGAGAATGCACTCGTACAGCCCATCAAGCTTCGCCCGATCTTCGGGTGACTGCAGCCGCTCGATCGCCGGTGGTGGCTCGTCGTTCTGCAGATAAGGCTTGATGCGCTCGTATTGCTTGTAGAAAGCGGTCATGTCCACGACGAGATCGCGAACGACCGGTAAACCCGGCAGCGGACGCAAAACGACCTTGTCGTTCTTGACGATTTCAGAAACGTGAGTGATGCAGGCCAAGCCATTGCGGCCGTTGATATTCATGCCATCGGAGCCACACACGCCCTCCCGACAGGAGCGGCGATAGGTCAATGACTGGTCCTGATCTTTCACCAATTGCAGCAGATCGAGAACCATCATGTCCTTGCCGGGCGGCAAGTCGACGTTGTAATCCTGCATGCGGGGCTGCAGATCGGTTTCGGGGTTGTATCGATATACGCTGACTAGCACGGCTGGTTACCTTTTGCAGGGTCGACATCAATAAGTGCGGACTTTTGGTTCGAACACAGGCACGGTCTTGGGCGCGAAGTTCACGGCCCGTTTGGTCAAAGTCTTGCTGGTCGGGAAGTAGAGCGAGTGGCAGAGCCAGTTCACGTCGTCACGCTCGGTGAAATCTTCACGCGCATGGGCCCCGCGGCTTTCGGTTCTCGCCTCGGCAGCCATGGCGGTGGCCTCAGCGACTTCCAGCAGGTTCTCGAGTTCCAGAGCCTCGATGCGGGCGGTGTTGAAGGTGTTGCTCTTGTCATCGAGATGGACGTTGGCCACACGCTCGCGCAGCACCTTGAGTTTATCGATGCCTTCGCGCATGTACTTGCCGCTGCGGAACACGCCAAAATGATTTTGCATGGTGTTCTGCAGATCCTTGCGGATGGCGGCGACCTTCTCTCCCGACTTGCTGTTGTTGAGGCGGTCGAGGCGCTGCATGGCACCCTCGATGTCTGTCTCGCTGGCCGCGCGTTGCTCGAGTCCTTCGCGCAGCATCTTTTCGATCTGTATGCCAGCCGCACGGCCAAACACGATGAGGTCGATCAGCGAGTTGCCACCCAGCCGGTTGGCCCCATGGACAGACACGCAGGCCGCCTCGCCAACGGCGAAAAGACCCTCGATGACCTGATCGTTACCGTTGGCGTCTACCGTGAGCGCCTGACCCCACTTGTTGGTCGGGATGCCGCCCATCATGTAGTGGCAGGTCGGAACCACGGGGATGGGCTGCTTGGTAGGATCGACATGGGCGAAAGTCTTTGCCAGTTCGAGAATACCGGGCAGTTTCTTGTTCAACTCGGCCTCGCCCAGATGGTCGAGCTTGAGGAACACGTGGTCGCCCTCCGGACCACAGCCCCTGCCCTCGATGATTTCCAGCACCATCGAACGGGCCACCACGTCGCGACCGGCGAGATCCTTAGCGGTGGGTGCATAACGCTCCATGAAGCGTTCGCCATTCTTGTTCAACAGATAGCCGCCCTCACCCCGGCAGCCTTCGGTGACCAAGACCCCGGCCCCGGCAATGCCTGTGGGGTGGAACTGCCACATCTCCATGTCCTGAACGGGGAAGCCCGCCCGCATGGCCATGCCGATACCATCCCCGGTATTGATCAGCGCGTTGGTGGTAGACGCAAAAATACGGCCGGCACCGCCGGTGGCGAACACCGTCGCTTTCGACTTGATGTAGACGACCTCGCCGGTCTCCATGCAAATTGCCGTGACACCGGCAACGTGGCCATCCTGATTCTTGACAATGTCAACGGCGTACCATTCGTTGAAGAACACCGTGTCGTTCTTGAGATTGGCCTGATACAGCGTGTGCAACAAGGCATGACCGGTGCGGTCCGCCGCGGCACAAGTACGCGCCGCCTGCCCCCCCTTCCCGTAATCCTTGGACTGGCCGCCGAAGGGCCGCTGGTAGATGCGACCTTCCTCGGTACGGGAAAAGGGCATACCCATGTGCTCAAGTTCGAAAACGGCCTGCGGCCCCTCGCTGCACATATATTCGATGGCGTCCTGGTCTCCGATGTAATCGGAACCTTTCACCGTGTCATACATGTGCCAGCGCCAGTCATCGTTAGGGTCGGCACTGGCGATCGCGCAGGTAATGCCTCCCTGCGCGGACACCGTGTGCGAGCGCGTGGGAAACACCTTGGAGATGACCGCCGTCTTGTAGCCGGACTGCGAGAGCTGCAGTGCGGCCCGGAGGCCCGAACCACCACCGCCGACGATCACACCATCAAAAGAAATCGTTCTGAGCTTAGCCAAGGCTTAGATACTCCAAAGTATGTGGATACACCAAAGCAGATAGACTGCCAGCACCGCCAGGCAGGCAACCTGTACCAGCAAGCGCAGCGCTGTCGCCTTCTTGCCCATCAAGTGCACGGAGAAGTAATCGGTTGCGATGGTCCAGAGTCCGATCCAGGCGTGCGCACAGAGAGAGAGCAAGGCAATCAGCGTGAAGATTCGCATCCATGTCTGAGTAAAAAGTCCCTGCCACTGCACATAAGTCAGCGGCTCATGCAGCGCCGCATAACACCCGACATAGACAAACCAGACCAGCAACACGACGGCGCTGATTCGTTGCACCAGCCAGTCGTACAGGCCGTTGCGACCCAAACTCGTCACATTGGTCACCATATCCAGAACCCCAACACGATTGCTAAAAGTGAACTCAACAAAATGACGATCCGCGCCCCAACCGGCGCTGCTTCCTTGGTTTCGCCCAGACCCAGGTCCATCAACAGGTGCTTGCAGCCGGCCACGAGATGGTAGGCAAGCGCGGTCAGAATGCCCCACAGCAGGAACTTCATCACTGCCGACCCCAGCACTTGTGCGGCCGACGCAAATCCGGCTTCTCCGGAGAGCGACAAATCGAAAAGCCACAAAAGGCCGGCCATGCCGACGAAGACGATAATCCCGGAGATGCGATGGGTGATTGAGGTGATTGCCGCCAGAGGCAAGGCAATCGTGCCGATATCCAGATTGACGGGTCGTTTGCTTTGCACGCGGTTACCTGCCTCTCGCCAGAAATAACTTAAAAGAAAGTTAATTTTAAATAAGAGTATCTTATCAAAGCACTTTAGC
>Ga0256364_1000084_pt1 | contig 11215 bp, 8 predicted proteins | sample MistaT_3_FD_186094 | JGI IMG/M metagenome (GOLD analysis project Ga0256364, IMG submission 186094) | Metatranscriptome of freshwater microbial communities from Mississippi River, Louisiana, United States - Miss_Atlam_RepC_8d (Metagenome... | ecosystem: Environmental > Aquatic > Freshwater > River...
CGTCCGGCCGCTAGCGTAGCTCAATTGGCAGAGCAGCTGATTTGTAATCAGCAGGTTGCGGGTTCGATTCCCGCCGCTAGCTCAGCAGGAGGTTCCGGCGGGAGATCACGGTGGAGTCGTCGGTCGTCGGAGCGGCATTCTCCTCGCGCCATGCTGTGCGGGGAGAATGGGCGGGCCGGTCCCATCCCCTCGGTCGACCGGCGAATCATCCGGCGGGTCTGGTTGGGGCCGGCAACCGATCGAATGTGTCGATGCGTGTCGCATCGGTCCGGGTCGGTTCGTCCGGTCGTGCTGTCCCGGTTTGACGCCGTTGGCTCGGTGCCGACGGCTCGATCCCCGCGAGAGCGCGAGTTGCGTGATGTCACCTGTGAGGGGAGTTTCCCGAGCGGTCAAAGGGGTCAGACTGTAAATCTGATGGCATTGCCTTCGCAGGTTCGAATCCTGCACCCCCCAATAACATATCTCCAAGTGTCCAAACACCTTAAATCGACGGCAACGAGGTCGGCGAAGAGAGGGCGAACGACAGACGCGACACGGAGATGAACCGGTTCGCCGCCCGAACACATAAAAAAAGGTCGCTTGGTCCAGACGCACCCGAGCGACAGGCACGCCCCAAAGACATCGCCTACTGCGACACGAACAGATCCCAGGAACAGAACGAAGGGCCTCCAGTACCTCGGAGACGATTCGCAGTCCACGATCGGCCACCAATACCCAAGAGGGACCCGGGCGCCAAAGAGAATCAGCCATAAACTGCGGGTGTAGCTCAATGGTAGAGCAATAGCCTTCCAAGCTAAAGACGAGGGTTCGATTCCCTTCACCCGCTTGATGCTCCCTGAAGTCGACGGCGTCCAGGCCGGACGGTTTCTGGAGAGCCCGCAGCGACCCGGCGGATACTGCGAGGAGATGACAAAACGGCCTCCGCGATCCAATCGCGGGAATCACCGCTTGTGGAAATCCTCGCCGATCGCGTGGTACGGGTCGACTTGAGAGACGATTCGCGTTACAAAGGTACGTTTCGGCGGCCATGCAGACCCTCGGTCGGGAGCGACGCGGGTCGATGGCGGGACAGGATAAGCCAGCGGCGGTACGAGAAGGCCAAAGGCGATACGTGCCCCTGCAGGGCAGGCAGCGAAGCAGGGGCAGGTAGCAGAACACGACAGGAAGTCGGTTAGGAAGCAAGGCGGGACAGGAGACGGGATGGGTCGCGTAGCGGACCACCCGGCAGACATCGTCCGACAAGAGGTTGCGTTGCAACTCTGCTGCTGTAGCTCAGTTGGTAGAGCGCGTCCTTGGTAAGGACGAGGTCACGGGTCCGAGTCCCGTCAGCAGCTTTGGAAAACCAGATTGAGTACGTCGTGGTGTGTGGCCGCGATGACATCAACGTTCGCGTCGGGATATAGGGTAGATAGCAAGCATGGCCAAGGATACTTTTCAACGTACTAAACCGCACGTCAACGTCGGCACGATCGGCCACATTGACCACGGCAAGACCACATTGACCGGTGCCATCGTGGCCGTACAGGCGGCGAAGGGTCTTGCCCAGTTCAAGTCGTACGCGGATATCGCCAAGGGCGGTACGGTCCGCGACGAAACGAAGACGGTGACCATCGCCGTGTCGCACGTCGAGTACGAGACGGCGAACCGCCACTACGCCCACATCGACTGCCCGGGCCACGCGGACTTCATCAAGAACATGATCACCGGTGCCGCCCAGATGGACAGCGCGATCCTGGTGGTCTCGGCCGCGGACGGCCCGATGCCGCAGACCAAGGAGCACGTGCTGCTGGCTCGTCAGGTCGATGTGCCGGCCATCGTGGTGTTCCTGAACAAGATCGATCTGGTCGACGACGAGGAACTGCTGGACCTCGTCGAACTCGAGATCCGCGAACTGCTCAACAAGTACGACTTCCCGGGCGATGACATCCCCGTGGTGCGTGGCTCGGCGTTGCCGGCCTACCAGCACCCGGCGGATCCGGAAAAGAACAAGTGCATTGGCGCGTTGATGGACGCGATCGACGCGAACATCCCGCAACCGGCTCGCGAGGAAGACAAGCCGTTCCTGATGGCGATCGAAGACGTGTTCTCGATCGAAGGTCGCGGTACGGTGGCGACGGGTCGTATCGAGCGTGGCGTGGTGAAGGTGGGTGACGAAGTCGAGATCATCGGCTTGAAGCCCGGCAAGCAGAAGACGACCTGCACCGGCATCGAAATGTTCCGCAAGCTGCTCGACGAAGGTCGCGCGGGCGACAACGTCGGCTGCCTGCTTCGCGGTGTCCGCCGCGACGATATCGAGCGTGGCCAGGTGCTCGCCAAGCCGAACTCGATCACGCCGCACACGAAGTTTGAGGCGGAAGTGTACTGCTTGTCGAAGGACGAAGGCGGCCGACACACGCCGTTCTTCAGCGGCTACCGTCCGCAGTTCTACTTCCGCACGACGGACGTGACCGGTGCCGCCAATCTGGTCGACGCCGAGATGTGCATGCCCGGCGACAACGTCAAGGTGGTGGTGGAGCTGGGCAAGCCCATCGCCATGGACGACGGCGTTCGCTTCGCCATTCGTGAAGGCGGTCGCACCGTGGGTTCGGGCGTCGTCACGAAGATCCTTGAGTAACCGATCGAGACATGTAGGGGTGTAGCTCAATTGGCAGAGCACCGGTCTCCAAAACCGGGGGTTGCGAGTTCGATTCCCGCCGCCCCTGCCAGCTAGACTCGCACCGGGCCTGTCCCACCAGGACGGCCCGGTGCGCGGTTTTTGGCTGACGGGCCCTTGGCTCAACCTTGGCTCGAATGGAATCCAAGTCAGGGTGTCTTGGAGCGGCAGTATCACTGTCGCTCAGATCTTTTTCGTTCGGTTGTCACGGGTATGAACAAAGAAAAAACGATCGCGGCCAACCCATCGTTCTGGTCTGACCTGTTCCAGACGGGCATCTACAAGCGAAGCCAGGGACGGACAGTGCGGCAGGTGACCTTCGCGGCCATCTTCCTGCTGTTGCTCCTGGCGGCTTGGAAGCTGTTCGAGACGCTGGAGGGGGCGAAGGGCACGTCGTGGTACACGAACGGCCTCGAGTATGCCGTTCCCGCGACGCTGCTGGGACTGGGCATGTGGTTGAGCTACCGGCTCGTGAACTATCCCCAGTTCGCGGATTTCCTGATCTCCGTCGAGGCGGAGATGAACAAGGTGTCATGGCCGAGCAAGACGGAGTTGATCCGCAGCTCGATGGTTGTGATCTTCCTGATGTTCTTCCTGGCCTTGATCCTGTTCGGCTTCGACCTCTTCTGGCAGTTCCTCTTCCAGGCGATCGGGGTCCTGCAGCGATCGGGACCGCCGGCCAATTGATCGCTCGGGCTGGCGAGCCTTCCGGAGCCGGCATACCACGGGGTGTTCCGACATCTGGCAAATCGCCCAGGAGCCGCTTGGATCACGAATAGGGCGAGCCACTGCGGCTGGCCACGATTCGGACTGCCAGGTGCCTTGTGATGAGTACACGACTCTAGATGAGTCCACGACGACGGTGATGCGAACGAGTTCAGACCATCAGCGGCCACTCGGTTGACCGGCTGGCGGCCCGCGAACCCGACGCATCGTGGCAGACGCGGGCCATGATCAGCCAACCGCAGAGACGGCACGACACGCAGCATCCCAGATGGGCATTGGTGAAGCGATGAGCGACGAACACGAACAACCGGAGGCGGACGAGGTGCCGTTCGCGGTGCCCGAGGCGGAGGCGGCCGGGGAGGCTGCGCCCGACCTGGCTGGCGACACCGCTGGCGATGCCTCTGGCGAGACGAGCGACGCGGCAGCCAGCCCTGAGGCACCGGCCGCGAAGCCGGAGAAGCCCAAGAAGCCCGCCAAGGCGGCGGCGAAGAAGCCGAAGGCTCCGCCAGCACCCAAGGGCCCGCCTGCTCCGCAGATCGACGAAGACGCCATCATGCGTTGGTACATTCTCAAGGTGCAGAGCAACCGTGAGAACTCGATCTGCGACGGCCTGAAGCGTCGAGTGGCAGTGGCTGGACTGGACGAGTACTTCGGCCAGATCTTGGTGCCCACGGAGGACGTGGCGGAGTTCAAGAACGGCAAGCGGCGGGTAATCAAGCGAAAATTGTACCCCGGCTATATTGTCGTCCAGATGCTGATCAACGAAGATACGTGGTTCTTGGTGAGGGAAACCCCAGGCATTGGGGACTTCACGGGAGCAGCGGGCAAGCCAGCCCCGATGCTGGACGAGGAGGTGGAGCGGATCGTCAAGTCGGCGCAGCCCAGCGAAGACACGGGCGAACCGATCAAGACGGCGATCCCCTTCAAGGTGGGCGATCGGGTGCGGGTCAAGGAAGGCACCTTCGAGAACTTCGAAGGCGATGTGGATGGGATCGACGAGGCGAACGGCCGCGTGACGGTCATGATCAACATTTTCAACCGGACTACGCCGGTGGAAGTGGAACATTGGCAGGTAGAAGCGGTGTAGGGCCTTTGTCAAAACGGGTCGTCCATGCAACAATCATGGCCCCGCGCGACAAAGCGCCTCGCCTGGAGAGACCAACGAGGCGACGGAGAGACGGCACCCGGTGCCGATGACCGCTAGAACGCAGCGGCTCCAGGGCCGGTGAGAGCCGAGGCCCGGGCGAGCACAACGGTCGACAGGGGATCCGAGCGAGCGAGTGGCATGTGCGGGTGCCTCGAGCACTGAGCATGTCCACGGCGGCCCAGCAGGGCGGCACAGCAGGGCGGCACAGCACGCCGGCCCAGCAAAACGAAATAGCACAAGCGAACGAGAAACCACAAGCGGCGTCTTGAGCGAAGGCTGATCGGCAACATGAGCCGCGGGCCTGGCTGCGTAAGTCGCCGAAAAAGAGCCCAGTAGAGAGCGAAACATGGCAAAGCAATTGGTTGGAACGGCGAAGTTTCAGGTGCCCGGTGGACAGGCGACGCCTGCTCCCCCAGTCGGTACCTCGCTGGGTCGTTACGGCATCAACCTGGGGCAGTTCGTCCAGCAGTTCAACGAGCGTACGCGTGAAGCGGCGGGAACGCCGATTCCGGTGATCGTGAACGTCTACAGCGACCGGTCCTTCGACTTTGTAACGAAGAGTCCGCCGGCGGCCTCGCTGCTGAAGAAGGCTGCGGGCATCGCCAAGGGTTCCGGCACGCCGCACAAGGACAAGGTTGGCAAGGTGACGACGAAGCAGATCGAAGACATCTGCAAGCTGAAGATGGCCGACCTCAACGCGCGGGATCTGGATCATGCTCGCACGATGATCATGGGCACGGCCCGCAGCATGGGTCTGGAAGTCGTCGAATAGTCGCCGGACGGGCGCCGGTTCGGCCTGGCATCGCCGGGCACGCACCCTTGTCGTCGGGCAGCGGCGACGAACGCATTCGAACATTCATCCGCACATTCATTCCTTCAAGCAAGTCCTGGCGTCGCGTTCCCCGGTGAACTGCGGCGGCAGGAGATAACGACCGGATTAGGGTACTCGTCATGGCGCAACGATCAAAACGCTATCGAGCTTTGGCAGATAAGGTAACGGAGGCGGCGATGCCGCTGGACAAGGGCGTGCAGACCCTGAAGGGGTTCGCCACGACCAAGTTCGACCAGACGGTGGAAGTCGCCATCCGGCTCGGCATCGACGCCAAGCAGGCCGACCAGCTGATCCGTGGATCGCTGGTCCTGCCGCACGGCATCGGCAAGACGCAGCGTGTCGTTGTGTTCGCCAAGGGTGACCTGGCCAATGTGGCCAAGGAAGCCGGTGCCGACGAGGTGGGCCAGGAGGACCTGGCGAAACGCATTCGCGAAGGCTGGATGGATTTCGATGCGTGCATCGCGACCCCAGACATGATGGGTCTGGTCGGTCCGCTCGGCAAGGTCCTCGGTCCCCGAGGCTTGATGCCCTCTCCCCGAGCAGGCACGGTTACCATGGACGTCGCCAAGGTCGTTCGCGAATACAAGGCGGGTAAGGTCGAGTTCCGCAATGATGCGGCGGGAATCGTCCACGCCATGGTCGGCAAGCTCAGCTTTGATGCTCCCAAGCTTCAGGAGAACATCAAGGCGTTTCTGGATCACATTTTGAGTCTCAAGCCGGCTTCGGTGAAGGGGACCTACCTGCGTGGCCTGACGATCAGCGCCACGATGAGCCCTGGTGTCCGGATCGCGGCCTAATCTCCCCTCGGGGAGGCTGTAAGGGAAGATGACATGAGCAAGCAAGTGAAGGACCTGATCACGAAGGACTTCGCCACTCGTCTCGAGGGGGTGGAGGACGCCGTGCTGGTCAAGGTGGTCGGCCTGAACGCGGACAAGACGTTCCGGCTGCGACGGGAACTGCGGAACAAGAACATCGAACTGATGGTCATCCGCAACGGGTTGGCGCGTCGAGCCACCGAAGGCACGTCGCTGTCCCCGGCCCTCAACAAGATGGACGGGGCCCTGGCGTTTGCCTGGGGTGCAGAAGACTTCGTCTCGCTGGCGAAGGAGATCACCCGTCTGAACGAAGCCAAGGAGTTCGAGGGCTTCGAGACCCGTGGCGGGGTCATGGATGGGGAGCAACTGTCGGCGGAGCGTGTGAAGGAGATCAGCAAGTGGCCTAGCCGCCAGGAACAGCTCAGCCTGCTCATGGGGCAGATCCTGAGTCCGGGAGCCAACCTGGTTGGTGCCCTGCTCGGACCGGGCGGTACGCTGGCCAGCCAGATCAAGGAGAAGGCGACCGAGTCGGACGCTCCCCCGCAGGAAGAGGAAGCATAGTCGCCGAGCAGATCCAGCAGGCGGACTGGCGAGGTCCGCTGCGTGCCCGTTTCCGGGCGGCATGCGAGCTCCGTCGACCGAACCTCCTCCAGGTCTCGGCCGACTCACTCCTCAATCCGGGCGTTACGAACCAGTAAGGGTGGTGTTTCCGTTTCACGGGCCCAGCCCTGCAGACAATCCAACAACTACCAACCATTAATTATGAGTGTCTCGCGTCGGCGGTTCGCTTGGGCGGCCGACCGAAGCCAAGGCAAGAAAGGATCGGGGTCCCATGTCGGAAGCAACGATTGAATTCTCGGCGGAAACGAAGTCTCTGGGTGACAAGATCGCGGGCCTGACGCTGAAGCAGGCGAAGGAGCTGAGCGACTACCTGGAAAACGAGCATGGCATCAAGCCGGCTGCGGGCGGAGCCGTGATGGCGATGCCGATGCCGGGCGCTGGCGGCGAAGCTGCCGCGGCGGTCGAGAAGACCGAGTTCGACGTCGTCATGACCAGCTTCGGCGCCAAGAAGCTGGACGTGATCAAGGAAGTTCGCGCGATCACCGGCCTGGGCCTGAAGGAAGCCAAGGACCTGGTCGAGGGCGTGCCCAGCAAGGTCAAGGAAGGCGTGTCGAAGGAAGACGCCGAGGCGGCCAAGAAGAAGCTGGTCGAGGCCGGAGCGACGGTCGAGATCAAGTAGGTCGCATTTTTCCTTTACAACCAGCCAGCCGACTGCCCTGGTGGCGGCGGTTGGCAGGCAGGATCGATTTGGCTGTCGGATGGTCCACGACTTCGTGGTGTGGCCTGTCGGGTTTCGTACCCAGCGAAATCCGACCCGTTGTCGGCTGCGCACAGAGAAGAGCTTGTTTGCGCAAGCGTCAGGGATTATGCTGCGCATCCAGACCTGAACATTTTCGCGCTCGTCGACCGCTGCGCGCCGCTTTGGCGGTGTGGGTGGAAAGCCGCCGGGAGATCAGGCCGCCAGCCGTCCGTCCGCCATCCTTCCTATCTATCTGTCCCCTGTTGGTGGATTGTCCCTCGTATCCCACCAGGCATGCGGGCGCGTGGAATCCCGGGCCCCGGAGATCCCGCCCAGTGTCTCTGGTCCGGTTCTTGTCCGCGCCCTGTTCGCCCCACGATGTGAGACAGGATCGGCTGCTTAAGTCCCCAAGGAGTACCCGCGCAGATGGCAACTTCAGCTCAGCGTCGCCTTCAGACGAACGAGATCCGTCGGTTCGGTAGCGGTCGCGATCAGTACCTCACCCCGGACCTCACCGAGATCCAGACCCGCAGCTACGACGAGTTCCTGCAGTTGGAAACACCGGCGGAGAAGCGGAAGGACCAGGGCATTGAGAGCGTGCTGAAGGAGATCTTCCCGATCGAGAGTTACGACAAGACATTGTCGCTCTCGTACACGCGTTACGAGCTGGGCAAGCCGCGATACACGCCGGAAGAGTGCCGTCAACTGCGGCTCACCTATGGGCGTCCGTTCCGCGTCTGGCTGCGACTGAACAAGGAGCAGCCGATCGAGGAAGAGGTCTACCTGGGCGACATGCCGATCATGCTGGGCGGTGGCGAGTTCATCATCAACGGTGCCGAGCGCGTGGTCGTGAGCCAGCTGCACCGCAGCCCCGGCGTGGACTTCGTGATGGAAGCCGACGCCACCTCGGACCGCAGGATGCCCAGCTGCCGGATCATCCCCGAGCGTGGCAGCTGGATCGAAGTGAACGTCACGAAGAAGGACAGCCTGACGGTCCGCATCGACCAGAGCGGCAAGTTCTCGGCGATGACGCTGCTGCGGGCCATGGATGCCAAGTATGGGAACGACGCGGAGCTGATCCGCGCGTTCTACGAATCGACGGTGGAGAAGATCGCGGACGGTCGGAGCGTCAGCAAGATCGAGGGCAAGATCGCGGTCGACGACATCGTCTACCCGGCGAAGTCGGATCGCGCGGGCGAGATCATCGTCGAGGCGGGCCAGAAGATCACGAAGAACGCGGCCGAGACGATCTGCACGGCGGGCGTCACCAAGGTGGAGGTGATCGTGCCGCCGAAGGTGCCGTTGATCTTCAACGCCCTCGCGGACGACTCCACGTCCAGCCACGAGGAAGCGTTGTTGCGCATCTACCAGCGTCTGCGACCGGGCAACCCGCCGCAACTGGAGAAGGCTCGCCAGCTGTTCGCCGAGAAGTTCACCGACGTCAACCGCTACCGGCTCGGTCGCGTCGGCCGCTTCCGCATCAACCGCAAGCTGCACCTGGGCGTCTCCGAAAAGGAGATGACGCTCCGCCCGGAAGACCTCATCGCCTCCATCGCCTACCTGCTGGACCTGTCCTCCAGCGCGGGCACGGCCGAGATCGACGACATCGACCACCTGGGCAATCGTCGCCTGCGGACGATCTCCGAACTGGCCTGCGACGAACTCCGCAAGGGCTTCCTGAAGCTGCGCCGCACGGTGCAGGAGCGGATGAGCCTGAAGGACGTCGAGGACATGACGCCGCGGAGCCTGATCAATCCGAAGAGCATCTCGGCGGCGATCGAGTATTTCTTTGGCCGCGGCGAGCTTTCGCAGGTCGTGGACCAGACGAACCCGCTGTCGATGCTGACGCACGAACGGCGGCTCTCGGCGCTCGGCCCCGGCGGTTTGAATCGCAAGCGAGCCGGCTTCGAGGTGCGTGACGTGCACATCTCGCACTACGGCCGCATCTGCCCGATTGAGACGCCAGAAGGTACGAACATCGGCTTGATCTCCAGCCTGGCCATCTATGCCGGCGTGGACGACTACGGCTTCCTCGTGACGCCCTACCGCGTCGTGAAGAAGGGCAAGCTGACCGACGAAGTGAAGTGGCTGCGAGCGGACGAGGAGTCGGACGCGGTGGTCGCTCCGGCCGACGCGGTGGTGAAGGATGGACGCTTGGAGGGCGAGAACATCGTCGCCCGCTACAAGTCCGACTTCCACATCGTCAACTCCGACGACATCAACTACATCGACATCGCGCCCAGCCAGATGGTGGGCGTCTCGGCAGGGCTCATCCCCTTCCTCGAACACGACGACGCCAACCGCGCGCTCATGGGTTCCAACATGCAGCGGCAGGCCGTGCCGCTGCTGATCACCGATCCGCCGATCGTGGCCACCGGCATGGAACGGGACGTGGCCGAAAACTCGAGCATGGTGATCCGCGCCAAGCGGGCCGGCAAGGTCACGTATGTGGACGCCACCCGCATCGAGATCGGCAACGACAAGTACGAGATGGCCAAGTTCCAGGGGCTCAACGAGCGCACCTCGCTGAACCAGAAGCCGCTCGTGCTGCCTGGCGAGAAGATCGAAAAGGGCCAGGTGATCGCGGACGGCGCCGCCACCTTCCAGGGCGAACTGGCACTCGGCCGCAACGTGCTCGTCGGCTTCATGTCTTTCGACGGATTCAACTTCGAGGACGCCATCATCATCAGCCAGGAGCTGGTGCAGAACGACGTCTACACCTCGATCCACATCGAGGAGTTCGACATTGAGATCCGCGAGACGAAGCTGGGCCGCGAGGAGTTCACGCGGGACATCCCGAACGTCAGCGAAAAGGCGCTCCGCAACCTCGACGATTCCGGCATCGTCCGCGTCGGCACCTACGTCCGCCCGGGTGACATCCTGGTCGGCAAGGTGTCTCCGAAGAGCAAGACGGAGCTGACGCCGGAAGAGAAGCTGCTGCATGCGATCTTCGGCCGCGCGGGCGAGGACGTGAAGAACGATTCGCTCGAAGTGCCTTCGGGCATCGAGGGCATCGTGATCAACGCGCAGAAGTTCTCGCGCCGGATGAGCCTTTCGGACGACGAACGCAAGAAGTTCGAGAAGGAGTTGAAGGACGCGGAGACGACGGGCAACAACCAGATCGCGGCCAAGTTTGGCGAAATGATCCGCCAGATGGAGGCGGTGGTCGGGCAGACGCTGACCGACGAGGACGGGGCGCCGCTGGTGGGCGGGCAGGACACGAAGTACGTGGCCGAGCGGGCCCAGCAGTTCCGCCTCTCCACGCTGCTCGCCAGCATCCCCAAGGCCGACAAGGCCAAGCAGGTGGAGTCGCTGTACAGCTCGCTGTGGCCCGAGGTCGAGACGGCGATGGACGAGCGGGACCGCTGCTTGAACAGCATGAAGCGTGGCGATGAGCTGCGGAGCGGCGTGCTGCAGATGGTGAAGGTCTACATCGCGACGAAGCGAGTGATCTCGGTGGGCGACAAGATGGCAGGCCGCCACGGGAACAAGGGTGTGATCGCGAAGATCCTGCCGATCGAGGACATGCCGTTCCTGGAGGACGGCACGCCTCTGCAGATCATGCTCAACCCGCTGGGCGTTCCCAGCCGCATGAACGTCGGCCAGATTCTCGAGACGCACCTCGGCTGGGCCGGCGCGAAGCTCGGCTTCCAGGCAATCACGCCCGTGTTTGACGGGGCGACCGAAGAGGACATCAACGACGCGTTGGAGGCGGCGGGGCTGCCTCGCCACGGCAAGGCCC
>Ga0256364_1000097_pt1 | contig 10675 bp, 1 predicted proteins | sample MistaT_3_FD_186094 | JGI IMG/M metagenome (GOLD analysis project Ga0256364, IMG submission 186094) | Metatranscriptome of freshwater microbial communities from Mississippi River, Louisiana, United States - Miss_Atlam_RepC_8d (Metagenome... | ecosystem: Environmental > Aquatic > Freshwater > River...
CCTGACAATGTGTCTGTTTTCATCGCTAATGATGTATTGAAAGACATTTCTGTTGGTCCTCCTGATGAAAGGGACCTTCAGCAAATCATATCGATCCAATGCAACTTGGCCTCATCTTCTCTGTCAATTTTCACTGTAGTCGTTCTAGGATGTCGTGGCTTACCATTTTGTTCATCAGCATCTATTTCTTTCTCGCTTTCACCCTATACCAGTGGTACTGCAAATATGTCTTGCTGTGTTGTTGATATTTTGAATGGCTCTTCATGTCAAACCATTCTCGTTGAAATATTTTCTGATTTTCACCTCTTGCCTCGAGGTGATGTTTTTGTGGGCCCGACGTCAAAAGACAATTTTGAAAATGTCACCATATTTTCCCACGTTCGAATTACTCTTCCCATTGATCCAAACGCACCTGATGTGCCGATGGACTACAACAGCGTTAAAATTTCCTTCAACGTGATGAATTCGTTACTGTTCTTTTCGGAGCCCATTTGTGTTTTAAATGGATCTTTTTGTGACATCATTTTTATTCCCACTCCTCAAAATTTTGGTGACAGTGTGGTTCAAGTGATTGCAAATTACGGATCTAGAGTAACTTCGGCTTATTTTAAGATTCGGGTTGATCGTGCGAATCAAAGTCCGAACTTCACCATCCCTTTTCCTTTCGTCAACGTTCGCTCAGGCTCTCGCCCTGAGTCTATTCCAAACTTTGTGTTGAATGTGAGCGCGGGTCCCTTTGATACTGACCAGTCTACATTTTTTGTTGTTCAATCATCAAATGAATCTCAATCCTTGGCTGTGTTTTCTCAATTTCCTCGGATTTTAAGTAATGGATCCTTGTCATTTTCATTGAATTCCGGTCTGTATGGTAGTTTCAGCTTTTCTTGCACATTGGTGGATTCTCCTTCGGCCCCTTTGACTCCCTTAAACTCAACTTTGTATTTCACTATCACTGTGGCTTTTGTAAACCATCCTCCTGCCGTGTTTTTGTATTACACCAATATAACTATCAATTTTACCGGCAAAGACATGTTTGTCGATGATTCTTTTCTCAAGAATGTTGTTCCCGGACCAGAGTCAGAAAACTGGCAGAAAGTTTTTTGCAAACTCTCTCCCATTTATGACTATTCGCGTTCATTCATGGTTAGCCCATTTGTTGTGATTTCTGGATCGAAAGGCGCTTTGAATTTGCAGCTTGCGTCTGGTCACCATGGTACTTTTCACTTCACGCTTTTGTGCCAAGATGATGGTGGTGTAGAAAATGAAGGTGTGGATACAGCTCAGCCTGTGAATGTCTCCTTCTCAGCGTCATTCATCAATTCACCTCCATCATTAGACTTACTCTTTGAAAGCATCTCCTTCAACTCAACTGCCTCGTTGTCCACTGTATTTGCTCAAGTTGCTAGAATACCCGCACCAGCTTCCACATGTGTCCCACATGTAGTTTCAACCGTGTACCTTAGCTTCGATTCGTCGTTGCAACTGAATGCGTCTGCTTTCGTCGACACATCTTCTTATATTGTCCAACCAAATGTTCTGCATCTTCCTCAAGATCGTTTGTCACAGATGCGCGCAGTAGCCTCATACAAGCCCCTCAACTCCACAAATCTTTCATATATTTACGTGGCAGAACCTCTTGGTATCATCAGTGTCTGGCAATTTACAAATGTCTCGGCTACAAGTTCTTCTGCCACACAAATTTCCGTGCTTCAAGATGGATCTGTGACTGACATTCAAAGCGAATTTTCTGCTCTGCAGGATGCTTCAGGTCTCTGTGATATTTCATCATGGACTATCAATGGAGATGTCTATTCGTTCGTTTCGGGTGGTTGTGATGATTGGAAAACAAGACCTAGAACAGCCCCCGTCGCACCTGCATTGGCTTTATTTACGTCATGGAATTTCGATCCAAAATACTTTGCAATCGACGGATCCGGCTCTCGACTCCTGAGTCCATCAAGTGGATTGTTGACCGCAAATGGTACTTTGCAGAAGCAATCTGAATGTTCTAGTCCAGCATATTATGGCTCAATTCCTTTGATACATTGTGCCCAAGGTCTGGGAGAACAGACTTCTTTTTCAGGTGCGTTACAAGTTGCAATGGATATCTCTTCTATAAATTTCCCTTCGGTTTTTTCAATTGAGTTGACTTTTTCCATCTATTCTAATGAGAGCAAAACATTGGACAAACAATATATCGTCTCTGCAACTTCTCCCATCAGTTTCCTTCAAAGAGGATTTTATTTGGCAGTTAATCCTTTTCAACAAGTAGAGTTTGGATTAGTGAGTGAAAACTTCGCTGACAGTTCAGGAGAGTACGGTCGTTTTTCAATATTAACTAGCAATCAGTCCATCACATATGGTGAGTCAACTCATGTGATTGCCACATACGACGGATATTCAATGTATCTTTACCTCAATGGCGCAGTCGTTGGATTCCAAGCTGCTTGCGCCTTCCCGCCCTGCGGTAGCGTCATTTTTGGATCACTGAGAGAGCCCTCCATTCCACTTCTTGTAGGTCGCTCTCCCATGAGCGGATGGTTTCATTCTTTCAATGTTTACTCCACCTCCATTCTCGCCGCTGATGTGCCTCTCCTGTATCAACAAAAGATTAGTCCTGTCGCGCAAGTCGCCTCTCCCACCCTTGGTATCGTTCTTTCAAGTGATGGTCGACTCGGCAGTCTAGTGTTAGGTGGACAGAGCATCATTCTGCTTTACATATCTGGAAACAGTTTCAGTCAAATTCTGTACACCATAAACTGTCCTCGAGGTAATGTAAGTGGCTCATGTGTGGTCGGCCAAGCGAACAGCAGTGGTGTCAGCTCAGTCGAATGCCGCCAGCCTCGATCTTGGGCATTTGGTAGTAGCGAAAATTGCACGATGAATCTAATTGGATCGTCGGGAAATTCTGAATCTTTTGCAATTGCATCTCAAGTTCAAATGACTGTCAGCATGATCACACCCTCTTATGTTAGAAAATACAGCCAAGACATGTCAAAATATGTTGACTTATACACTCTGTTCAATGCGTCAGGCTGTTCATCCAGCGTTGTTGTCCGTTCTGGATCGCGTCAGTTCATTTTTACGGCTCGTACTTGGGCAGAATCCAACGCAATTCATCATGTGTCATCACCTGTGTTTGAAATAATTGGAAGTTCTGTTGTTGAAATTGAGTCAGTGCGTGCTGTTGTACCCAGGGCAGTAGATGTTGCTGCTGTTGAGTTCAATAGCAGACTGTTTGTTGCATATGCTTCTGAAACGCCAACTTCAACAATATTAGTGTACAACTCTGGCTCTTTAGCTTTTCCCTCTGTAATTAATGTGACGATCGGTCAAAGCGCTCTGTTCACGGCTGTGTTTTCATCGAAAGATTTCGTTTATGTTGTTTTTTGCTCAATATCAGGAGAGCTCGGCTCGTGCAAAGTATACAACGTTCAAGAAACTTCTGCTTTTTTGCTTCAAACCATAGCTCTACCTTTTCTCGTTTCTGATGTCGAATCTTCTTCGCTCAGTTCTGGCCAAATTTTCTTGTTTGTGTCGTCGCATGTGTATTTGTGGAACTCCCACAGTCAGTTATTCACACTTTACTCTTATCTCGGCTCTGATGTTACCAACGCCAAACTCATTCGTGTTGGTTCCAGTGATTTACTGGTCACTTATTCGTCCAATTCAACGTCTTCGTCAGAAGCTTCTTCAGCAGACATCCGCAGCTTGAGTACACTTTCAACATCGCCTGTGGTACCCTCAGTCCAGAATCCTCCCAGTCGAGCGTTTCTTGCCGCTCAGGGAGCTTTGCATGGAACATGTTACATGCGTGTAGGTGCAGTTCAAGAAGATCTCTCGAGAAACGTTCCTTATTCCATCATCACTTCTGCAGAAAATGTAGAGTCTCTTAATGTTATGTTTAGTAGCACACTGATATTTTCATCTAGCAATTTATCAGTGTATCGCTATTTTTCCCCAGGCACCAATCAACCTGCAAACAGCCCAACCGTGAATCCCATATACATGAGCAATCCTTTTGGCGGGCAGTGGTCTGATGCCAATGTCAGCATGTCGCAAGATGTCGTTAATTCTACCAGGATATCTGGAAGTTGGGGTTCGGACCTCACTGCTCTGTTCAAATTATTTGAACAATCTCAAAAAACTTATCTTGTCGAACTTGGATGGGTTTTGCTCGATGAAAGCAGGTTTTTCGATTCCGCTCAAAATGACCATACGGAGCATCTCAGTTGGCCATTCGATCCAAACTGGAGTGTTCCCGTCGCCAATGCATCAGCTGCACCTTACAGGTGCTACTACAGTTTGGCATCGACTGCTTCCACTACAAGTTCTGCTGCTCATGGTCTTTTGAGGTTTCGGCTGTTCGATCCAGTCTCAGCTGATTTCATGCAGATGCCGCATCAACCTAGTCAATTCGTGCGTAGTTCACCGAGTGCCCGCCTTTTAGCCATATGGACTTCTGGCTCAAAACTTTTTGCCTCTGTTGGAGGCTTTGGTATTTCTTTGGTGTTTAGTTCATTCAAATTACATCAAATGGCAAATGGTCTAGCTGATTTTGTTGACATGAAGACGTGCAACGCTGACCCTCAATTAGCTTCTCTCTTTATTCTCAGTGCCGATTCCAAAAACACGCTGTCTTGGTACGAGATGGATGATAAAGGCCCTCTAAAATTCATCCAGTCTTTGCAGTCTGACTCAAACAAAATGATTCGCTGTCGCACTTTCAGTGTTGATTGCGACTCTCAAATTGTTGCACTAGCTTGCAATGATGGAATTTTTGTTGTCAAATTCTCTCTAGTCAGTCGTTCTTTGTTAGTTGGGACGCCTCTACTCGCAGGCATGAACGTGTTTTCCAGTCATCTTTCATCAATTACAAGTTTGAGCTTCGTGTCTCGCATCGGCTTATTGCCTTTCATGATTGCTGCCAGTTACTCGAAAGGTTTCATCTGCTCCTTGCAATTGCTGGAACATGGCTCATCTGTAAATATTTCTGGTATAACTGACTATTTGTTGGATGAGTTTCCTACGGATGCTTCAAATCCTCTGCTATCTCTTCGAGGAATCACTGCTATATCCAATTCATTAATGTCTACCGACAATATCAAGTTCTTTGGTGCCCTTTCAGTCAGTCCACCAAGGTTCTCTCTTTTTCAAGTTTCTTCATCTGGAAAGTTAGAAATCAAGTCGTACAGACCTGCATTACTCTCCCGGTTCGTGTCAGCCAAGGAATTGGCCTTATCAGTAGTTGCGAACACCTCTTTGCTCAAAGTTGATGTTGGAAATGGTGCATGTACTTTAGAACAAGACCAAACTGTCCAGTTGTCAGTTGTTTTTCCTTCTGAGACATCAGCCAAGCTCTTTTCAGGACCAGTGACCATCGATTCGTTTGGCATGATGTCCGCCACCTTAACGAACTACTCTTTAGGATTAGGATTGCTGATCGTGACAGCCACTGACTCGTTAGGGGCCTCAACATCTTCCACTGTCAATGTGGTTGTCGACTCGCATTCCATCCCTCGTGTTACTGTAAGTTCTCCTATTTTAACAGTTTTCGTCAACGGAACCAGAAGGCAGACAATATTATCGGTTTTGAGTTCGAACCAGCCGATCGGTGCCACTGTTGTGTATGTTGTGAACAATGTGACAAACCCGTCCATGTTTTCCATCACACCGGTTTTCTCTTCTATGGGTCACTTGGCGTTTGGCACCACTGCCACTGAAAGTATTTCGGAAGTAACTGTTGTTTCTCGTTCTTATATTGCTTCCAGAGTGTTTGAGTCTGAGCCAGTCCGAATTAGTATATTTTTTCGCCTGATCAACCGCCCTCCTGTTCCAAACGTGCTCAAGCAAGTCTCAGTGCTTATGAACACTGGGCCTTTCCGTATTTCAAATGTCGTTTCGTGCAATATGAGTTCCGATGGCAAAGATGTTGGTCAAGTTCTGTTAAGGTATGACTTCATTTCCATAGAAGAACAAACTGACAGCGCCCGAGAGACTGTGTCACCCTGGAAGATACCTGCCATTCCCAGACTTACCGTCGATGGAACTCTTTCTCTTGCTTTTGCAACTGATGTGTTTGGCCATTTTGTCTTGTATTTTACTGCAACTGACAGCGGGGGTGTTATCTCTGGTGGTGTTGACACGTCGCAGCCATTTATGATAAATGTTGTAGTCCTACCCCCCACAGATGTTCCCGTTTTTGCACTTCCCAACAACGCCCAGTCGATCGATGTTCGGCAAAATTCGGGTTTCAATTCTGCCCGGTTTTTAGTCAGTCCTGGCCTAAGCCGGCGCAATTTCGCCAGTATTATACATGTTAATGCTACAATTGTTAGAAACTCACATGAAGATTTGATATCCAATTTAGTTGCTGGTGTCGATGGTACCTTGAATTTTACTGTAAAGAGCAGTTTTTTTGGTTCTGCCATCGTCAAATTGGGTGCTACAGATAGCACAAATCTATCTGGCTCTGCCGAGTTTACAGTGAATGTACTAAACACGGACAACATACGCCCCTCAATTGTTGTGATGCCTGTTGTTGCGCTTACTCAGAATCCCTCCGCTTTTTACGTCGTCTCCAATTTTGTGTTATCGATTTCCGTAGGTGACGATGCATTTGAACAATCCAATCAAGTCATTACTTCCATCGATGTCGTTGTTGATGATGCTTCAACTGCGCCTGGATTTTTCTTGACCCCTCCCACTGTCAATTCTGTGAGTCGTTTCCTTACATTGAATACTCGACCCGAAGTCTTCGGTCGTTTTGTTTTGAAGATATCTGCTTCAGATTCAGGGTACTCTGGAAATGTATCACCAGTATCTATAGCAGAAGGCTTCATCTTTGCTGCTCCTGTAATTCTTAAAGTGGTTCCAGATATTTTGTCACCTACCGGTGGTGACGTGATCAGTGTGAATGGCATGCATTTTGGATCGTTCATGTCCCGTGGTTACTCTGCTGCATCTTACGCTTTTGCAACCGTGCGAATTGGTAGCGATCTTTGCACTGGCGTTTCAATTATTTCTGATACCGTTTTAACTTGCATTTCGCCTCCTGGTTTCGGACAGAAGACGGTAACTATCAGTATTGATGATGGTGCCTCCCGGTTTGGCACACTTGCCTCAGCTGTAACTTATGCAACGTTCTTCTTTGGTGGTGCATCCGGGTTCGCCACTTCTGACAAGGGCTTTGTTGGTGTTGCTCCATTGTTGGGCAGCAGTGCTGATTATACATCATCTGTGCAATCCGGCAGTTGTTCGGCTGCTCGTTTTGATGGTGTCTGGAGTGGTTATTCTGAGCAGGCATTCAGTTGCACCAGTGCATCTTGCACCAATGCTGCTTGCAGCGTTGCAGGCTCCACTTGTCGACAAGATTTCAGTGTAACTTTCAACTCGACGACGGGCATGATGTCGCCGAACCATGGGCACTTCGTTTCTGGTGGGCAATGCATTTCGGCTCTGAATGAATCCGTTTTGCTTTTCCCTTTTTCGCGGCCTGGATTCTGGTCGTTCGGTATACTACAATTCGCGCCCCAAACGGTCCGCTCTTGGCCCTCTTCCTTGGTTTCCAAGTGACCCTTGCATCTTCTCCGTGTCTCCCACCAGTCCTGCTGGAACATCGACTTCCTTTTTAGCCTGGACTGATGGCTCGACGTATCGAGAAATGGGTGCCTACGATTCCTCGTTCAACTATCGAAGTGATGATTGTCTGCCTCCCAATTCGCTATGCTTTGCTAATTCATCTCTTACTTGCCACGCCCCTGCCCTCCTGAGCTATCGTTGCTATGCAACTCTTGCAATTAATTCATCTGCCATCGCTGCAATTCTGTCCAGCCATTCTCCTCAAAGGCATCTACTTCAACTCGAAACCTCTTCAGAATATAACTCTGAAACCTCTGTTTCACCCCCTGAATCTGCGATGTCTCCAGCATCTCCCGCTAATTCACCCACTGGAAGCACTGATGTCCCTGCCTTCACGTCTTTGCCATCTGCGACGTCTCCAGCCCTACCCGCTGATTCTCCTGTAGTTGCTGCGCCTGCCTCTCCTAGTGGTATTACTTGTACTGTGCATCCAAATTCCAACGTCAGTGCTGGTGGGCAGGTCAGGAACGTTGCCCTAACCATTGCTAGCAGAGATCTTGTCGTGGGAAGAGGTGGTGTGTTGGTAACGCTTTCATTCACCACTGCTTCTGTGCTGCCTTCTGGCGGGCTCATAACCTTGTCGTACCCAAGCAACTTTTTTTCGACTGATGTTGTCCCGACATTTCAATGGAGCAGTGTCTCAGGCCTCGTTGTGAATATTATAGGCATAGCTCCTCACATAGTTGCAATTACTAGTCGCGTTGCCATTGGTGCTTCTGTCGAAACTTCAATCGTCTTTAGCAATTTTAAAATGGGCCCATACCCAAGTGAAGGTACCACTGGTATTCAAGTCTCCACATCTGCTGACACAATACCTTCCACTTGTGTTCCTTCTGGCATCTTAAAAAATGGCACTCAAGTCAGCAATGTATCGTTGATCATTGACGACAGATTTCGAATTGCTGGATCCGCTGGTGTTTCAGTGACGGTTTCGTTTGTTCCGACAACGACCATACCTCCCGGTGGCAGTGTCACTTTGACTTACCCTTCAGGACTTTTTGTTGCTGGCATCGTTCCGTTTGTTACTGGTGCGGGAAGTTCGAGTGTGCCTGGTCTAGGTTCTGTTTACTCTGCAACTCAGAATACTTCGCTTGTATTGTTCACAAGTGGTGCGTACATCAATGCTTCCTCCAATTTTTGCATTACCATTAGTGGTCTGGTCATTGGTGCTGCAAGAGCCAATAGTAGTAGCTCTGTCATGGTCTCAACCTCGGTCGATATAGCAAATTCTGAGCCTGTTGCAAGTGGCATCATATTGCCGGGTCCCCCTGCAGTAAACCCTCATATCGCCTCACTAATTGAAGGCACTTGGTCTGGTGTTTGTTCGCAATTCGCAGCTGTCGTCAGCAGTAGTCCTGCTGACGTGTTTCGCTCTCAAGTTGGACTTCAGTGCATACCCGTAGTTCATCGTTACAATTACACAGTTGTTTATGCCAACATCACATCTGGTCATCCCGTTGTTGTTTATACCCGTGCTTCTGGTTACACAGAATTCCTTGGAACCGGGTACTCCACTGTTTCTGAAACTGGCCGCCGCATTCTCGTGGCAGCTGGAAGTCAACTCATTTTGACTTTAGATGATTCAAGCGGTTCGTCTCGGTGCGCTTCTGTAATGGTATCGACAGCAGCCATCAATTCTATGGTTGAGTTCGGTTCAGGCACTTTGGGCTTAAATTCTGTACATCAGAGCTGCTTGCCTGAAACTCTCAGCGCCCCTCAGATGGCTTGCTCGGATAAAATTTCTTACTCTTACGTCTGCTCTCTCCAGCGGCTCTTACCTGTCCCTTTCACTATGCCCGACAATTCTCCACCCATTGTAGCTCCCTCGCCATACACAAACCCATCCTCGTTTCCTACTGAATCTCCAGACTCGCGTTTCCTCCCAGTTTTGCTCTCTCGAGCTGCTCGAGCTGCTGTCTGGGCAGGCGGTGCGGCAGGTTTATTCGTTGGTGGAAATTTTCTGCGTGCTGGAGCGTCTCCATACACGAATCACATCGCTCAGTGGATGGGGGGTGAATTCCTACCCCTGGGTTTCGGTCTTGATGGTGCCGTTCACGCTCTTGCTGTGATTTCTCCTTATGTATATGCTGGAGGATCATTTTCTCGCGCGTTCACTCCTCGGCGGTCTGCGCTTCAAAGTGGTTCTTTTGCCAAATGGGACATTCGAACTCGTCAATGGTTTCCGGCGCTTGTGTGCAATTCTTCTTCGTCCTCGCCTTTCACGGGTACAGTCAATGCTCTCGCTGTTCATGCAGGCAAAATTGTTGTTGCAGGAAGATTCGGCCAGCTGTGCGGTTCCGCTGTGGGCAATATTGCCGCAGTTGCCTTGGATGGATCATTTTCAGCCATAGGTGATGGAGTCAGTGGAGGCTACATTCTTGCTGTTGCTAGCTCAGGCTACGAAATTTTCGTCGGCGGCACATTCACGACTGCTGGAAGTGCTGCTGCTTCGGCGATTGCTCGTTGGGATGGCATAAACTGGCAGCCTCTTGGTCTTGGAGTTAGCAGCGGCAGCGTTCAAGCAATCGTCGCACAGGGACTGTCTATCTTTGTTGCTGGTGATTTTGAGGCAGTCGATGGCGGTCGCGTCGCTGCTCGTGGTGTCGCTCTCTTCTTTGGGAGCCGCTGGTACTCTTTGCGCGATGGCCTCAATGGACCAGGCCATGCTTTGGCTGTGATTCAGAATTGCGTCGTTGTCGGCGGTTCCTTCACTATGGCCGGAAACATAACCGCTCCGGCACTCGCTCGCTTCTGTGGTGGCAACCCCGATGGAGCATGGGAGGCGCTCGACGTCCAGATCCCAAATTCAATCACGCGGAGCGAGGCTCCTTCTGTGCGTGTGATTGCGGCAACAGTTTGATCTTTTCTGCCGATAGTTGGATCGCTCTCTTCAAAACAGCACGTATCAACTTCATTTCTCTCTGTTTCTCTTCAAAGAATGCGCTGAAAACTGTAGCGCCCCTGCTTACGATGGCCGCGCTCGCTGCACCTGTCCCGGCACCGGAAACAAGCCCTGGGTAACGGTGCGCGCGCA
>Ga0256364_1000098_pt1 | contig 10675 bp, 9 predicted proteins | sample MistaT_3_FD_186094 | JGI IMG/M metagenome (GOLD analysis project Ga0256364, IMG submission 186094) | Metatranscriptome of freshwater microbial communities from Mississippi River, Louisiana, United States - Miss_Atlam_RepC_8d (Metagenome... | ecosystem: Environmental > Aquatic > Freshwater > River...
CGCCACCAGATGGCAACCGAACAGAACCTTTAACCTTGAATTTACGCGTGATCTTCAAGCGGTAGATGACATACTAGTACACGAGAGTTGCTTGGCTTCACAAGATTGTGAACAGATAGTACTTGACCTATCTGCCTTTTATGAACTTGCTGACGATGCTGGCCCGTTTGCAACCGCGACTAGTCGGCCTTTAGTCTAAGGATTTTGCACAACACGTGAGGCTGAAATAAATTTGTGTAAGTTGCGGTGGCCTATTAACCTCTTTTTGAGGAAACGTTATGTTAGGCACCACAATGGACCGTACCAAACTGCAGGCATTGGCCACAGAGCTAGCCAAAGATATAAAAACCGAGGCTGATTTGAATGCCTTGTCTCGAGAGCTTCTCAAGCTAACCGTTGAAACAGCACTCAGTGCCGAATTAACCGAACATCTGGGTTATGAGAAACACGGTGACAGCCGACCCGCCAGAGGCAATGCTCGTAACGGCACGACGTCTAAACGATTAAAAAGTCAGCACGGTGAGGTGGAGATACAGACCCCTCGTGACCGAGAAGGATCGTTTGAGCCCCAGCTCTTGCGTAAACACCAAACCCGTCTGACGCACATGGACGATCAGATTCTTACGCTGTATGCCAAAGGTCTGACGACCCGTGAAATCGTTGATGCATTCAAAGAAATGTACGATGCAGAGGTATCAGCAGCCCTGGTCTCGAAGGTAACGGATCGGGTCATTGAACAGATCACTGCCTGGCAATCCCGCCCACTGGATGCCATTTACCCCATTGTGTATCTGGACTGCATAGTGATTAAGATCCGTGATGGCATGCGGGTCATTAACAAGGCCATTTACTTGGCACTGGGCGTCAACATGGACGGCCACAAAGAGCTGCTGGGGCTCTGGATGTCTGATAACGAGGGCGCCAAGTTCTGGATTTCGGTCTTAACGGAGCTCAAAACCCGTGGTGTCCAAGACATTCTGATTGCGTGTGTTGACGGACTCAAAGGCTTTCCAGACGCTATTGCGGTCGAGTACCCTCAGACCCGTATCCAGCTTTGCGTCGTTCACATGGTGCGCAATAGCTTGAAATACGTATCCTGGAAAGACTACAAGGCGGTCACATCAGATCTGAAGCGTATTTATCAGTCCACGACCGAAGATCAGGCACTTGGCGAACTTGAACGATTTGGTCAAACGTGGGGCGGCTCCTACCCTCAAATCTCGAAGTCTTGGGCCACGCACTGGCCGAACTTGCGAACGATCTTTGAATATCCGCCAGAAATACGTAAAGCGATTTACACCACGAACGCAGTCGAGTCGCTCAACAGCGTGATCCGCGCCGCCACAAAACGACGTAAAGTGTTCCCAACCGATGAATCCGCAAAAAAAGTCATTTACCTTGCTATCGAACAGGCATCAAGGAAATGGACCATGCCCATTCAAAATTGGAAAATGGCACTGAGCAGATTTGTGATCGAATTTGGTGATCGGTTAGACGGTTACCAATGATTAACCCACTAGTAATTTACACAGAATTACTTACAGGCTCGTTCGCACACCTGCTCGCACGCCTAAAAGTTCAGGTAAAACAGATACTTGAAAGTGTTGCTGTCGTTTGCGACACAGACTTGTATGTAACACCCCTTATGTAAGACCCCGCGTCTCGCAACGCCGGTTTGCAGCGCTGACCAACAGGTCAGGGCGCCCTCTGGCGGCAAGAGGCCTGGTCAAAAGCCAGGCCTTTTGTTTTTGTTTCATGCCAAGCCCTGGCTCAATGATGGAAACCGGTACTATCGTGTCTTCTTGTTAGCGCATAGGATCTTGGTTCGATGGCAAGCGTAGAGATCAAACAAGTCGTCAAGGACTTTGGTCCGACCAAGGTATTGCGTGGCGTCGATGTGAAGATCGAAGACGGCGCGTTTTGCGTCTTGGTCGGGCCCTCAGGCTGTGGCAAATCAACCTTGTTGAGACTGATCGCAGGTCTTGAAGAAATCAGCTCGGGGGATATTCTGATCGGCGATCGCGTGGTCAACAACGTGCCGCCCAAAGATCGAGATATCGCGATGGTGTTTCAAAACTATGCGCTCTATCCGCACATGACGGTCGCGCAGAACATGGGGTTTTCACTCAAGCTTGCCGGACAGAGCAAAGCGGAAATGGCCTCACGTGTGAAAGAAGCCGCCCAGATCTTGGGCTTGGATGCCTTGCTCGAGCGTTATCCGCGGCAACTGTCAGGAGGCCAAAGGCAACGGGTGGCGATGGGCCGGGCCATTGTCCGCAATCCACAAGTTTTCCTTTTTGATGAACCGCTATCGAATCTCGACGCCAAGCTCAGGGTTCAGATGAGGGCGGAAATCAAGGAACTCCACCTCAGACTGAAAACCACAGCGATCTATGTCACCCATGATCAAATTGAGGCAATGACCATGGCTGATCAGATCGTGGTCATGCATGATGGGGTGATCGAGCAGATTGGTGCACCGCTTGAGCTCTATGACCGCCCAGCTAATCCCTTTGTTGCAAGCTTTATTGGCTCGCCAGCGATGAACCTGCTCGAGGCTGAGATCCAAGACAGTCGCGCCATCGTCTTCAAAGGACAGACTCAATGGGCGGCGCCTGCGATGAACGCGGCTAATGCCCCTGGATCCAAAGCAATTCGACTTGGGATACGTCCTGAGCATTTACAACTTTGCTCGCCCGATCAATCGCAGGCACTGCGCGGCAGGATTGCAGTGATTGAACCCACAGGGGCAGACACCCTCGTACACATGAAGTCTGACGCAGGCGACCTGGTGGCTGTATTTCGCGAACGTCATGCTTTTGCAGTGGGCGAAACGATTGGCCTATGTACTGACCCAGCTTTGTTACACGTCTTTGATGCTAGCAACGGCAGGCGCCTCAACGCGGACATAAACGATGGATTGTGACAAGCTGTCGCCATCGACTGGTTTTGTAGCCAAACTACGCAAGGCTTGGACCATAAGCGACTCCATGCTCTGCGTCGGTATCGACCCAGACCCGTCCCGATTTCCCTCGCCGCTCAAGGGAAGGTCGGATGCACTTTTTGCTTTTTGTACCTCAATTGCCGATGCCACTGCCCCATTTGCCTGCGCGTTTAAGCCACAAATTGCTTACTTTGCAAGCCTTGGCGCTGAAGACTGCCTTGAAGCACTCATGGACTATTTGCGACAAAGGCATCCGGGTATTCCAACGATTCTCGATGCCAAGCGCGGCGATATCGGAAGTACCGCCGAGCACTATGCACGCGAGGCCTTTGAGCGATACAAGGCTGATGCGGTTACGGTGAGCCCTTATATGGGCACCGATTCCATCGCGCCCTACCTCACCTACAAAGACCGGGGGGTGATTGCGCTTTGCCGTACCTCAAACCCTGGAGGTGCTGACCTACAAGGGCTTGAAGTGCACATACCGGATGCGGATTGGCAAGCGTTTCCCGCCGCAGCTCAGCCTGCCCTTCGTAGTCAATTGCCACTTTATGAATGGGTAGCCCTCTTGGCGGCCCATCGTTGGAATCGCGATGCGCAAATGGCCTTGGTTGTGGGTGCCACCTACCCGCTGGAACTCGCGCGTGTACGTGAACTCGCCCCTGATCTTCCCCTGCTCGTTCCAGGCATAGGCGCTCAAGGAGGGGATGTTGCCGCGGCCGTTAGAGCGGGTCGCGACGATTTGGGATGGGGCATGATGTTGAATTCTTCCCGCGCAATCCTTTACGCGAGCGACGGAGAGGATTACGCTGAGGCTGCAGCGCGTGTAGCAAAAGAAACCGCCGACTTAATACGGCAGGCAGCAGGAGGGGAGACAGATCATGCGCATCCTATTAGTCGAGGACGACGAGATACTGGCTGATGGCTTAAGCCGCTCGCTACGACAAGCGGGCTACGCGGTTGATCATCTCGTATCCGGCCAAAGCGCCGACACAGCGCTTGGATTTGAATCCTTTGATCTACTGATTCTTGATCTTGGCTTGCCAGGACTCAGCGGGATTGAGGTCTTAAAGCGACTCCGAGCAAGACAATCGGGTATCCCGGTTCTCATTCTCACTGCAACCGATTCGGTTGAACAACGCGTCAAAATGCTTGATGCGGGCGCTGACGACTTCATGGCCAAGCCCTTTGCACTCAGCGAACTCGAGGCACGCGTTAGAGCATTGGTGCGTCGGGGGATGGGTAAAGCATCATCACAAATACAGCACGGCTCGCTGACCTACGACCAGTCAGCCCGAACTGCCTTTCACCAAAATGAAACCTTAGAGTTATCTGCTCGTGAGGTAGCGCTCTTGGAAGTACTGCTCACACGTGTTGGGCGGCTTGTGAGCAAAGAGCATATCGTGCAACACCTCTGCGAGTGGGGCCACGAAGTGAGCCATAACGCGGTTGAAGTCTACGTACACCGATTGAGAAAAAAGCTTGATGGTTGCGATGTCACCATCTCAACGGTACGCGGGCTCGGATATTGCCTTGAACGGCCTACCCAGACGCACTGAGCAAAGCCAAAGTCTTGCTCGACGCGCTGCAAGCAGCGACACAGGCGGCCACTCCAACCCGAAGCGTGCCGGCCTTTTTGCCGTCCTGCGTGCGCCCGAACCCGAGCAACGAACGATCTTTGGCGAAATCCTTGACTGGATGTTCGCGCCCTTACTCTTGCTCTGGCCCTTGAGCGTCGTACTGACCTTTTCAATGGCCCGCTCGATTGCAGACCAACCCTTTGACCGCGCTCTTGAGGAAAAATCGCTGCTGATTGCACAAAGGGTTCGCGCCCAGGAATATATGCCCGGAGGCTTTCCACCGATCATCCCTTTGAGCAGCCAAGCTAGTGGCACCCAGGGGGGAACCACTTATCGTTATCAAATCCGATTACCCGATGGTGGCTACATCGCAGGTGACCCTGATGTGCCCAGCCATGATCCTGATTTCTTACCAGATCCTGAGGCTGTCTCTATCCGTTATGCACGCTATCACGGTGAAGAAGTCCGCGTGAGCGCTGTCCACCTACTTGCGCTCAATACCGAACAACAATCACTTATTGTTCAAATTGCTGAAACAACAGAATCGCGTGAGGCACTTGCCAATGAGATCATTAGAGGCCTGATTTTTCCCCAATTCATCGTACTTCCGCTCGCAATTGTTTTGGTGTGGTTTGGGCTTACTCAGGCACTAAAACCACTCGGGCGATTACAGCAGCGCATACAGGACCGGCGCCCCGATGATTTATCAACACTGCAAGTCAGAGGTACTCCCGAAGAGCTAGCGCCTTTGCTGAGTTCCTTCAACGATTTGCTTGACCGGATGGGGCAATTGATGCGCCTGCAACGACGCTTTATTGCCGACGCAGCCCACCAAATGAAAACACCACTCGCCGGTATTCGAACCCAGGCCGAACTCGCGTTGAGGAGCAACGATCCTGATGAAATTCGACAAAGTCTCAGCCAATTGATACGAAGTTCAGAACGGGCAGCGCACGTCTTGAATCAATTGCTCTCCCTCGCCCGAACCGAGAGTTTCGACCAGGCACAATATCGCATGGTACCGATTGCATTCGCGCAGCAACTGCGTGAATGGGCTCAGGACTGGGCCGATCAAGCGCTTGCTGCAGGCCACGATTTTGGACTTGAAGTGGATCCCGAAGTCGAAGGGCTCAAGGTATGGATCCACCCGGTCATGGTGTCTGAAATGCTCAATAATTTAGTCGACAACGCCTTACGCTATTGTTCTAAGCCCGGTATTGTCACCGTAAGGCTTAGGTCGAGCGATGCAAAATTGCTGCTCGAGGTCGAGGATAACGGTCCAGGTATACCCGAGGCAGAACAGGCGCTCGTGTTTGAACGTTTTTATCGCGTACTCGGTCACCAAGCCAGTGGCAGTGGCCTTGGTTTGGCCATTGTTCGCGAAATCGCCAAGCAACATCGGCTTGAGTTGAGCCTCCAAAGCCCAATTACTGCAAACGGTATGGCAGGTGGTTGTCGATTCTTAGTTTGGTTTCCGTTATCACATTCAGCGTGAGCTTTTGCATGCACGACCTTATTTGCCCTCATTGTTCCAAGGCCTTCAAGATCGATGAATCGGGCTATGCCGACATCATGAAACAGATCCGAGACCGCGAGTTCGACGCAGAGCTCCAAAAGCGCCTCGCTCTAGCCGAGCAAGACAAACGCACGGCTATTGAACTGGTCAAAGCCCAACTTAGTCAGGCGCTCGCGCGTGAAGCCGCCCAAAAGGATCAGCTGATTGAGCGCCTAAAAGCACAAATCGGATCGCATGACCTTAGCCAAAAACTTGCGATCAATGAAGCGATTCAGTCAATGGCAAGCGAGCGCGATCGTCTTGCAGTCAAACTTGAACAGAGCAAGGTTGAAAAGCAACTCGCCGAAGCCGCCTTGAAGGACAAGTATGAAACTCAGCTCAAAGACCGCGATGAAGCAATCGAGCGTCTTCGCGACATGAAGGCAAGACTGTCGAGCAAAATGCTCGGCGAGACCCTGGAACAACATTGCGAGAATGAATTCAATCGACTACGTGCCAGTGCATTTCCAAACGCTTATTTTGAGAAAGACAACGATGCGCGAGGCGGAAGCAAGGGTGACTATGTTTTCCGAGAGCTTGACCCAGATGGCCTGGAGATCGTCTCGATTATGTTTGAGATGAAAAACGAAAGCGACCGTAGCGCTTCAAAAAATAGAAATGAAGATTTTTTCAAAGAACTTGACAAAGATAGGCAAGAAAAATCCTGCGAGTATGCGGTCTTAGTCTCAATGCTTGAACCTGAAAGCGATCTTTATAACAGCGGGATTGTCGATGTCTCACATCGATATCAAAAAATGTACGTGATTCGACCTCAATTTTTTATACCAATCATCACCTTGTTGCGCAATGCATCGCAAAAGTCGATGACTTTTAAGCGTGAACTTGCAGTCATGAAAGCCCAAAACATAGACATCACACACTTCGAAGCCGAGCTTGATAGCTTCAAAACCGGCTTTGCGAAAAATTATGATTTGGCGTCAAGGCGGTTTCAGACGGCGATTGACGAAATCGACAAATCGATCGATCACCTTCAAAAAACCAAGGAAGCTCTCCTTGGCACAGACCGCAACCTGCGACTTGCCAACGATAAAGCGCAAGATGTAAGTATCAAGAAACTCACACGAGGTAATCCCACCATGGCCGCCAAGTTCAAGGCCCTGCGAAGCGAGGAATAATTGCTTGAAGTGGAGGCGGGGGATGGATTTGAACCACCCTGCGCGGCTTTGCAGGCCACGGCATAACACTCTGCCACCCCGCCCTAGTCAAACATTCCCCCGCGAAGGATACACCGCTCGAGCGTCGAGTTTCAGCCCTAAGGGCTTATACTTATGTCTCTCAAAGACCGAATCAAACATACAGGGTATCCACACCCCGGGGCCGCATTTTTTGCGGAGATTTGATTGACTAGTTTCACGAGGACTTGATTGACTAGGTTTTCAAGCATGTTGCGAGCGATTATCCCCTGGGCATTGCCCGGACACAGCATATGGCTTGCCCCTTTATTGCTTGGCTTCTTGGCCGTCAATGGGCTCACCCGTGCCGTCCTAGCACTGATGAATAGTGAGAGCATCGTTGCAAGCCCCTTCAGTACACTGCTTAGCTTTGCGATCGGATTTCTATTTGACCTAACAGTCTTAAGCCTCGGCGCTTCAGGGTTTATCGCCGCTTTTTGCCTTCTTCCGCCAGGACGTCTGCGGTTGATGCGCTGGGCTATACGGCTTGTTTCGATGCCCGTCGCTTTATGCCTATCCTTTACCGCCATCTCCGAAATTTTATTTTGGAATGAGTTTTCAACAAGGTTTAATTTTATAGCGGTTGATTACCTAGTTTTTAGAACTGAAGTTATCGGTAATATCCGCGAATCTTATAACCTTTCCACTATCTTTGGTGTACTTGCGCTTCTCGCAGCGCTCCTCTGGTTTTTTTTCCTTTTTCAATCAAAGAGAATTCAAACGGGCCAACAAGACCTCAGGCATAGACTGACAGCAGCAACGCTTTGGCCACTGATTGCAACCGGTCTTTTGCTTGCCAGTAATGCCTCATGGAAGCAATTCAGCAGCGACTCTCGAATCAATGAACTTGCCGGTAACGGTTATTACGATTTTGTTCATGCATTTTTTCATAATGAAATCGACTATGAACAGTTCTATGCGACCCGTGAGATAGCCGATCCAAAAGCCTTTCAACATGAGGTGCAAGCTGAAAAACCGCCTAGAAAGCGCCATGTTTTGCTTGTGTCAGTCGAGAGCCTCAGTGCTGCATTTCTAGGTAGCTACGGTGCCACGTCCAACCTCACGCCTTATCTAGATGCCTTTAGCGATGAGAGCTTAAGGTTCACCCAGTTCTACGCCACGGGCACGCGGACGGTCCGAGGACTTGAAGCGATTAGCATGGGTATTGTGCCAACACCAGGTCATGCCATCGTGCGAAGGCCTGCAGCTCAAGGTCTACAAACATTGGGTCAGATTCTTTCGGACCAAGGATGGCAGAGCGTCTACCTTTATGGCGGTTATAGCTATTTCGACAGCATGAAGGACTTTTTTTGGACGTAATGGCTACGAGGTTGTCGATCGGCAGGTATTGAGACCTGAGCAGATATCCCATGAAACGATTTGGGGCGTTGCTGATGAGGATTTATTTGCACAAAGTCTTCGCGAGATGGAACGCAGAGCAAACAAGGGTCAGCCTGTATTCATGCACATCATGACCACTTCGAATCATCGCCCCTTCACCTATCCCGAAGGCCGTATCGATATCCCATCAAAGACAGGACGCGAGGGCGCGGTGAAATATAGCGACTACGCCATTGGCAAATGGTTAGAGGCTGTAAAAAAACAGCCCTGGTATACGGACAGTATCATTGTCATCCTTGCTGACCACACCCATCTCGGACGAGGTAAGGCAGAGCTACCACCAAGCAATTACCACATTCCGCTCTTTATCCACGCTCCGGGCTTGATTACACCGGGCACCTTTGACGCAATTAGCTCACAGATTGATATTGCTCCAACCCTGCTTGGACTACTTCGCCTTCCCTACAGCTCCCGCTTCTTCGGTCAAGATGCATTCAAAGATGGCACTCGTAACCAACGTGCGTACTTTGCAAATCAACAGACCGTTGGACTTTATAAGGACGGTAAGGTGGTTGAGCTTTACCCGAACCGGAACATAAGGGTTGTTGATGCGAAAACCAATGCCGTACTCGACCCGACCGACCACGCACAAGAAGTGCTTATCGAGGAAGCCATCCGTAGCTACCAGAATGCCAGCTTTGCTTTTAAGAACGGTCTATTGAAGCGTCCATTGCCCGAAGCTTCCAAACCATAAATATGGCGACGGTTCATTGCCAGCGAAGTCCTAGATCAAGCTCTAAGCCGGTTTTTAACAAAAGAAGTTCTAAACTTTGACTTAGGGCCTGAATATATTGCAAATCAGCCACGCGGCGCGCTTGGAGCACCTCCGTCAATGAGCGCTCGCCCAATGCGAAGCCCCGCAAACTGCGCACTGCTGCCTCATCATGCAAGGCATATGCCTCCCAGCGCGGCTTAAGTGCAAGAAGCCCTTGCTGCCAATTGCTCAGTCGTGCGCGAAGATCCGAGCGCATCTCAAGGATGAGTTCTTCATTCAAGCTGAAGGACTCTTCAAGCTGATGAACGGCAAGCTTCGCAGCCACTGCCCTTTGCTGACCAGCAATTGGGATTGATACTTGGACGCCAATCACATGCTCAGCACCCGATCGCTCCTGAGAAACAAAAGCGCCGAGGCTAGGGTCGGGACGTTGATCTAAGTCGATGCGCTTAGCCTGCAAACCAAGTTCCAAGCCTTGTAGTTTTGCAAGTAACACGAGCGGGCTTTGTTCTATATATTGATGCTCCGCGCGATCGATATCGGTTGGCAGCTTTTGAACCGCGTTGAGTAGGCCAAACCACTGCGCTGGCGTTGTGGGTAGTGATCGATCAAAACCTAGTACGGGATAGCGCTTCTTGAGTTGTTCTATTTTTGCAAGCTTTCTTGAGCGAGCTTCGATCAGATCAGCAAAGGCTTGCAATTGCTCAGCCTTCGCGGTCTGCTCGTCGACTTGCGCAAGTTCGCCCAGACGTCGCCGCGCTTGTGCCTGGATCCACAAGGCCTCACTGCTTGCTGCGGTTCGCCTTGCGGCCTCTTCGGCGAGTAGCTCGCGCAAGAAGCCACGCCAATGTTCAAGAAATTGCTGTCGAAGGCTCAGCTCGCTTAATGCCCGCTCAGCATTTGCTCTTGATTCAATAGCGTCTGCCCATGCTTGGTCAACGGCAAGCTTATCCCAAAGTCGTAAGCTACGCTCCAGACCTAAGCTGCGATCGATCGATACGCTCTCCACTGACATGCGCGGCCGCCGATGCTGCTGGCCGAGTGCAAGATGTGTTTCATAGGGTCCAAGCCGTCTCAACAAGGCCTCCTGGCCCTGCCCCGCAAGACGAGCCTTTGTCGCTGCAAGTTTTGGCTGTTGCGCAAGCGCTTCTCGAACCTCTGCCTCACTCGGCATTAATTCAATCGACGATGTCCCTTGAAGCTTGTCCATGCCCAATCGCGGCTCAGTGTGAGCGTGCGAACTTGTTACAAGCACCGTCACAAGCCATACAAGGCTAAACACCTGGC
>Ga0256364_1000106_pt1 | contig 10395 bp, 21 predicted proteins | sample MistaT_3_FD_186094 | JGI IMG/M metagenome (GOLD analysis project Ga0256364, IMG submission 186094) | Metatranscriptome of freshwater microbial communities from Mississippi River, Louisiana, United States - Miss_Atlam_RepC_8d (Metagenome... | ecosystem: Environmental > Aquatic > Freshwater >...
CCAATCGCTATGGAAGAAGGTCTGCGCTTCGCGATTCGTGAAGGCGGCCGTACCGTTGGCGCTGGCGTTGTAGCCAAAATCTTCGCCTAAGGGTGAAAAATGGGCCTGCTTCGGTGGGCCCATTGCGTTAAACGCAACACGTGAGTGTTGTGAGTGGAATGTGAAGGTAATGTGCGATTAATAGTTGCGCGATGCCTTCAGATCCACTAATATGCGCCACCCCTGACAACAGGGTGGTGATACAACTGGGGCATTGTTCCCAGACTGGTTTGTGAGAAGCCTTCCCCTGATGGATAAATCAGTGGTGGGCTAGTTCTTTTTTGCTTTGGAGTTGCTGGAATGGCTAGCCAGAGAATTCGCATCCGCCTGAAGGCGTTCGATCATCGTCTGATCGACCAATCGGCGCTTGAAATTGTCGAAACCGCGAAGCGTACAGGCGCCCAAGTTTGTGGCCCTATCCCGATGCCAACACGTATCGAGCGCTTCAACGTCCTGACGTCTCCGCACGTCAACAAGGATGCACGTGACCAGTACGAAATTCGTACCCACAAGCGTCTTGTGGATATCGTGATGCCAACGGATAAGACCGTTGACGCACTGATGAAGCTGGACCTCGCCGCTGGCGTGGATGTTCAGATCAGCTTGGGCTGATCGTTCAGCATTGAGTCTCTTGAGAGATCAAGTTGCTAAAGAGGTTTGAATAAATGGCTATTGGATTAGTCGGTCGTAAGTGCGGGATGACCCGCGTGTTCACGGAGGCTGGCGTTTCTGTACCGGTAACCGTGATCGAAGTCGATCCGAACCGCATCACACAAATTAAATCGCTGGAAACCGATGGCTACCAAGCCGTGCAGGTCACCACTGGCGAGCGTCGCGCCTCGCGCGTCACCAAGGCGATGGCAGGCCACTTTGCTAAGGCAAGTGTTGCTGCTGGTCGTGGCGTTTGGGAATTCCGTTTATCCGGTGATGAGGCAGCTGCTCTCGCCGTTGGCGGCCAGCTCGAAGTGACTTTATTCAGCGTGGGTCAAGCAGTTGATGTGACCGGCGTATCGAAAGGTAAGGGCTTCCAGGGTTCGGTTAAGCGTTGGAACTTCCGTACGCAAGACGCTACCCACGGTAACTCGGTTTCGCACCGTGTGCATGGTTCTACTGGTCAAAACCAGAGTCCAGGCAAGGTGTTTAAGGGCAAGAAGATGGCCGGTCACATGGGTGCCGAGCGCGTCACTGTCCAGGGTCTGGAAATCGTTTCCGTTGATGCCGAGCGCAGCGTGCTCGTCGTTAAAGGTGCCATTCCGGGTGCTACCGGTAATGACGTCATCGTACGTCCATCCGTTAAGGCCTGAGGGAGATTAACGTGAACCTGAAGACTGTTTCCGGAGCTGCTTTAGAGCTCTCCGAAGTTGCCTTCGGCAAAGACTTCAATGAAGCGCTTGTGCACCAAGTCGTCGTCGCCTACATGGCTGGCGCTCGCCAAGGTAGCAAGGCTCAGAAGTCCCGCGCAGAAGTCAGCGGTGGCGGCAAGAAGCCGTTCAATCAAAAAGGGTCGGGCCGTGCGCGTGCTGGTTCTTCCCGTAGCCCAATCTGGCGTGGTGGTGGCAAGAGCTTTGCTGCGCGTCCACAAGACTGGGATCAAAAAGTAAACCGTAAAATGTATCGCGGCGCGTTGCAGTGCATTCTGGCTGAGTTAGTTCGCCAAGATCGTTTGGTTTTCGTGGATGACTTCTCCGTCTCCGCACCAAAAACCAAAGAGTTGGTCGGCAAGCTGAATGCGCTGGGTCTGAACAATGCCCTGATCATTACGGATGCTGTTGACGAGAATCTGTACCTCGCCGCACGTAACCTGCCGCACGTCGAAGTAATCGACACCACAGCGGTGGATCCGGTGAGTCTGATTGGCTTTGAGAAGGTACTGATGTCGGTGCCGGCAGCCAAGAAACTTGAGGTGGAACTGGGATGAACACAGAACGTCTGTTGCAGGTCTTGCTTGCGCCGCATGTCTCTGAGAAGGCTACCTTGATTGCTGAAAAGCACAATCAAGTGGTTTTCAAGGTTCGCCGCGATGCCAACAAGCTCGAAATCAAAAAGGCCGTAGAAACGCTGTTCAACGTCAAGGTTGAGTCGGTTAACACCACGCTCACCAAGGGTAAGAACAAGCGTTTCGGCGGTTCCCTCGGTCGTCGTCAAGACTTCAAGAAGGCATATGTCTCCTTGAAAGATGGCGCTCAAATCGACTTCGCCGCAGCTGTTGCAGCTGAGTAAGGGCCGGGAGTACTGACATGCCAATCGTAAAATGTAAACCGACTTCCCCGGGTCGTCGCTTTGTTGAGAAGGTCGTTCACGACCATCTGCACAAGGGTCGTCCGCATGCTCCGCTCGTTGAGAGCAAGAAGCGTTCCGGTGGTCGTAACAACAATGGCCACATCACCATGCGTCACATTGGTGGTGGTCACAAGCAACTTTATCGCGTCATCGATTTCAAGCGTAGCAAGGACGGCATTCCAGCTGTTGTTGAGCGTATTGAATACGATCCGAACCGCACAGCTCACATCGCGCTGCTGAAGTATGCCGATGGCGATCGTCGCTACATGGTGGCCCTGAAGGGTCAGCAAGTGGGTGATTCCGTGATGTCCGGCGATGCTGCTCCGATCAAAGTAGGTAACGTGCTGCCACTGCGTAACATGCCGCTCGGTTCGACCATCTGCTGCATCGAGTTGAAGCCAGGCAAGGGTGCACAGTTAGTGCGTTCTGCAGGTACTTCGGCTCAGTTGCTGGGTCGCGACGGTGCTTACGCTATTGTGCGTCTGCGCTCCGGTGAGATGCGTAAGATTCATGTGGATTGCCGCGCTGCGTTCGGCGAAGTGTCCAACAGTGAGCACAGCCTGCGCTCACTGGGTAAGGCTGGTGCTAGTCGCTGGCGTGGTGTTCGACCCACCGTTCGTGGTATGGCCATGAACCCGGTTGACCATCCGCACGGTGGTGGTGAAGGCCGCAACAAGGGCATTCAGCCGGTGTCGCCATGGGGCACGCCATCTAAGGGTTACAAGACCCGTAACAATAAGCGTACGAGCGGCATGATTGTCCGCGACCGTCGCGTCAAGTAATGGGTAGAGGAGAGCCACTATGCCTCGTTCACTGAAAAAGGGTCCGTTTGTAGATACTCACCTGTTCGTTAAGGTTGAGGCTGCAGCGGCCGCAAATTCCAAGAAGCCCATCAAGACCTGGTCGCGTCGTTCGATGATCCTCCCAGAAATGGTTGGTCTGACCATTGCCGTACACAACGGCAAGCAACATATCCCAGTCCTGGTGACTGAGCATATGGTCGGCCACAAGCTGGGTGAGTTCTCGCCGACTCGTACCTATCGTGGTCACGCTGTCGACAAAAAGTCGAAGCGATAAGGAGAGCATGATGGAAGCTATCGCCAAATTGCGTGGCGCGCCGATCTCGGCCCAAAAAGCCCGCCTCGTCGCTGACCAGGTGCGTGGTTTGAAGATTGAGCTGGCGCTGAACACGTTGTCGTTCAGCAACAAGAAGGCTGCTCACTTTGTTAAGAAAGTGATCATGTCGGCTATTGCTAACGCCGAACATAACCAGGGTGCGGATGTAGACGAACTGCGTGTCGCTACTATCTGTGTGGATGAAGGCATCACGCTGAAGCGTATTCAGCCGCGTGCTAAGGGTCGTGCTGATCGTATCAGCAAGCGTACCTGCCACATCACCGTCATCGTGGCCGAAGGCAAGTAAGGGGCTGAAGAAATGGGTCAGAAAGTTCATCCAATCGGTATTCGCCTGGGCATCGTAAGAAAGCACAACGCGAACTGGTACGCCAGCCCGAAGCAATACGCTGAATTCTTGCTTGCCGACCTTCAGGTGCGTGATTTCCTGAACGAGCGCCTGAAGGCTGCTTCGATCAGCAAAATTCTCATCGAGCGTCCTTCTGAGAATGCCCGCATCACGATTTCCACAGCACGCCCAGGCGTTCTGATTGGTAAGAAAGGTGAAGACGTTGAGCGTCTGCGCCGTGATGTGGCCAAGCTGATGAAGATGCCAGTGCAAATCAACATTGACGAAATCCGTAAGCCGGATTTGGACGCCAAGTTGGTTGCAGAAAGCATTGCTTCGCAGCTCGAGCGTCGTGTCATGTTCCGTCGCGCCATGAAGCGTGCGGTGCAGAATTCCATGCGTGCAGGCGCCAAGGGTATTAAGGTCGAAGTTTCGGGTCGTTTAGGCGGCGCTGAGATTGCTCGTACCGAATGGTACCGTGAAGGCCGTGTGCCACTACACACTCTGCGTGCAGACATCGATTACTCGATCGTTCGTGCAGAAACAACTTACGGCTGTATCGGCGTCAAGGTGTGGATTTTCAAGGGCGAAATCCTCGGTGGTATGGAGCAAGTAGCTGCTCCAGCACCAGTGGAAGAAGCTCGTCCCGCCAAGAAGCGCGGTGCGAAGAACTAAGGGGTTGAGAGATGTTACAGCCTAAGCGTACCAAGTTTCGTAAGGTCCATAAGGGCCGTAACACGGGTCTGGCACTTCGTGGCAGCTCCGTGTCATTCGGCACGATCGGTTTGAAGTCAGTTGAGCGTGGTCGTATTACGGCACGTCAAATTGAAGCGGCTCGTCGTGCAATTTCCCGTCGCGTAAAGCGTGGTGGCAAGATCTTTATCCGTGTTTTCCCGGATAAGCCGATCACTCAAAAGCCCCTCGAAGTACGTATGGGTAAAGGTAAAGGTAGCGTGGAATACTGGGTTGCCGAAATCCAGCCAGGCAAGATGCTGTATGAGATCGAGGGTGTTGCTGAATCCCTGGCTCGTGAAGCTTTCACCTTGGCTGCCGCTAAGCTGCCTTTGAAGACCACTATCGTGACTCGGACGGTGATGTAATGAACGCCAAAGAATTGCGTGAAAAAAGCGTCGAAGACCTGAATAAGGAACTCGATAACCTGAACCGTCAGCAGTTCACTCTGCGCATGGCTCAGGCCACTGGTCAGCTGACTCAAAACAGCAAGATCGGCGCTGTTCGTAAGGACATCGCTCGTATCAAGACCCTTCTGACCGAGAAGCAAGGTAACTGATCATGACGGAACAGAACCAAATTCAGCGCACGCTGACCGGCAAAGTCGTCAGCAACAAGATGGACAAGTCCATCACTGTTCTGATCGAACGTAAAGTCAAGCACCCGGTGTACGGCAAGTACATCACTCGCTCGACCAAGCTGCATGCGCATGATGAACAAAATGTCTGCCAAGAAGGCGACATTGTAACGATCTCCGAGTGCCGCCCATTGTCCAAAACGAAGAATTGGACTTTGGTGGCTGTCGTCGAAAAGAACGACGCTCGCTGAGTTTGAATTGCGGCCGAAGGCCGCATCAGTTATCATTTCGCGCCCCGCGAGTCGGGGTCCCATTTTTTGGGTTTGGAGAGAGCAATGATTCAGACCGAAACGATGCTCGAGGTCGCTGACAACAGCGGCGCTCGTCGCGTCATGTGTATCAAGGTATTGGGCGGTTCGCACCGTCGTTATGCCTCGGTCGGTGACGTCATCAAGGTCACGGTTAAGGAAGCAATTCCGCGTGGCAAGGTCAAGAAAGGCGACGTAATGAACGCTGTGGTAGTGCGTACCAAAAAAGGTATTCGCCGCGCAGACGGTTCGTTGATTCGTTTTGATGACAACGCCGCTGTGATTCTGAACAACAACAAGGCACCGATCGGCACCCGTATTTTCGGGCCGGTGACTCGTGAGCTGCGTACAGAGCAGTTCATGAAGATCATCTCCCTCGCGCCTGAAGTGCTTTAAAGGTAAAGAGTGATGGCAAAGATCAAGCGTGACGACGAAGTGGTCGTGATTGCAGGCAAGGACAAGGGTAAGCGCGGCAAAGTTGCCAGTGTGCTCGAAGGTCGTGTCGTGGTTACCGGTGTAAACCTGGTGAAGAAGCATATCAAGGCCAACCCGAACAAGGGCGAGCAGGGCGGTATCTTGGAGCGCGAAGCGTCTCTCGATATTTCCAATGTCGCTTTGTTCAATCAGGCAACCCAGAAGGCAGACCGAGTCGGTTACAAGGTTCTTGAAGATGGCGAGAAAGTTCGCGTGTTCAAGTCCACCGGCGAAGTTGTCGACATCAAGTAAGGTAGATTGGTTGAAATGGCCAGACTGAAAGCTGTTTACAAGAACGAGATCGCGCCAAAGCTGCAGGTGGAGCTCGGACTCAAGAATGTGATGGAGATTCCTCGCATCACGAAGATTACTCTGAATATGGGAGTGGGCGGTGCTAGCCAAGATAAGAAGCTTATCGATGGCGCCGTGGCCGATATGCAGCTGATTTCTGGCCAGAAACCCGTTGTCACGCTCACTCGTAAATCCATTGCCGGCTTCAAAATCCGTGATGGTTGGCCCATTGGCTGCAAAGTGACGCTTCGCGGCGACATGATGTATGAATTCTTGGATCGTCTGATCGGTATCACGATTCCACGTATTCGTGACTTCCGTGGTTTTAGCCCGAAGTCTTTTGATGGTCGTGGTAACTACAGCCTCGGCATCAAAGAACAAATCGTGTTCCCAGAAATCGATTACGACAAGATCGAAAAGCTGCGTGGTCTCGATATCGTTATTACCACATCGGCTCGCACCGATGACGAAGGCCGCGCCCTGTTGCGTGCTTTCCAATTCCCGTTCAAGTGAGACTGAATCATGGCTAAGAAAAGCATGTTGAATCGCGAAGCCAAGCGCGAAAAGCTGGTCGCGAAGTACTCTAAGCTGCGCGGCGAATTGAAAGCCACGATTGCTAGCGTAACGGCATCGGATGAAGAGCGTTGGGCGGCTATTTTGCGTTTGCAAGATCTGCCACGTGATTCCAGCCCTTCGCGGCTGCGCAATCGCTGTGGCGTCACCGGTCGTCCCCACGGTTTCTTCCGCAAGTTCGGTTTGGGCCGTATCAAGCTTCGTGAAGCTGTGATGCGTGGTGATGTGCCTGGCGTCGTTAAGGCCAGCTGGTAAGAGGATTCTAGAATGAGTATGCAAGATACCGTTGCGGATATGCTGACCCGCATCCGCAATGCCCAACGCGCCGGCAAGCCGACCGTTGGCATGCCATCGTCCAAGCTGAAAGTGTCCTTGGCGAAGCTGTTGGAAAAAGAAGGCTATATCGCCTCTGCTGACGTGTCGGCAGACGTGAAGCCAGTGCTGACCATTGCCCTCAAGTACTACGAAGGCAAGCCAGTTATTGAAGAAATTAAGCGCGTAAGCCGTCCAGGCCTGCGTATTTACAAAGGCAAGGATGACCTGACCCGCGTTAAGCAAGGTCTGGGCATTCTCATTGTCTCCACCAACAAGGGCATTATGACTGACCGCGCTGCACGTGCTGCTGGCGTTGGTGGTGAAGTCATCGCTCTCGTTTCGTAAGGATGACTGAAGATGTCTCGTGTAGCTAAATCACCGGTCACAATCCCTGCTGGGGTTACTGTGACCATTAACGGTCAGGATGTGAAGGTGAAGGGCGCTAAAGGCGAACTGAACACCGTTTTGCATGATCTGGTCGTTATTGCCCAAGAAGGCACTGAATTGAAGCTGAGCCCGCGCGAAGACTCGCAGGCTGCTTGGATGCAGGCAGGTACTGCCCGTGCTGTCATGAACAACCTGGTCATCGGTGTTTCTGCCGGTTTCGAGCGTCGTTTGCAGCTCATTGGTGTGGGTTACAAGGCTGCTGCTAAGGGCAAAGTGCTGAACCTTGCACTCGGCTTCTCGCACCCTGTTGATTACAACTTGCCTGAAGGTGTGACCGCGGAAACGCCAACACCGACAGAAATCATCCTGAAGTCGGTTAACAAGCAGTTGCTCGGTCAGGTTGCCGCTAATGTGCGCGCTTATCGTCCGCCAGAGCCATACAAAGGCAAGGGTGTGCGCTACGTAGGTGAGAATGTCCTACGTAAAGAAGCGAAGAAGAAGTAACGGGTAGGTATCGTCATGAACGAAAAGAAAGTCGCTCGTCTGCGCCGCTCGCGTAGCACGCGCATCAAAATTCGCGAACAACGTGCAGTGCGTCTCTGCATTAACCGCACCCCACGCCACATGTACGCTCAGCTGATTTCGGCTTGCGGCGGTACTGTGTTGGCTCAGGCTTCGACGCTGGATGCGGCACTGCGTGATGGTGCTACCGGTAACGTTGACGCTGCACAGAAGGTAGGTGCGCTGCTCGCAGAACGTGCTAAGGCTGTTGGCGTCACGAAAGTGGCGTTCGACCGCTCTGGTTTTAAGTATCACGGCCGTGTGAAAGCACTGGCTGACGCCGCGCGTGAAGCCGGCTTGGAATTCTAAGGGTTGAGTCATGGCTAAGCTTGAACAGAACGAAGGTTTCGTCGAGAAGCTGGTTGAAGTCAACCGAGTTTCCAAGACAGTTAAAGGCGGTAAGATTTTTGCTTTCACAGCGTTAACCGTTATCGGTGACGGCAATGGCCGTGTCGGTTTCGGTCGTGGCAAGGCCCGTGAAGTGCCAGCTGCCATCCAAAAGGCGTTGGAAGCTGCTCGTCGTAACATGATCCAAGTCGATCTGAATGGTTCCACTATTCAGCACCCGATTAAGGGTCAACACGGCGCAACGCGCATTTACATGCAGCCCGCATCAGAAGGTACCGGTGTTATCGCTGGTGGCGCGATGCGCGCTGTGTTGGAAGTGGCTGGCGTTCAAAACGTATTGGCAAAGTGCTACGGCTCGACCAACGCGAACAACGTGGTGCACGCAACATTTAATGGCTTGTCCTCGATGACCAGTGCAGAGCAGGTTGCTGCTAAGCGCGGTCTGACAGTTGAAGAAATCCTGGGGTAATCCGATGAAAACCATCAAGGTTACACAAGTGCGCTCCAGCGCACACAAGCTCAAAAACCACAAGCTTTGCTTGCAGGGTTTGGGTCTGCGTCGCATCGGTCATACGGTTGAAGTTATTGATACGCCGTCGAACCGCGGCATGATCAATAAGGTTAACTACCTGGTCAAGGTGGAGGGTTAATCATGTACCTGAATGATCTGCAGCCCGCAGAGGGCTCGACCCACGCTCCAAAGCGTCGTGGTCGCGGTGTAGGTTCTGGTCTCGGTAAGACCGGTGGTGTTGGTGTTAAGGGTCAAACTTCGCGTGGTAAGGGCAAAGTCCGTACCGGTTTCGAAGGCGGCCAAATGCCACTGTACCGTCGTCTGCCGAAGTTCGGTTTCACTTCGCTGAAGCAACAAGTTACGGCTGAAGTTCGTCTTTCCGAAATCGCTCATGTGGAAGGCGATATCACTTTGGAGAGCCTGAAGGCTGCCAATGTGGTTCGTAAGGACATGGTACGTGCTCGCATCATCCTGTCGGGTGAAGTTGGTCGTGCAGTCACTGTTAAAGGCGTAGCTGTGACCAAGGGCGCTCGTGCTGCTATTGAAGCGGCAGGCGGCAAGGTCGAGGAATAATCACGATGGCAAATACCGGTAACAAGCAACAAGCACGAGAAATGCTACAAAATCCAGGCATGCAAAAAGGTATGTCTGAACTTTGGCAGCGCATCGGCTTTTTGTTGTTTGCATTACTGGTGTTCCGCCTCGGTGCGCATATTCCGGTGCCGGGCATTAACCCGGACCAACTCGCTGCATTGTTTGATCGCAATAAAGACACCATCCTGAGCTTGTTCAACATGTTCTCAGGTGGTGCTTTAGAGCGTATGTCCATCCTTGCGTTGGGCATCATGCCGTACATTTCGGCTTCGATTATTATGCAACTTGCTTCCAGTGTGATCCCTTCACTCGAGGCAATTAAGAAAGAAGGTGAGGCTGGTCGTCGTCAGATTAACCAGTACACCCGATACGCCACCGTTTTATTGGCCTTGGTTCAGTCGATCGGTATGTCCGTTGGCTTGCAATCACAAGGTATCACCATTGCAACCGGCATGGCGTTCTATGTTCCAGCCATTGTGTCTCTGGTTGCGGGTTCGATGTTTTTGATGTGGTTAGGTGAGCAAATTACCGAGCGTGGTGTAGGTAATGGTATTTCCATGCTCATCTTCGCCGGTATTGTGGCTGGTATGCCTAGTGCGATTGGCGGTGCTCTTGAGTCCGCTCGCCAAGGTGAAATCAGTGTTATTGGCCTGATTGTGGTAGGCGTTTTAGCGTTAGCTGTTGTTGCCGCCGTTATTTTCATGGAACGCGGTCAGCGTCGTATCACAGTCCAATATGCCCAGCGTCAACAAGGTCGTAAGGTATTTGCTGCGCAGCAGAGTCATTTGCCGCTGAAATTAAACATGGCCGGTGTTATTCCCGCCATTTTTGCGAGCTCCTTGCTGTTGTTTCCGGCGAGTTTGGGTCAGTGGTTTGCGCAAGCGCCGAACCCCAATGCGTTGCAGCGTGCATTGCAAGAATTGTCTCTGTTGTTAGCTCCGGC
>Ga0256364_1000109_pt1 | contig 10375 bp, 6 predicted proteins | sample MistaT_3_FD_186094 | JGI IMG/M metagenome (GOLD analysis project Ga0256364, IMG submission 186094) | Metatranscriptome of freshwater microbial communities from Mississippi River, Louisiana, United States - Miss_Atlam_RepC_8d (Metagenome... | ecosystem: Environmental > Aquatic > Freshwater > River...
GCACCGTAGCGAGGGGAACATGGAAGAAGAGCAACCAACACCATTCAACCGGCAGCGCCGCCAGCTGCTGGGCTGCGTCTGCGCCCTGGGCGTTGGACTGCCTGCGGCGGTCAGCGCGCAGGACACCGGCAACGCGGCAGCACCGCAGGTGGACGACCTGCTCGGCTATGCCTTCGGCGAGCGGGCCGGTCAGCCGGTGGGTGTCGACGACCTCCAGCCCGGTGCCCAGCAGGTTTTCGCCTACGCCATCGATGCCAGCTCCGGCCAACTGCGCAATGGTTCGCGCCTGCATCAGTTGTTGTTGGTGCGACTGGACCCCGCCACGCTCGCGCCGGAAACGGCGGCCCGCAGTGTCAACGGTGTGGTGGCCTATTCCGGCGTCTGCAGCCACACGGGCTGCGACGTGACAGACTGGAACGCGGATTCGCGCCGCTTTCAATGCCCTTGCCATGAATCGCAATTCGACCCCGGCGATGGAGCCAGGGTCGTGGGTGGCCCTGCGCCGTGGCAACTGGCGGCGCTGCCGCTGAAGGCGGTCAACGGCAAACTGGCCGTTGCCGGCAGCTTCGAGGGACGGCTGGGCTTCCAGCAGCCCGGCCTGAGTCCTTTCGGCATTTGAGCCACGGGGCGCACCAGAGCGGTCACCGGCCAGACAACCATCCACAGCAAGCAGAGGGGAAGCTCCATGAAAAAAAATACGAGACTGGTACTGCTCGCCACTGGCGCCCTGCTCGGCGCCGGCCTGCTCTCCGGCGCCCTGCAGGCACAGGTGCCGGCTGGGCTACGCGACGTGACCGATGCGCGCCTGCGCAACCCGGAGCCAGAAAACTGGTTGATGTTTCGCCGGGAATACAGTGGTTCCGGATACAGCCCGCTGGCCCGTATCAACCCCGCCAACGTGACGCGGTTGAAGCCGGTGTGGACGCTGTCCACCGGTGTTACCGAGGGCCATCAGAGCCCTCCCATCGTCAATGACGGGGTGATGTACATCACGACGCCACTCAATCTGGTCTACGCCGTCGATGCCACCAATGGCACTGTGCTTTGGCAGTACCGTCGTACCCTGCCCTTTGATCTCAGCCTCATGCATCCGACCAATCGCGGCGTCGCGCTCTACGGGGACAAGGTATTCATGGCCACATCGGACGCCGTGGTCGTGGCGCTGAACGCCCGGACTGGCGAGGTGGTCTGGGAAAAACCGGTGGCCGACTACAAGACTGGTTACTACATGACCATGGCGCCACTGGCGGCCAATGGCAAGATCATGGTGGGTGTGTCGGGCGGGGAGCGGGGTATTCGCGGTTTCGTGGCCGCGCTCGACGCCAGCAGCGGCGAGGAAGTCTGGAGAACGCACACCATCCCGGCGCCGGGCGAACCCAACAGCGAGTCCTGGCCCGGCGAGACCTGGAAGACCGGCGGTGCCCCCGTGTGGGTCACCGGCAACTACGATCCCGACCTCAACCTCAGCTACTGGGGTACCGGCAACGCAGGTCCCTGGGTCGGCGACGCGCGTCCCGGCGATAACCTCTACGCCAACTCGGTGCTCGCGCTTGACGTGGACACTGGCGCCCTCAAGGGCTACCACCAATACCACTGGAATGACTCGTGGGACTGGGACGAGGTCTCGCCACCCATCCTGATGGACGTCACCCGTAACGGGCGCACCTTTCCAGGCCTGGTGCACGCCGGGCGCAACGGCTACCTGTGGGTGCTGGAGCGCGCCGCCGATGGTATCCGCTACGTCGATGCCAAGCCCTTCGTCTACCAGAACGTGTTCGCGTCGCTGGATCCGGAGAGCGGGCGCCCGACCTACAACGAGGATGCCAAGCCCGGTCTCGGCAAGCCTGGCACCTTCTGTCCTTCTCTGTCGGGGGGCAAGAACTGGACGCCAGCCGCCTACAGTCCCGAGACGGGTCTGCTCTACATTCCTGCCAACGAAAACTACTGCTCGACCTTCGCCGGCGCGCCCGTGGAATACCGTCCGGGGCAGAATTACACCGGCACCACAGCCAGCAGTGCCAATCTCAGGGAAGGCGCTGACCACGTGGGGGAATTGCAGGCCTGGAACGTCAACACGGGCGAAAAGGTCTGGACCCAGGAATTTGACATGGCCAACTGGGGGCCGGTGCTGGCGACGGGAGGAGGACTGGTGTTCAGCGGTGGCACTGCGGACCGCTTTTTTCGCGCCTTCGACGCGCGCTCAGGCGAAGTACTCTGGCAGCAACGGCTCAACTCTGGCATCACCGGCGTTCCCACGACCTATGAGGTGGACGGCGTGCAGTACGTGGCCATCCAGTCCGGCTGGGGAGTCGACGCCATGCGCATGCAGGCCCGCATCGATGCACTGCAGGGGCGCAGCACGGTGGTTCCGCAGGGTGGGGTGGTCTGGGTGTTCGCGCTGGAAGCGGAGTGATGCCGAGCGCGAAACCGCGGCGGCGGGCCACCACAACAGGGTGACGCCAACGCGGCTGAGGTGACGGCTGCCACCAGTGCTTGTGGCACTGGCAGCAGCCTGAAGGCCCTGCGCGACTAGAAGTTTGCCCGCAGTGTCACGAAGTAGCGACGTCCGAAGATATCGTAGTCCTGCGGAGTGCCCTGGTTGGCGCCCGCCACGGTCGGTGGCCCACGGTCGAACACGTTGGTGATGTCGAGCGATACCGTCCACGACGCACCGCTGTCGAGCTCTCCCGAATAGCCGAGCTGCATGTTGGTGAAGTTGCCGGACGCCACCGTGTTGTCGTCGACATCCACGCCCTGCACCCACAGCCGGTTCAAGCCGACGTCACCGATGTAGCGCTGCTGCAACTGTACGGAGTAGGGACCCACGCCGTAGTTGAGCGTGGCAATCCCGTTGAGCTCCGGATTGCCTAGCCAGCCGCTGATGTCGAACTTCGGAATGCCGAACGGGGTATCCGAACGCTCTGCCACATAGCCAGCCAGGGTGCGGAAAGACAGGGTTTCCTGCTCGGAGTCGAAGAAGTCCGGTTCGAGACGATAAGCCAGCTCGTAGTCGATACCGCGGACCCGTGCCTGCGCCACGTTGAGAAACACGTCGAATATCCTGCCGATGTTGCCCTGGTCCTTGCGGATCTGGGCACACAGGGACTGGTTGCCCGCAAAGCATTCATTGACGATACGCTGGGCACCGAGCTGCGCAATCGAGTCACTGACCTTCACGTCGTACCAATCGGCCGACAGGCTGGCGCCCTGCAGCCAACTCGGCTGATAGACGAACCCGGCCACCAGCGTGTCGGCGTTCTCGGGTGACAATGCCGGGTTGCCGCCGGAGGTGATGGTGGTCTGGTAGGTCGAGTTGCTCTGGAACGGATCGATGATGTTCGTGCCTGTGCTCTGCGTATCGAAGCGCTCGGAGAAGGTAGCCTCGCGGATGTCACGCGACTTGGTGAAGCGCAGTCGCAGATCCTCGAACACCTGCACGTCCAGACCCAGCTTCCAGGAATCCAGCGAGTCATCGAGGTTCGAATAGTTGCTCTGCCGCACCGCCACGCTGCTGCCCACCACCTGCTGACCAGACTCGGACTCCCAGATGGGAATGTTGACCTCGCCGAACCACTCCCAGACGTCGTAGAGGCCCGAGACATCCGGTACCGTCGAGCGGGCATGCAGGTTGGCGCTGCCCGCCGTGTAGCCCCCAGGGATACCGCGAATACCCAGGGCCGGCGCATTCAGCGGCGGTCCGAGCTGGTCGATGTCACGCGGCAGCGCGTACTCGTAGAAATCCTGCTCGCGCCACGTGAGACCAGCCGCGAAGTTGATCGCTCCGTAACCCCATCCGTCGAACGCATCACCCTGCAGGAGGATCTCACCGAAATCCTGGGCGACGATGCCCTGGCCCATCTTCGGCGTATTCATATAGTTCTTGGCGGCCTGCGTATTGGTACCCACGCCCATGATGTTGAGCGGAACACAGTCCTCGATGGTGCGATCGAGACCGATGGGCGATTCGAGCGGCGCCGTCGTGATGCGACCGGCTGTGCCACCGGGCACGCCACCTGGGGACGCCAGACGACCCGCCACCGACGCCTTGAGCTGCTCACGGGTCGGGTTGAAGAGCTGTACGTTGCAGACGATTTCACCGGTACCGGGCTTGCGCACGGCATCGAGCGCCAGATACGTGCGGTCCACACGCTGCTCGTTGAAGATACCGGTGCGTCGATGCGACTCACCGGACTGCCAGGACGCGCGCAGCCGCCAGTCATTGGGCAATGTGTAGTTGAAACCCGTCGACCAGGCCCAGGTGCCGAATACGCCGGATTCCTCGTTGCCACCCTCCAGGTTGTTCGTCGTGAGCGGCGCCTCCTGCTTCCAGATCTGCAGCACGTTGACGTTGGCGCGGTCCATGGCCTCTGCCACCACGGGCGGCATGAAGGCGTTTTCGCGGAACAGCGTACCTGTCCAGTTACCGGTAAAGGTCACACCACCGAGGTTGGCTGTAGTGCGGGATTCGGAGCGTCCCGCCATGGCCTGCACGAAGCCTTCCAGATTATCGGTGAAGTCGTATTTGGCACCCACGAAGCCGGAACGATTGACTACCTCGTTGCCACTAATGCCGTTACGCGCCCGCATGTATTCCTTGTACTCCGGGTTATCGCAGTCGCCACCCATGGTGGCGGTGGAACCCGGCGCACCTGGACGGGCGTAGATCGGCGAACGAATGAAGTTGCGCACGCCCTTGCCATCGTCCGTCATGACCATGCCATTGAGAGCAAAGCTGGTAAGTGGCGTCGTCACCGACGTGCTGTTGTTGACGCGCGACCAGAGCATGCCACCCGGCGCACGATCGGTGGGAGAAACGCATTCCACGGTGAGGCGCTGCGGGACCTTGGAACCCGGCGTCCAGGCCGGGTTGGTAACGTGACCGATGTTTCTGTACCAGTCCGTGCCCTCCTGCACATCCGCCGCGATGCGATTGATCTGCGACACTTCGTTGGAGTTGAACGCTCCGATGATGTTGAAGCGGTCGCCGATGTTGGTACCACCAGCCACCTCAACCGAGTAGCGATTCCCATCGCCCCATGCCGTGCGTCCGGCACCCACATTGAATTTGAAGCCCTGGAACTCGCGGTCAAGGATGAAGTTCACCACACCGCCGAGCGCGTCGGCTCCGTAAGCGGCCGATGCTCCGCCGGTGACCGTATCCACCGAACGCATCAGCGCAGTCGGCATCATGTCGACGTTGACCGAACCGCGCTTGTCAGCCGGTGGCAACCGGGAACCGTCGAGCAGGATCAGCGTGCGGTTGGTGCCGAGATTACGCATGTTGAGGTAACTGCCACCCGCTTGGGCGAACAGCGTACCGCTACCACGCTGAGAGCTCAGCGTGTTGAAGAACTGCGGAAGCTGCGACATTTGTTCCACCGTGCTGGCCCCGGGGTTGAAGGAATTCAACTCCGAGATGGTCACGACGGTGACAGGCACCGGTGTCGCCATACCGCTGGTCATGCGCACGCGTGAACCGGTGACGCTGATCTCCTCCACGCCAGCTTGCTGGGCCTGCGCCAGCGGTACGCCGAGCAGGGTCGCTGCTATCGAAGTGGCCAGTATCTTGCGTCGGTGACTTCTGCCACTGAGTGGCTTTCTGTTGTCGTTCATGGGTCCCCCTCTTCAGGTCTCAAGGTTGTCAGGCATTACGTGATTTGATGAATCTTGATTTTGCCAATGACTGCGTGCTGCTTAGTGGCCAGCGCTTCGACACTGCGCGGCTGAACGCTTCGTTCCTCCTCTATTTCAGGCGTGACTTCGCACGGGCCGGAATTGCTTCCAGCAACGTCACCATGCGGATTTTGACTGCGCTGTTACTCGAACAAGTTCGCTTTCTGCACCCGACTCAGCCACTCGGCCAGCCGCTCCATGTCCGGATCGTTTGGCAGGTGGGCGCCGCGGGCCCGCATTTCCAGCAGCAACACGCGCCAGCGATCGAGCGAGCCACGGGTTTCGTAGACACGATCGAGTTCGTGGCACTCGGTGCACACTACATCCAGCTGCTGTCGGCCCTGCTCGTCGTCGTAAAAGCTGTCGAGCTCCGGCGGGATGTACTTGCGAGGGAACGGTGTCCCTTCAGGACCAAAATTCTTGGCCAGATAGTCGAGCAACAGCGCTTCATCCGTGGCTGGTATGGCCTTGACCGGATAGTTCACATGCCGATCCCGCAGCAGGTCCTGCCAGCGCTCGCGACTGAGTGCATGGAAGGCATAATCGTCGATGCCATGGCATGACACACAGTTCTTCAGGATCACGTTGCGCAGCGGCCCCTCGGGCAGCGGTACCTGCGGCCGCGTCACTCTCGCCTGCGACAGCGCCAATGCGGACGACAGCAGCAATGCCGTGGCAACCGCAGACTTCACCAACAATCCCCTCATCTACTGTCCTCTCTCCGGAAGGCTGGGGCCGGTCGTGCCGGCCCACGAATTATGCGATTTCCAGCGGTTTGGTACCGCCGTTGAAAGTAGGCACATCGATACCGTACAGATGCAGCAGGGACAGCAGCATGTTCGACGTACGCTCGACGTTGTCCGGATAGGAAATATGCCGATTTCCCTTGAACGTGCCATCGATGCCGCCGGCCAGGATGACCGGGACCTTCTCGTGGGCGTGGCGGTGCGAGTTGCCCATGTTGCTGCCCTTGTAGATCAGCACGTTGTCGAGTGCGGTGCCTTCGATGTCCTGAATCTTGCTCAACTTGTCGAGGAAATAGGCGAGGTTGGCCACGTGATAACGGTTCACCTTGGCATAGTTCGCGATGTTGGCCGGAACATCGCCGTGATGCGAAGTGCCGTGCCAGCCGCCAGTGAAGCCCGACTCCGGGTGCGTAATCGATGACAGGTCACGACCCAGCATGAAGGTCGCCGAGCGGGTGATGTCCCCTTCGAAAGCCAGTGCCATGAGGTCGTACATCAACTTGAAATGGACGTCCTTGCTCTGTGGCAGCCCGAACGGCACTTCCTCGGTGGGCTCGGCCACCGAGTTGTTCATAGCGATATGGATGCGACGCTCCAGTTCACGGATGTTTTCGAGATAGGTGTCCAGCTTGAGCTGGTCACCGGCAGCCAGCTGACGCTTCAGCCCCGGAATCTTCTCGGCCACCGAATCGAGCACGCTGGCGTTGTATTCGCGGCCACGCTGCCGCTCTTCGGCACTCGCCCCGTCCCCGAACAGCCGCTCGAAGGCCACGCGCGGGTTGATTTCGGTCGGCAGCGGCTGAGTTGGTGAAACCCATGACATGGAGTTGGTGTAAGCGCAGCTGAAACCCCAGTTGCAGTTGCCATAGTTGCCTGCATCTTCGACACCGAGCTGGATGGAGCCGAGGATGGTATCGCTGCCGAAGCGCTTGGCGATGACCTGGTCTATCGTTTCACCCAGGAAGGGACTGACGGCGTTGCGACGCGGACGCGCGCCCGACAGAAACACAGCACCCCTGGCGTGGTTGCCGCCAGGCTCTTCCTCGGTGGAAAAGGCTTCAGGCACATCAAGACCGCTGATCAGCACGATATGCTTGCGGAAGGGTTCCAGAGGTTTGGTGATGTAGGAAAACTCGAAGTCGGAGCCGGTCTGCAGCGGTGACCAGTAGCCGGGTGCAGCCCCGTGCGGATGCCAGATCCCCACGAAGCGCTTGGGACGCAGCTGCTCGGCCGCCTTGGCCATGGGCACCATGGCGGGGATCATCGCGTCGAGCATCGGCAACGCGATTGCGGCGCCGGCGGCCCGCAGCAACGCCCTACGATCGAGACTCTTCTTGCTGATGAAATTCATGACTGCTTCCCCCCTTGGTTGAACGGCAGCATATGGTGCATGGAAAACATGGAACTACTGGAATGTCGGACCGGGTAACTCATTGGATGGACGCTGTGGCTTGCGCGGCGTCTGGTACTTCCTTGACGCGCATCTGGAACGGTTCGCTCAACACGATGTTCAGCAGCACGTCGGAGAAGCGGTACTGCGATGCTTCGGAATCCTTGACGATACGCCGCACGACCGGCATGTCGTAGTACTCCGTGCCGCGTCCCATCGCATAGCTCAGCAGTTTCTCCGTCATGAAGCGGGCGAACTGCGGGGCATAGGACTTGAGTGTGTTGCGCAGGTCGGCCACGCTATTGGCCTCGGTGCCATCCCACAACTCCACTTGGGTGTCGAGCGGTACGGCTAACCCATCGCCTTTGCGTGGATGGCCCTCGGCGACGCGCCAGCTCCCGTCGGCGTCGAAGTTTTCCAGCACGAAGCCGATGGGGTCCATCATGCGGTGGCAGGACGCACAGGTCGGATCCGCACGGTGCAGCGTCATCTGGTCACGCAGGGTTTTGATCACCACCTCGCCACCAGTGGTGTCTTCCAATGCCGGCACATTCGGTGGCGGCTCGGGAGGAACGGTACCGAGAATATTTTCCAGCACCCACACGCCGCGCTTGACCGGCGACGTACGGAAATTCTGGGTGAAAGTCATCGCCAGGAAGCTGCCCTTGCCGAGAATGCCGCGACGATGGTCGAACTCTGGCGTCAGCTCGACCCGACGATAGTGCGAGCCGAAGACATTCGGGATGTCATAGTGCTTGGCCAGCCGCTCGTTGAGGAAGGTGTAGTTGCCGTCGATGAGATCCAGCAGGCTGCGATCCTCGCGAATGATGCTCTCCCAGAACAGCTCCGACTCTTTCTGGAAGCTGACCCGCAGCTCGTTGTCCCAGTTGGGGTAGAAGATGCCGTCCGGCGCGGTGGTCGGCAAGTTGCGCAGGTACAGGTACTGCTGCCCGAAATTGGTAACGAGGGCCTGCGAGCGTGGGTCCGCAAGCATGCGCTTGACTTGCTGTTCGAGCACCTGTGGATCGCCCAACTTGTTTTCGCTGGCCAGTTGCAGCAGCTCTTCGTCGGGAATGCTGCTCCACAGGAAGAACGACAACCGCGAGGCGAGTTCCAGATCGGCGATGCGGTAGGACTCACCGGGCTTGACGTCCTCGGGCTCTACTTCCAGACGCACGAGAAACTCCGGGTCGGCCAGCAGGCGGCGCAGTGCCAGTTCGATGCCTTCTTCGAAGCCACCCTTCTGTACGCCGGTATGGAAGAAATCCATGAGTACGTCGAGATCTTCAGCCTTCATGGGCCGCCGATAAGCCTTGGTCACCAGTGGCGACAGAATCTGGCGCGCGCAGCGATCGAATTCGTCGGTACTGGCGGGCCGGCAGGTCATGACTTTCTGGACGCTTGGAGAATCTTCGGGTCGCGTCGCGTCGAAGGGACCGGAAATCTTTAGCAGGCCAATCACCGGTGGATACTGCACCTGCGGCATCTTTTCGTTTTCGATGGACTTGCGGTCGTACTGTCGCACCAGATCCAGCGGCGGACGGTAATCGGTTTCGATGAAGGTGGCGCCAACCAGCCGGGTACCGGCCTTGACCGGCAGGGTCACATCCAGCGAACCATCACGATCGCCGCCCATGCCGACGTTGAGACCCATGTTTTCGTACTTGAACAACTGCACTCTTTCACCGTCGATGCTGAGCTCCAACTCCTCACCGGGAATGAAGGCCCCGACGCCGAAATTCTGGATGTGGAACGTGTAGTTGCCATCGGCGAGGAAGTTGTGGCGAACGGCCATGCCACCGCGCGTGCCGATCGGCATGCCTTCCAGTTGGTAGTTCTGGGAGGCGTCGCCGTGCTCGATGTAGGTCACTTCGGTGGGCGTATTCCAGAACCCGACCGCCATTTTTGATACTCGTGCGGCTGCCGTCGCATAGGCTTCCAGAAGGGTTGGTGAAAGGGTGAGGGACCCAGCGATGTTGTCGAAACCCCGCGCTGAGGTATCGGCTGGCAGCAGGGAGGACACGTCAATGTCGAGTCCGAGCAGATCACGGACGGCATTGGCATATTCGGTCCGATTCAGGCGATGCAGGACCACGGAACCCGGATTGACCGGAGCGGTTTGGTCGATGGAGGTCTCCAGCCATTCGGTCATGGCCATGTAATCGCTACGGGGTGGCCGCTCCTTACCCGGGGGCGGCATGACGCCGGCACGGAGACGGCGGATCGCCCGCTCCCACTCGGCAGCATGCTCGTGGACGGGCGCGTCGAGAATGCTTTCGATGTCCAGACCACCGGCGTAGTCATCGGGGTTGTGACACTCGCCGCAGTACTGCTTCAGCGCCTGCTTTTGCGCGACTTCAGAGGCGGATTGGGCCTGGGTGACGAAACTAGCGCCTACCGCCACCGCAACCAGCAAACCGCGCGCCGCCCTGGACTGCACCTTCATTCGAACCCCCTCTTGCCTGACTGCCTGACGCTTGTGACCTGCGCTTCGGGACGCTTGAGTGCCGAACCCGAACCGTTCGGTTCTGATGATTTTCTGCGAGTGCGACTCGCAGCGACTCGC
>Ga0256364_1000114_pt1 | contig 10275 bp, 8 predicted proteins | sample MistaT_3_FD_186094 | JGI IMG/M metagenome (GOLD analysis project Ga0256364, IMG submission 186094) | Metatranscriptome of freshwater microbial communities from Mississippi River, Louisiana, United States - Miss_Atlam_RepC_8d (Metagenome... | ecosystem: Environmental > Aquatic > Freshwater > River...
CCGCCTTCGGGATGGTGTCGGTGGTCATGATCGCCTCGGCCGCATCAGCCCAGTGATCCAGCGCCAGGTCTGCGATCGCCTGCGGCAGTCCGGCGATCAACCGGGGCATCGGAAGCCGCTCGAGAATGACACCGGTCGAGAACGGCAGCACCTGGCGGCGGTCGATTCCCAACTCGGCGGCCAGCGCATCGCAGCTCGCCAGCGCGTCGGCAAGACCGGGCTGACCGGTGCCGGCATTGGCACAGCCGGTGTTGATGAGCAGCGCACGAACTGCGCCTGATCCCTGCAGATGATCACGGCAGACATGCACGGGGGCAGCGCAGAACCGGTTACGCGTGAACACACCGGCAACGTTGGCGCCCTCGGCCAGTCGAATCACCAGCAGATCGCGGCGATTGAGCTTGCGGATCTGCGCACGCGCGGTGCCGAGCTCGACGCCGGCGACCGGATGCAAGGACGCGGGTTCTGGAGAAAACAGATTCACGGCCATGGTGAAACCTCAGCGTGTTGGTGGCCCGGATGAGGCGAGCGAGTCAGAGATCGGAACGTGCGGTCGGCGACAGGACGGCGCACCCGTTCAACCCAGGCGCCCGTGGCACTGCTTGTATTTCTTGCCCGAGCCGCAGGGACAGGGATCGTTGCGACCGATCTTCTGGCCGAATCGGCGAATCGGCTGAGCGGCTGGCTGGTTATCGGACGCGGGGCCCTGCTGCAGCGCCAGCGCGATCGCCTCAGGATCGGAGGATTCCGCGCCCGCAGCCGCCTGCGCGAAATCCGCATGCGAGTACTGCACGTTGGAGAACGCCGGCGGCGCCGGCTCCTCGGCCTGCTGTGCCTCCTCGGCAGCCTGCACCCGCACGGTCATCAGGATGCGGGTCACATCGTTGCGCACCCGCTCCTGCATCAGTGCGAACAGTTCGAAGGCCTCGCGCTTGTATTCCTGCTTCGGGTTCTTCTGCGCATAGCCGCGCAGATGAATGCCCTGGCGCAGATAGTCGAGCGAGGACAGGTGCTCGCGCCAGTGCTGGTCGATCGCCTGCAACATGATCGATCGCTCAAAACCCGAGAACGCCTCGGCGCCGACCAGATCGATCTTCGCCTGATAGGACTCATCAGCAGTCTTGATCACCAGTTCGAGCAGATCTTCATCGGAGGCCTCGGAGACTTCCTTGAGCATGTCGGTCAGTGGCACCTCGAGTTGCCACTCGTCGGCAAGCAATTTTTGCAGGCCGGCGACATCCCACTGCTCCTCGATCGCGCCCTCGGGCACATGCAGTCGGAACAGGTCGCTGAATACCCGATGACGCAGATCGCGCACCCGCTCGCCGAACTGCGTGGCCTCGAGCAGCGCATTGCGATCGGCATAGACCACCTTGCGCTGATCGTTGGCGACATCGTCGTACTCGAGCAGTTGCTTGCGAATGTCAAAGTTGCGGGCCTCGACCTTGCGCTGCGCACTTTCGATCGAGCGCGTGACGATTCCGGCTTCGATCGCCTCGCCGTCCGGCAGCTTCAGGCGATCCATGATCGCCTTGAGCCGGTCACCCCCGAAGATCTTGAGCAGCGGATCTTCCATCGACAGATAAAACCGCGATGAACCCGGGTCGCCCTGGCGGCCCGAGCGACCGCGCAACTGGTTGTCGATGCGGCGCGATTCATGACGCTCGGTGCCGATAATGTGCAACCCGCCGGCAGCGATCACCGCATCATGCAGCGACTGCCATTCGGAGCGCAGCGTCTCGATACGCGCGGCTTTCTGGTCGTCTGGGATCGATGCGTCCGCCGTGACGAGATCGACCTGTTTTTCGACATTGCCACCCAGCACGATGTCGGTACCGCGGCCGGCCATGTTGGTGGCGATTGTGATCATCTGCGGTCGCCCGGCCTGCGCGACGATCTGAGCCTCGCGCTCATGCTGCTTGGCGTTGAGCACCTGGTGGTCAAGCTGTTCCTTGTGCAGCAGCCCGGACAACAGTTCGGAGTTCTCGATCGAGGTGGTGCCAACCAGCACCGGCTGGCCGCGCGCATGACAGTCCTGAATGTCGGCCAGGATCGCGTTGTACTTCTCGCGCGCGGTGCGAAAGACCTGGTCCTGCCGGTCTTGCCGGATCATCGGACGATGCGTCGGGATCACGACGGTCTCCAGGCCGTAGATCTCCTGGAATTCGTAAGCTTCGGTGTCGGCGGTTCCGGTCATGCCGGCCAGCTTGCCGTACATGCGGAAGTAATTCTGGAAAGTGATCGAGGCGAGCGTCTGGTTCTCGGCCTGAATGCCGGCACCTTCCTTGGCCTCGACCGCCTGATGCAGGCCGTCGGACCAGCGTCGACCGGGCATCAGGCGACCGGTGAACTCGTCGACGATGATGACTTCACCGTTTTGCACCACGTACTGCTGGTCGCGATGAAACAGCGTGTGCGCACGCAGCGCCGCCATCAGGTGATGCATCAACCCAATGTTGGAGGCGTCGTACAGGCTTGCCCCCTCAGCCAGCATGCCCTGCTCGAGCAGGATGCGTTCGGCCTTTTCATGTCCGACCTCGGACAGGTGAACCTGATGCCCCTTCAGATCGACCCAGTAGTCTCCTGCCGGCTCAGGCTCATTGGCCTTTGGCTCGCTGGCCATCGGCTCGAGAAGGCGCGGCACCGAGTTCATCCGCAGGTACATCTCGGTCTGGTCTTCGGCCTGCCCGGAAATGATCAGCGGGGTACGCGCCTCATCGATCAGGATCGAGTCGACCTCGTCGACAATCGCGAAATGCAGGCCGCGCTGACGACGATCGCCAGTCGCGTACTCCATGTTGTCGCGCAGATAGTCGAAACCGAACTCGTTGTTGGTGCCGTAGGTGATGTCAGCGGCATAGGCGATGCGCTTTGCCTCGGTAGGCTGCTGCGTCAGGATCACGCCGACGCTCAGGCCCAGGAAGCGATAGACCTTGCCCATCCATTCGGCATCCCGGCTGGCCAGGTAGTCGTTGACCGTAACGACGTGCACACCTTTGCCGGCCAGGGCATTCAGATACACCGCGAGCGTGGCGGTCAGCGTCTTGCCCTCGCCGGTGCGCATTTCGGCGATCTTGCCCGAATGCAAGACCATGCCACCTACCAGCTGCACATCGAAGTGGCGCATGCCCAGCGAGCGACGCGCGGCCTCGCGGCAGACCGCGAAGGCTTCTGGCAGCAGCTCGTCGAGCGACTCGCCGCCGGCGACCCTGTCGCGGAACTCGACGGTCTTGCCGGCAAGCTGCTCGTCGGTGAGCGCGGTCATCGCAGATTCGAGCGCGTTGATCGCCGCAACCGTCTTGCGAAAGCTCCGCAAAAGCCGCTCGTTGCGGCTGCCGAAGATTCTTGTGAGAAAGCCCTGGATCATCGGAAATCGGGCGGCCGGCGCAGTGCGCGGACCGGGTCGGCTGAATCGCGGGAGTGTATCACGGGGGCCTTGCCGCCCCGGCGCTCAGCGCACCGTGTCCAGGGCGGTCAGGTTCGGCCCAAGGGCTCCGGCCATGCGCGCGGCGAACTGCGATTCCCGCAGAAAAACCAGCGGATCGCGGGGCTTGTCGGCGACCCGGACCTCGAAATGCAGGTGCGGGCCAGTCGAGCGTCCACTGGAGCCAACCAGCGCGATCCGCTCGCCGCGGTGCACGATGTCCCCGGCTTTGGAGAGCAGCTTCGACGCATGGGCGTAACGGGTGACGATCTGGTCGCCATGATCGATGTCGACCATGCGTCCGTAGTGCGGATGCCAGCCCGCGAACACCACCACACCGGCCCCTGCGGCGACGATCGGCGTTCCGGTCGGCGCATTGAAGTCGATGCCTTCATGCATGGCGCGGCGACCATGGAACGGATCGATCCGCCAGCCGAACCGTGATCCGGGCAGTGCGCCGTCAAGAGGATGGGCGCTGGGTAGCAGCCTGGCCATCGTCTGACGCAGGACGATTTCAGATTCGACCAGGCCGAGATGATCGTCACGACGATCAATGCTTCGCGCCATGCGCTCAATTTCCTGCGACAGCTCCGACATCGACAAGGGCTCGGACTGTGAAGGCAGCGCACCGCCCTGCCCGGGCGGCTTGCCGCCGGTGTCGTGCGCCCGAATGCCCAGCATGCCACCGACCCTCTCACCGAGGGCATCCAACCGGGTCAATCGCGCCTGCAACTCGCCAAGGCGCACCGCAAGCGCATCGATGTTTTGGCGAACGAAGGTTTCGGTCGAACTCGAGATCATCGAAGGGTTAAAGTCGGCGACCAGCAGCGCATCGCGCTTCACGTCATCAAGGTTGGATTGCACCATCCCGGGCAGCAGGCCGGCGGGCAACAGGCGAAGATTGGACAGCGTCAGATACGACAGTCCTGCGCTGCTGGCACCGATTGCAAGGACCAGCATGAAGACAGCGATGGCCAGCCAGGCCGGGCGCACGGTCAGCGTGCGCGCTCTGGAAAGCCTGGAGTGGAGGATGATAATCTGCACTGAACCGTGACTCCGAACAACTGACCCGACAGCCGGCAGGGGCCGTGAACTCAATCCAACAACGTGCCCGCCATGCGCTTGGCTGGCTGGAGCAGCAACCGGAATTTCTGGATGCCGCACGCAAGGCCGAACGTCTTTTGCAGCTTCAGGCGGATCTGCGCGAATCCGCGCAGGGGCTGGAACTGACCGCGCTCGGGATCGAGGGGGAAGATCTTCTGGTGGGTACTTCTGGCGCAGGAGCAGCAGCAAAACTGCGGCAGCTGGCCCCCTCAATCACCCGGGCCCTGCAGGCCCGCGGCTGGCAGGTTATGCGAATCCGCTTCCGGCCGCAACCCTCGGCGCAGTCAACCAGTCTGCCGCGGCATCGCCCGAAAACGCCGATTCCGGACTCCGCACTCGACCAACTGCAGGCTCTCGGCGACAACGCAAGCACCGAAGCATTGAAGCGTGCGCTCACTCACTTGGTGCAAACACAGCGCCGACAGCGACGCTGACCCGATCAGGGTTGCGAAACCGGCCTGAACGCATAGCGCAGGTTCGGCAGACCGAACCGGGCCGTGATGCTCAAGCCAGCCGCTCCAGCAGCAAGATTGCGAAGAACACCAGCGCGGCAGCCGCCGCGTAGAGCAGACCGCGCTTTGCCCAGCTTAGGTAGCGGCGATCGCCGCTCAGCAGGTAGCCTGCGATGAGTACCGCGATCGCAATCGCGGTGAGGATAACGAGCAGCCTTAATGCAATCATCGCCAGATGCCGCGATCAGGCGCGGTCTTGGCGGCGGCCCGGGCGCACACGAGAGTCATCGCCGGGCTGCCATGCTCAGGCGGGGGTCCAGTCGAGCGCGAACGCGGGCGGTGCGCTGCGGCGCTGCTCGAAACTGACAATTTCGTAGGCGTCCGGCTGCGCGAGCAGCATGCGCAGAAGTTGGTTGTTCAGCGCGTGCCCGGACTTGTGCGCACTATAGGCGGCGAGCAGCGGATGACCAATCAGGTACAGGTCGCCGATCGCATCGAGGATCTTGTGCTTGACAAATTCATCATCGAACCGAAGCCCGTCGGTATTCAATACCCGGTACTCGTCCATGACGATGGCGTTCTCCAGGCTGCCGCCCTGGGCCAGCCCGATCGAACGCAAGGTTTCCACATCCTGCACGAAGCCGAAGGTGCGGGCTCGCGCGATTTCGCGCACGAACGAGGTACGGGCGAAGTCCACTTCGTACTGCTGGCCGGTCGCATCGATAGCCGGATGACCGAAGTCGATCGCAAAGCGCAGCTTGAAGCCTTCATGAGGCTCCAGCCTGGCCCATTTGTCACCGTCGCGAATCTCCACCGGCCGCAAAACCCGCACGAAGCGCTTTGCAGCGCCCTGCTCAACCAGACCCGCCGACTGCAGCAGATAGACAAAGGAGCCGGCTGAGCCATCAAGGATCGGAATCTCGGGAGCGGTGACGTCGACATACAGATTATCGATGCCCAGCCCAGCGAGAGCCGCCATCAGATGCTCCACGGTCGCGACCTTGATCTGCGCGGACGCACCGGCATCGGCAGCCGACAAGGTTGACGCCATCCGGGTATCGGTGACCCGCTCAGCACGGGCACGGATCTCGACTGGCTCGGACACATCGAGCCGGCGAAACACAATGCCGGTATCGGGCGCAGCCGGGCGCAACGTGAGTTCCACCCGACGGCCCGAATGCAGGCCGACGCCAGTGGTGGACACGCGCGCCTTGATCGTGCGCTGCCTGAGCATTGTCGGTTTCGCCGTGGTTAGGCTGTAGTAAAGCCGGCTCTCGCCACTTAGCCCAGTAGCGCAAGCATCTTTTCGGCACTGGACACGTCGAACTGCCCAGGGGCTTCGACGTTCAGCGCCTTGACGACCCCATCTTCAACCAGCATCGAGTAGCGCTGCGAGCGCAAACCCATGCCGCGTGCCGTCAGATCAAGCTCCAGGCCCACTTTCTTGGTGAACTCGGCCGAACCGTCGGCCATCATGCGCACCTTGCCGCCGGAGCCCTGATCGCGGCCCCAGGCGCCCATCACGAATGCATCGTTAACCGAAATGCACCAGACTTCATCGACGCCCTTGGCACGCAAGGCATCGAACTGGGCAACATAACCCGGCACATGCTTGGCCGAGCAGGTGGGCGTGAACGCACCGGGCAGCGCGAAGATCGCGATCTTCTTGCCCTTGACCAGATCGGCCACCTTAAAGGCGTTCGGGCCAAGTGCGCAGCCATTGCCTTCGACTTCGATGAATTCCGTAAGCGTTGCGTCCGGCAGTCGGTCGCCGACCTTGATCGTCATGACGTTTTCCTTGTGGATTGCGCAGCGCGAATGCGTTGCGGGCTGTTTTTGATCAGCCCGTCATTTTAATTTGATTAGCAAACCCTTGCAGCAACCAGGTTCATTTTCCGGCGCAGGTATCGATCCGGAGCTGCGCCGTGCAGGACCGCGAAGCCGGTCTGGCACCTGGAGGTGGCGCGACGCAGGCGGGATTCGCGCGGGATTCGCGCGGGATTCGTTGGCAGATGGATGCGGACACCAGAGCGACGAGCCGGCCACAAAGGCACTCGCTGTAGTGTCCGCACGGCTCTTCCCCAAGAGCCGTCCCATCTGTCCTGACGCGGGACTGCGCCTCAAGCAGCCCAGGCCATGGGGCCTGGAAACCGCTCGAGACGAACAGAGAACGCTCAGTCAGCTTGCTTGCGCAGGAACGCCGGAATGTCAAAACGCTCGACCCCGCTTTCCTCGAGCGCAGCAACCTGCGCAGCCGCGGTTGCCCGAGGATTACGCCAGACCGCCGGCTTGTCGAGATTGCCGTAGTCGACATCGCCCCCGGCACTCGGCGCATTGTCGGTGCCGGTGGGCAGCATCGGCGTCGGCACCAGCACCGGTTTGGCTGCCTTGCGACCGATGCCGGTCGCAACCACAGTCACGCGCAGCCGGTCGCTCATATCCTCCTCGAACACCGTGCCGTGGATGATGGTCGCGTCCTCCGCGCAGAAGGCCTTGATCGTGTTGATGACTTCGTTGGTCTCGCGCAGTTTCAGGCTGCGACTGGCCGTGATGTTGACAATCACGCCACGCGCACCTGACAGATCGACACCGTCGAGTAGCGGCGATGCCACCGCCTGCTCGGCGGCCAGGCGCGCGCGGTCCAGCCCTGCCGCTTCGCCGATGCCCATCATCGCCTTGCCCTGTTCGCCCATCACGGTGCGCACGTCGGCGAAGTCAACGTTGACCAATCCCGGTACGTTGATGATCTCGGCGATGCCTGCGACCGCGTTGTGCAAGACATCGTCGGCGCGCTTGAACGCATCCTCCAGGCTCGCGTCCTCGTCCATGACCTCGAACAGGTTCTGGTTCAGCACAACGATCAGCGAGTCAACATGCTCGACCAACTGCTCAATACCGGACTCTGCGATCTGCAGTTTCTTGCCGCCCTCGAACTGGAACGGCTTGGTCACAACGCCAACCGTCAACACGCCGAGCTCCTTGGCGATCTCAGCAACCACCGGCGAGGCGCCAGTGCCGGTGCCCTTGCCCATGCCGGCAGTCAGGAACACCATGTTTGCGCCTTCCAGTGCGGCACGAATCTCGTTGCGCGCAGCCTCGGCAGCAGCGCGTCCGGCGTTCGGGTTGGCGCCGGCGCCAAGCCCCTGATCACCGAGTTGGATCACACGTTGCGCCAGCGAGCGCGACAGCGCCTGGCGATCGGTGTTCAGCGCGATAAAGTCGACGCCCTGGACGCCGCGACCAATCATGTGATTGACCGCATTGCCGCCCGCGCCGCCGATACCGACGACCTTGATGACAGCACCCTCGATATCGCTCTCTAGCATTTCGAATGTCATGTTAAGTGGCCTCCTAAGTTCTCTGATGGGTGGGGAAAGTGAAAGGGTTGATGGACGGGGTTAAGGGGTTGACCTTGTTGATGTTCAGAAATTGCCGACGAACCAATCCTTCATGCGGCGGATCGTTTCCTTGAAAGAACCGGACTGCTCGGCTGCCTTGCGCCCGCGCGCGCGCTGCGCCCGGGCTTCCTCGAGCAGGCCGATCGCGGTCGCATAACGCGGCGTGCGCACCACGTCGGCCAGGCCACCGGAGTAGGACGGCACGCCCAGCCGCACGGGCTTCAGGAAGATGTCCTCGGCAAGTTCGACCATGCCCGGCATCAGTCCACAGCCGCCGGTGATGACGATTCCCGAGGACAGCAGCTCCTCATAGCCGGACTCGCGGATCACCTGCTGAATCAGTGAATACAGTTCCTCGACACGCGGCTCGATCACCGCCGACAGCGCCTGGCGGGAAAGCTGCCGGGGACCACGATCCCCCAGCCCTGGTACTTCGATGCGCGCATTCGGATCGGCCAACACCTGTTTGGCCAGTCCGTGCTGGATCTTGATCTCGTCAGCCTAGGGAGTCGGCGTGCGCAGTGCCATCGCGATGTCGTTGGTGATCTGGTCGCCGGCGATTGGAATCACTGCGGTATGACGGATCGCCCCGCCGGTGAAGATTGCGATGTCGGTGGTACCACCGCCGATATCGACCAGCGCGACGCCAAGCTCTTTCTCGTCCTCGGTCAAGACCGCCATGCTCGAGGCGAGCGGCTGCAGGATCAGATCCTGCACCTCGAGCCCACAGCGGCGCACGCACTTGACGATGTTTTGGGCGGCCGACACTGCGCCGGTGACGATGTGCACCTTGACTTCGAGGCGCACGCCACTCATGCCGATCGGCTCGCGGATATCTTCCTGGCCGTCGATCACAAATTCCTGCGGCGCGACCAGCAAGAGGCGCTGGTCGGTCGAGATGTTGATGGCGCGGGCGGTCTCCATCACCCGGGCCACATCAGCCGGGGTGACTTCCTTGTCCTTGATGGCGACCATGCCGCTGGAGTTGATGCCGCGGATGTGGCTGCCGGTGATGCCGCAGTTGACGCGGGTGATCTTGCAGTCGGCCATCAGCTCGGCCTCTTTGAGGGCCTGCTGGATGCTTTGCACGGTGGCGTCGATGTTGACGACCACGCCGCGCTTGAGGCCGTTGCCCGGCGCAATGCCCAGGCCAGCAATCTTGAGCTCGCCGTCGGGCATGACCTCGGCCACCACCGCCATCACCTTGGAGGTGCCAATGTCCAGGCCCACCACCAGATCTTTGTATTCTTTTGCCATCTGTGTCTCCCTTAGGGTTTGCGCGGGGCGGGCTTGCGCACCACCGGGGCAGGACGGGGCTTGGCCCCGGGTTCGAGCGTGTCCACGCCGCGCAGGCGCAGGGCGTAGCCATCCTGGTGCCGCAGGTCGGCGCTGGCAAGCGACGCCGGACGGCGCCCCATCTGGGCGGCCACTTGCGTGAGGGTGCTGAGGAATCGGTCGAGGCGCTTGAGGACCTCGTCTTCGGTGCCGCGGCCGAGCTGGATGTCGGCATCGGTCTCGGTCTGCACGCGCCAGCTGCCGCGCGGGCTCAGCTCGAGCAGCTTGATCTCCATGTCCAGGCGGGCCAGCTTGGGCGCCAGCTGCTGGTGCATGTGCAGCACGGCAGCGGCCTGATCGGCAGGGCCTTTGAGGTGGGGCAGCTGGGCGGCGGATTCGTCGTCGAGTTCGGCCTCGAAGATCTCGCCTTGCAGGTTGAGCAAGGTGTTGGCGCTGGGCTCGCCCCACACCGCAGCCGGGTGGTGCTCGGCCATCACCACGCGCAAACGATTGGGAAATTCCCGGTGGACCGTCGCCATGCGAATCCAAGGGACAGCTTCAAAGGCCGAACGGGCCTGTTGCAGGTCGAGTGTGAAGAAATTACCGCTGAGTTTGGGCATCA
>Ga0256364_1000117_pt1 | contig 10236 bp, 15 predicted proteins | sample MistaT_3_FD_186094 | JGI IMG/M metagenome (GOLD analysis project Ga0256364, IMG submission 186094) | Metatranscriptome of freshwater microbial communities from Mississippi River, Louisiana, United States - Miss_Atlam_RepC_8d (Metagenome... | ecosystem: Environmental > Aquatic > Freshwater >...
AAGTACTCTTACCTTTTCTTTTACGATAGCTAATTCTTTTTTTTTGGTGTCTACGGTTTCAATGGCTTCAGCGAGTTAATCTTGTAAGGGTTTTACTTCTTTGAAAATTCTGTTAAATTCTACTATCGAAGTAGACCACAAACACAATTTTGAGGCTGCGAAATTTTGTTTAATCATAGCTTGTTCATTATAGTTTTGAGCAGGGTCTTTAATAATTTTATTTACGTTTTCTAAAATACCCTGGTCGATGTTTTCTCCGTTAAACGCTACGATTCTATCCAAAAATTATTAAGGATTGTTCATCACTCCGACACATTTTTTCCATACTTTTTCTTCAGGGTCAGTAAGGGTGATTCTCTCTCCCATCAAAATCAACACGACCCTAGCGGTGGTCTTCACACCTTCAGGAGGGGTACCCAAGGATTTCATTTCGGTAATTTGATTTTTCTTCAAACAATCTACGGCAGCCTTAGCTTATTCTAAAGCGGGTAAGGCTTTTTATAGAGCTTCATTGGCGGTGGCTTCCATTCTGGCAGCAGCGTCGGCAGCAACGTTGGTCTTTTCTTCTTCAATGTTGGCTAAATCGGATTCTTTATTAGCAATTTCTGATTCTTTATTTACTTTTTCAATCAAAACATCGGTTTCAGCTTTCTTTTTGTTCACTTCAACCATTTTTACGGTCAACTCTTCTTACAAACCAGCTACTTTCGATTAAGTATCGGCAAGAATGTTCAGACCCATTTGATATTTCTCAATTTATTTAACTATATATTATCTTTTTTTAGCCAAAATTTATTTATAAAAATCAATCAATTCTAAAAATGATTTTGGGGTTGTGTAATTGTATCTTCTTTCTAGTTTTAAATATTCTTAATTTGCTACATCAATTGAAGCATGACACTCAGCCATATTCAAAGCAACTGCGTCTCTAATAGAATCTTCTGGGAATTCTACAGTTTACAAGAATCTTCCAGCTACGTCAATCAAGGCATCTTTAGGCCAAGGGTGGAACCAGTCGATCACAGTGGCATTAATAATACCAGGGAATTTTCTGGATCTGATTCTCATTATGTCTCCTACAGGGGAGAAACACAAAATAACTTTCAAATTCTTTTTCATTTTGTCTAAGAAATAATTTTATAGGGCTTCTTATTAATCAGCGACACCAGCTCCTTTGGCTTCTGCTCTGTTATTACCAACCATTCCATCAAAATCTTCTTTAGGGAAAAGATCGAAAATCCAACCAGAGTTAAGCATATCATTAATAGGGATCAAGAATGATTCTGATTTAATTTATTAATCAGTTAGAATAAATACTCTGGGTGTAGCAGATGGTTTGGCGATTTTTTTATAAATTTCTTACAAATATCCTCTTAAATCATTCATGTTGAAGTTTGATGTTACAACCATCTGGTCGACCTCACATCCTTGAATAAATGAGGAAAGTCTGGCCAAAGATTATTTTCCGGAACCTCCGACCCCAACCAACAAAGCGTTACCACCTGGCATATCTAAAATTCTTGAAATTCTAGAAATGTGTTCAATAGCTTATTAGAACAATACCAAGTTCATCTAAGCTTTCAATTCATTATATTCTTCCAGTTTTTCGGTCAAAACACGTGTGACTGTAGCCAGGTCTTTAGTAGCTTTGTACACAGCTTCTTCTCCCAGATGAATAGGAACAAAGATAGTGTGAATATTGAAAGCAGCAAAAGGAGATTTATCTTCTTCCGGGGAAGGTTCTCCGAAAAATTTAACGTAGGCTTATTGCATGTACTTATAGAATAGTGCCATATCATCAGTATTAATCATTCTATCTGAGAAAGATCTTAGGCACTCGTGCACCCAAAGTCTGTGGATTTTCAAATCAGTATTGTATTCTTTGGGTGTGGATCTACAAACTCCCTCAATCACTTTTGATAATTCTCTGAAGTTGAATTAATAGTGGAATTTTCTTGCAGAAGGTGAGAATTAAGTAGTTTTCAAAACCAATTAGAAAAGGAACACAGTAGCCTCTACTAAGGGTTCAGATAGTTTTTGCATTTTGGGGTCTAAAGTGGCCAAATGGGCATTCAAAATAGATCCGAAAATTGTTTTGATGATTTCTTGAGTAGGAGTGTACATCGTGAAAACAGTGAAACCTCTTTGTAATCTGAGATCTACTTGGAAAGACCCTCCTTTTTAGTTCTGACAAGCAAAGAATAACAAATCTTACAAGAATTTCTTCTCTTCCAATTGTTCTCTGTTATAAACTTGTCCGTAGTCACAGATCAATCTCAACAAAGCGATAGGAGATTAAGTTCCATATTTGTCTACATAAGGCATGTTCAAATCATCAATGAAGCAAATCAAAAGTTTGTTTGTGGCTGAACCATAGGTGTTACCGGCTTTTTTCTCAACCATAGATTCGATATTCTTTTAAAGAGCTAAGGAATCAGTGAAGGCGGAGAAGTTGATTACAGTATAAGTAACTTTCTCAGGGTTTGTGGTGGCAAGGTAATTTTTCATAACGGCGGTTTTACCAGTACCAGCAGATCCGATGAACATAATGGGTTTCTTTCTGGATAAGTGCATGTTCAAAAGATATCTCAATCTTGTAGTGTGAATAGTAGACACGAAAATTTTTGAGAAAATAATTTCATCAGTAGGAATGTAGGATTCTAATTTATCATTCCAATTTTACCATTTCTATTCTTCAACGTTCCAGAAATAGTCGTAAGATAATCCTTATTCAGGGAATTTAATTTTAGCCATGGATTTCCAAATAGAGTTGAAGTCTTTTAAGTCTTTTTCGTCATCTTGACCTCCTCCAACCATACCTCCAATGGACCATAACCCAGCGAAAATAAAGAATGCTTCATAGTGTTATTTAAGAGCATTTTCGCATTCTTCAGAGTCTTCTTTTTTCTCAGCACATTTTTGTTCCAAAGCTTTAAGTTTCACGCTATGCTCGATCATAAGAGCGTCCAAAATACAGCAAATAGATTAAATCATAGCAATATCTACCATAGGACAAATATGTCTTACTCTATCTTTGTCGTGCAAGTCTTGTAAGTGGGCTTCGAAATAAGATTAGAAACATCTATAAAACACGAATTTTGCTAATTCGGTAAGGTTGGGAGAAGCGGGGTATTAGTAACCTTCTTTAGTTTAAGATTACACTTTTTCTACACTTCTTTCTAACCATTGGTTCATGTAAGGCATCCATCCGATATCAGTATCATTGATGAACAGCACACCTGCTCTTGATACTGTAGCGGGGGTAGCATTTTTAAGATTACTGATTTCGAAAATAAGTCTCATTTCTGGAGAAAGAGGAATTCTATCATTAGACACCAAAGTCAATACTTTGTTGTCATCCATAACGGTGTTCAAGGATTCGATCCATTCGGGATCAATATCTCCGTCAAGAATAATCCATTTTTATTTATGGTATTCTCTATATTTGTCTTCATTTTTTACTTGGTTTCTCATAATCATGGCAATAACTCCGTTTTTCCACTCTTTAGATTTAGTATAGGCTCCGAAAAGCTCGTCAGAAGTTACGGCTTTGGGGTTAAGAGTATCATATTCACAGGGTTCTCCTTTATTAGTATGAGCTTTTCCTAGGCATTTCCATACTATAGTTTTACCACAACCAGGTGGCCCAATTACGAAGACACAATGTCTTACTTCCATGATTTCTTTCAATTAGACAACTTTAGTAATGAATCCCTCTTCAGCAACCATACCCATGTTTTCTTTACAAGTTTTTTACACCAATTTATAAAGTTCGGGATCTTTTTTTTGAGGGGGATCCATTTTTGGGAACAAATCTCCAATCAACTTTAAGAAAATCATTTTATCATCAGTTACGATCTTAGGCATGTTGAAATCTCTCAAAGCTCTCATCAATAATGGGTCTTCCAACATATCGGGATCTTCTCTTTTAAGTCCTCCTGCTTATCTGAGCACAGATTTAACGGCTCTTAGACCCCAATCGTAATGTCTTTATTTAGATAGCAACTCTCTGGAAAGCATGTACAAAGATACGAATTTTCTTGACAAAGCTCTGGCTTCAGTGAAACCTTCAGACATTAACATGTTTTCGCAAATCAAAATAAGATCAGGCACGACCATGGCGCAAGATCTGAACAAAGCTTTTAAGTTTTCGGGTAATTCGGTTCTTCCAGCATACCCAGGGTTCATAGTAATGAAGAACCCTACAGTATCAATCAAGTCGATTTCTCCTTCTTCCATAAATTAGAATTTAGATTATTTTTCTTTTAAAGCATCTAGCACACATTTTACTTAAGTAGAAACGACAGACAACACCTCAATAGAAATTCTATTGAACTCATCGAAACATCCCCAAGCTCCAGATTAAGCTAATCCCATGAAAATTTAAGCCATGGAGTCTTTTCCCATCTGATCGGAACAGTTGAATACCATAACGGGTAACCCTACTCCTCTACCCAGATCCTTAGTGGTCTCAGTTTTTCCGGTTCCGGCAGGTCCTGCGGGGGCTCCTCCCATTGTAAGGTTAAGAGCTTGTGTAAGGGTGATATAACATCTATCTGTCAAAGGTGTAACTACCAATCTCATGGCATTACCTACGTATTCGTAAGAATAGAATCTGAACCAATCCACAATTCTAATGATACATTTTTTGTTGTTTTTCGATTTTTCCCATTCGAATCTGAGTTTTTATCTGGTGTGTAAATCGTTTTCTTTGTCCTCGAAATAAAATTTAAGTTAGGACAACCAGTCGAATGATTCGATCTCAGTTACCTTTTTAATAATAAATTTCTCCACAACATCTCTACCATGCACATCAATAGTAATAATGTTGATAATTTTTCCTCTTTCTAAGGGATGAAGATCAGTTCTAACTTTGTTAATCAAATCTACCAATCTTTGTTTCAAAACTCGCAAACACTCTTTCATAGCCGATTCGTTTCCTTCAGCTAAATCGTTGAAAGCATCTCCTACGTCTTCAGTCCAGCAAATTTATGTGGTCAAAAGAGCGATTTAAGCGTTATAGTGTTCTAACCAGATGTGTCTTTTATGTTCTTCATTACCAGTGTCCCAGAGATCTGCAGCTTCTCTAGCAGTGCATAAAATTTCTTACAAAGTTTCTCTCATTTTGTATTCCAAATCTTTAAGCCATTTTTCTACGGCCCCCTCACAAACAAAAGTGCTCGAGAAATCTACAATTTCATTGTCCTTACTGTACATTTTGTCAGCAGTTTTTGCAAATTCTTGCCCGGCAGCAGGAGGGTTAAATTTAAGTCCTTTCAGACCATCGAAACAATCTCCTAAATATTCACATACTTTAGGAGCGTTTTACCCATTGGACAAAATAGTCAACAAAGATTGATTCGACAAGAAATAAAATCTGGGGAACGCTTTTTTCTTTTATTCCAAATAGTCATTCAACGCCTTCTCACATTTTTTAATACTAGCAGACCACCCTTACAAAATTTCTTTTCTTTCGTTGGTACAAGCTTCGATTACATTTGGGTTGATTTAAACATCATTCATGAGGTCTCTGAATTCCTTATCGACAGTCTCAAATAATTTTGTGTCTTCAGGCAATTACATTCTGATATCTTCAGAGGCTAAGAAAATGTTCACCAAAATTCTCCAGTTTTTCTACACTTTCAACCACTCATTGGCAACAACGTCAACTCTTCCCAATTTTTCTCTCCAATTCTCCACTTAGTCAATGAAAAATTCGACGTTTCTACCTTGGGCTTTCATGGACATCAAATTCAAAGAATCTTGATCTAACATTTCCAAAATATCATCCAAAGGTTTGAAAATCTTTGTTTCTTTGTATTCGTCGAATTCGAAAATCTGTTTATTCCAATCAGTCTCAATTTTCTTCAATTTTTTCTCGATATTGCTTTCTTTTCCTGCCAAATCTACTATTTCGTTTACCTATTCATCGTATTTGAAGAGTTACAAAGACAAAATATCTTCAAATGTGAATTGCATAGATTTATGGTCGAACTGTCTTTAAGTTATTTTCTTAAGTTGATCCCAATGTCTGTCCTCCATTGTATCACTGTGCAAACTCGATACAAGGGGCAATACGGTACCCATATTCTTTACTTTATCAACAATGGTCTAGTAACCTCTTAATTGTCTGATTTCTTTTGGCAGTTATTTCAACTATTAGGATAAGGTTTTATTGGTTTCTTCTAAAGTATCAGCTTTAATTTGTCTCCAAGGTTTTATTTTCCAGTCGTTGTATTGGAAGTTGACCATTGAAATAGAATCCCACAAAATTTTCAAGTTTTTCATATCATTGTGGCATTCTTTCAATTATTTATATTAGTTGATTTAAAGTTCGAACAATTTTTCCAATCTGTTGTATTCTCTGGCCTCAGCTTCCATTTCCAAAGTTTTGGAATAGTATTTGTTGATAATACCATATTATTCTTAAATACCATCAATTGTTAAACTTTCATCATATTAGAAAGGTAAAGTTTCTTAAAATTCTTTTCTGTAAGCCATCACTTTTAATTTAAATTACTCGAGTCTTTTTTAAATCTAAACGGTCTCGTTTCTTTGTAAAGGAATAATATCAGCTTTAACTTAGAACACTTTTCCTACAGTTTCAGTGAAGTCAGAGTTTGCATTATCAATTGATTATAAAGGATCTTCTTCTCCTTTTTCTTAAATTGTAACATTGTGTTTTTTAAGATAAACTACCATATCTTTCAATCTTTGCACGATTTCAGGAGTTTTAGTTTCCACATCTTTTACGTCAGAAATTACTTTCATGACTTTCATCAAAAGTTCATTGTCATTCAAGTTCTCTTCAGCAGAAGGGTTCTTTGAAATACCAATATTAGTTTAAATAATAAATTCTTAAAAGTTTTTCAAGGTAGTTTTGAACTAGTACAACAAAAATTCAGTGTAAACCTTGTGCCATTATTCCACTTTCTTTTCCAAATCCCTTCTCATCGGTTTCAAGTCAATTTTCAACCATCTGATGGTCATAGGGGTGGGAATCTTTTAAATATCAGCCTAGACGTTTTTCAATTAGGTGATCTACTCATCGAATTTAATCATAGGGGGGAGTTTCGCTCTGCATCCCTTCAGTAAAGGATTATCTTTTTAAACGTTTTCATCATCAACTTTTTCTTCAGGAGCGTATTGGTTTAAAAATTTAGCAAAAGACAATTTAGGGTCTTCTTCCCAGAATTGAGAGTAGTGGTCGAATTAGGTTTTAAACTCAGAACATTCGTGTTCACATTCGTCCATGTATTAGTTAATTTAAGCCAAAACTTCCTTAACTTCGAAGTAGGCTCTGATTTCTTGCAGATAATCTCCTGGGTTTGTGCTATCAAGTCTGTTCACAGTTCCAGCAATAGTGAAAAAGTCATTGATCCATCCTTTAATTACGTTTCTCACAGTGGCTCCTTTGTTTTCGTCTTCAACAATTTCGGGTTCATATACGATTCCGTTTTTATCATCCAATTAGAGGGAAATATCAAATAAGGGAGGAGTGTCATTTTTTTTAATGTAAACGGGGTCAATTTATTGATTAAGGTGGGCCATAGCGGTAATGATAGCAGTGGCAATACCATCAATTACAATAGTGTTCACAAAATCATTATAATTTTTCCATGATTGTCCTTTTTTATCGGCTTTTACAGCGTCCAAAACTTCTTTCACCAATTTGTGGATGATACCTCCTTATTCTTTTACCTTTCCGATCTTATTAGCAAACAAGGCTTTTAAATATTGGTCATAATCATCAGGACTCATAGGTTTATTTTTTCTTTCAATAATTTATTTGTTGAAAGCTTCCAATGCTTCCTAAACTTTTTCCAATGAAATTTTCATTTTTTTTACTGTTTCAAACAATGAGTCGACCACGAGTTTCGATTTCGCGATAAATTAGTCAATATTTTGCGATTTCCATTTATGTTCATCAATACCTGGGTTCACCTCAATCTCCATTTCTTAAATTTTCTTTTTCACCAATGGTTCTTCTACAGGGTGCAGGCATTTGATAATATGGTTGTAATTTCCCACAATCAAATCCAATTACACGATCTAGTTTCTATAGGTCTCTGCTTTCGCATATATAGCAGCGGCGGTCTGGGGTACTTCTTTTTCCAATTATAAGAAATACTTGACTTCCCTCAACAGTCTGACCAAACTGGGGTCGAAGTTCACTTTAATGTACCCATTTTCGTCTTTGCATAAAAGGGTCATTTGCAGTTTTTCCTCAGAATTTGCCTCCACTTCTTTGTGCCACTCCAAAATCTTTGAATTTTCATACTCTGTTATCGATTTCGTAATAGACATGAATAGTTTGTACACATCTTTGTACTCCTCTCTATCAGTGATACCCTGTCCTAAACTTGCAAGTTTATCAATGGGTTCTTGAATTCTGTCTCTTAAGGATTTGCACCAGGTCAAAGCTCCGGCAATAGGGGGCATGTTCAAGAAAATGGGGGCAGTTTCGTGGTTTTTCTCTACCAACACCTTTCCGTCTAAGAAAATAGATTGCACTGTTTTCAAGTCTTATTTGTACATATCAAGCAAAACAATGTGTTTTTTTTCCAACTCGTCTTATATAATGGGTCTGTTGAGTAATCCGTCGAAGTTATCCAATAGTTTGAATCTTCCATAAATTGAATCATAGTCGTCGAATCCTTAAGTAATCACAGAGGCCAATCTTCTTTCTAATTCTTTAATTTTGGATCTGAATTCGTAGAAATCATCATCAAAATTGTTTTTCTTTGAATTTTTATCAGAAATATCCACTATGTCATATTTTACTTAGGTGAAAGTTTCTACAGTTTTTTCAAATTCTACGAAAATCTGTTGAATTGATTCAGTCAAAGTTTTTCCCTTTGTTCCTCCGAGCTCGATCTTTTCCAATTTGTTGAATTGCACAATTGTTTAAGTAAGGTGTAAGATATCAAATCCTCTTTCAATGAAGGAATCTAATCTTACGAAAAGAGCATTGGTGGTAAGTTTCCATTCTCCACCAGCTTTAGCTTTGTATTCGAAATAGGCGTCTTTGAATTTAGTGCAAACATCAATAGTAATTTACAATTTAGAACAAGCTTCTTCAGTTTCCTTAGAATTAATCGCAGCAAAAATTGAAGGACCATCAACATAATTTTAAGCGTTAGAAATAATAGCATTGCAAATTTCTCTTATCAACACCACCAGTCTAGGAGGAGTTTTATAGAATCTTGAGTTTTTCCAGATCAACAAAATCGTGTGCATAATAGGAGTGAACAGTTCAGGTAACTGAGTGAATTCAGATTAAGATAACTATTCGAAGGGATCCTTTAGGGTCGACAAAAACATGTGATTATCGTTCGCTTCGAATCTGGCTTTTAATACATCATTTCTGAGTCTGGAAAAAGGGTTGATGTACGTTGATTTATTCGATTCCAAAAATTTCAATATGGTTTTCACTTCCTATGATTACAATTACTCGTGAATTGAATTCAAGTTTTCAGCTTTATTTTGCCAGAATTCCAATTCAGCTAACGGACCAGGGTCACCAACCTTCAATACTTGTTCGGGTTCTAATTTTAACACATTCTTTATTTATTTTGTCCAGGTAATGATAGATCCTTCGAAAACGTGGGCTTTATCTTTATTGGGAGTGGTATCCTTATTATCATTAGCAGTTAGTTAGTGACTGGGCATGGGGAGCATGGTTTTTCCTTTAATTAAACCCATAACTACATAGACTTGTGCGATATAAGCGTTGAATTTTTCCATTAAATCTTTTGTTACCAAATCAGTCCATCCAATTTGATTTTCAGGGTTTTAACAGATGGGAGACATAATTTCGTTAAATACACCGTACAGATGTTATAAAATATTTGAAGTCAATTCAACACATACTAGTTCTTTTAAAACTTTTTCTTTTGTGAATTTTTCTCTTGACAAGTTCATAAGAATCAGCCCTTTCTTTTTGAATTTTTTAATATCAGGGAATTCTATAAACAGATCTGCGTTATCAGCTCCATTTTATAGTACGTATAACACTTCTACAGGATTCTCTTATATAGAAAATTAGTCGAAAGCCAATTTATTATCATCTTTTGCTAACACTTTTTTTCCGAAGTTTTCTTAAGAGGCTTTATTTCTAATGTTAAGTGCGGAAGCAATCCTGTTCATTAACCATTCTGAAATTGATTCAGGGAATGGATTTTCGTGATCAGTCATTCTTTTTTACTTTTTTGATTATTTATATTTATATAAAAT
>Ga0256364_1000118_pt1 | contig 10202 bp, 10 predicted proteins | sample MistaT_3_FD_186094 | JGI IMG/M metagenome (GOLD analysis project Ga0256364, IMG submission 186094) | Metatranscriptome of freshwater microbial communities from Mississippi River, Louisiana, United States - Miss_Atlam_RepC_8d (Metagenome... | ecosystem: Environmental > Aquatic > Freshwater >...
AAAACTGCTGTCGGCGCAGGACCTTGGACTGGTCGCTTCTCTCGGTAGAACTTCGCTTTGCATACGCGAGCCCCTGCGCGTCGCCATCATCAATACCGGAGATGAAGTCGTTGCCCCCGGACAGCCCCTGCGCTCTGGTCAGATTTATGACTCCAATGGGTTTACCTTGGTCGGCCTGCTCAAGAACTTGGGTATGGAGCCCATCAGAGTCGGCATCGTTGCAGACTCTCTGCCTGCCACTGTGCATGCACTGCAGCAGGCGGTGGCGCAGGCTGACTGCGTCATCAGCACCGGTGGTGTGTCGGTAGGAGAAGCGGATTTCGTGAAGGACGCCGTGGAGCAGTTGGGTCGGCTCTCACTCTGGAAGCTCGCAATCAAGCCGGGCAAACCTTTTTCATTCGGCTGGTTAGGAGAAGTCCCGTTCTTCGGTCTTCCCGGAAATCCGGTAGCCGTTTTCGTGACATTTCTCGTGCTGGTCAAGCCATTCCTTCTGAAGATGCAGGGAATTCAGGGCTCCCCCCAAACCGGTTATCCTGTACGAGCGGGATTCCGGGTTGAAGAGCCCGGAACGCGACAAGAGTATCTGCGGGTGCGCTTGGAGGCTCGTGAAGGAGAAGTGCCAGTGGCAGTGCTGTATCCAGACCAAAGTTCCAGCGTGCTTACCTCGCTTTCATGGGCCGAGGGTCTGGCCATCGTACCTGCCGGGAAGGTGGTTCGACCCGGCGAACTGCTGTCCTACTTGCCATTCAGAGGGCTTCTGTGAACCGCGCTATCTTGGGGGCCAGTTTCGCTTTGCTTTGCCTCTTTGCTGGCTGCTCGACGCCAGAAAAGGTGGTGACCTATCCGGCCAAGCCGCCAGAAGAGGCGCCTCCGCCGGAGCCAGTTCCGACAGACGAGTCAGCCTTGCGCAGGGCCCGGCTTCTCGCCGATATGCTGTATGACGCCAAGAACGCTTTTGACGACAACCGTTTGATGTTGCCAGCTGGCAACAGCGCCTACGATCTGTACCAGCAGGTCCTTGTCCTAGACCCGGGCAACGCCGTGGCGCTACAGGGCATTGAAGAGATCGTATTGCGCTACGTATCCCTGGCAGATGACGCGCTCAACACCGGCAAGTACGACGAAGCGGGAGGATTGCTCGACAGGGCGGCTCGGCTGAATCGCGAAAGTCCTGCAGTGGCAGACGGCCGCAACCGGCTTTTGCAGGCAAGGCAAAATCGCGTGGATGTTGTCGAACTGGATCCGCAGGGTCTTCGCGATCGAAGTCTCGAAGTCATGTCGACACTGGCGGAAATCGCCCAACGCATCCAGTCCGATCAGTCGACGTTCCTCATCAGGGCGCGAACGGATGAGGAGGGACGGTGGATCTACAAGACCATGCGTGAGGCAGTGGGTGGCTATCGTCTGCGAGGAAATATCGATATTGCCAGTGACCCGGGTCTCGTCATTACAAATACGCCCGCAACGATGTCCGGAGGCAGTCCATGAAGTGGCATTCGCTTTTCTCACTGGGCTGGTTCTTGCTGCTGCAGCCTTTTGCCTCCGCATGGGCACAGCTCGAATTGGGTACTGGTCATGTCCGGGCTTCCTTGCCGGGAGTGGATTCGAGTGCCGCCTATCTGAGCCTCTTCAACCCTGGCGATCTCGAGGTAACCATTGTGGCGATCACCGCCCCCGGCGCAGGGGCGGTGACCCTGCATCATTCCATGAACCACAACGGTATGGTTCACATGATGCGGATGTCCAGCCTGCCGGTGCCGGCCCGTCAGCAGATCAAGCTCGAGCCCAACGGAACCCACATCATGCTTGAAAATTTGGTAGAGCCCCTGCGCGCTGGGGTGCAGCAGCTACTGGTTCTTCACTACGCAGATGGCCGCCAGCAGGAACTGACCCTTCCGGTGCTCAGCGTGCTGGATGAGTAAGGTATGCGCTCGCTGTGGCAGGCCTGAAAAGGGTCGCGGTCGGGTCCAGGGCTGTGTTAGCATCCGCGTCCCTTTTGGGCAGGTATGATGTGGCTTCAGGCTGCTAGCCGAGCTCGAAAGGCTTGGAAAATACCAGCTGACTCCCAATATGCGTGGTCAGTCTGGATTGAAATGGACTTTCTTTCTCATTTGCATATTTTTGGAGAAAAATCATGGCCTTGACGGCAGATCAGAAAGCAGAAATCGTTCGTGAATACGCCTTGTCCGAAGGTGATACAGGCTCTCCGGAAGTGCAGGTTGCCCTGCTCACCGGCAACATCAACCAACTGCAAGACCACTTCAAGACGCACGAGCATGACCATCACTCGCGGCGTGGTCTCATTCGCATGGTCAATACGCGTCGCAAGCTTCTGGATTACCTGAAGCGCAAGGACTCCGTGCGTTACAACACTCTCATCCAGCGACTCGGTCTGCGTCGCTGACCTTTCGCGTCCTCGCATCTCCTGGTCAGCATGGGGCTGGCCAGGCTCATACGCCCGGCAGAAAGATACTCAGGAAAAACTCATGCTGAATCCCATCAGAAAAGAATTCAAATACGGCAACGACACCGTGGTACTGGAGACTGGGCGCATCGCCCGTCAGGCCACGGCAGCGGTGCTCGTTACCATTGGCAATACGCAGGTACTGGCGTCGGTAGTGGCCAGGCGCAAAGCTGATCCGGACGCGGATTTCTTCCCGCTCACCGTGCACTATCAGGAAAAAACCTACGCGATCGGCAAAATCCCCGGCGGCTTTTTCAAGCGTGAGGGGCGTCCGACCGAGAAAGAAACGCTGACCTCCCGCCTGATCGATCGTCCGATCCGTCCGCTATTTCCGAAAGGATTCCTCAATGAAGTGCAGGTGGTCGCCACCGTGCTCTCGGCCGAAAAAGATGTCGATCCGGATATTGCAGCCATGATTGGTGCCTCGGCTGCGCTGACCATATCCGGTATCCCTTTCGCCGGCCCCTTGGGGGCGGCACGCGTGGGATATACCGATGCCGAGGGCTATGTCCTCAACCCTGGCAACAGGAAGCTTTCCACCTCCGATCTCGACATGGTAGTGGGTGGCACCGAGACCGCCGTTTTGATGGTTGAATCCGAAGCGAAGGAACTCAGTGAAGACCTCATGCTGGGTGCTGTTCTGTTTGCCCATCAGGAAATGCAGGTCGTTATCAAGGCAATCAATGAGTTCAAGCACTTGGCCGGCAAGCCGGCTTGGGACTGGTCGCCGGTGACGAAGAAGGAAGCCTTGGTCAAGGCTCTCGCCGAGGGGTTCCAGTCCGAGCTTGGAGCCGCTTACCAGATTTCCAATAAACTGGCCCGCCAAGATCGTGTGGCTCAACTGCAGGCTGATGCTGTCTCACGCTTGAGCTCCGACGAAATTTCCGGTGGTGAGGTTCAGGATGCGTTTGCGTCGCTGGAGAAGAAAATCGTGCGTGGTCGCATCATCGATGGGTTTCCCCGTATCGATGGCCGCGACAACAAGTCCGTACGCCCCATCGACGTCCAGGTTGGTGTACTTAGCCGTACCCATGGTTCAGCGTTGTTCACGCGCGGAGAGACGCAGGCTCTCGTGGTAGCCACACTCGGTGCGCTTCGTGATTCGCAGGTGATTGAGGATCTTGGTGGCGCCAAGAAAGATGGATTCATGCTGCATTACAACTTCCCTCCCTACAGTGTGGGCGAAACGGGACCGATGAGTGGACCCAAGCGCCGCGAGATCGGACACGGGCGACTGGCCCGGCGTGGCGTAGCCGCCGTGCTTCCCAGCGAGGCCCAGTTCCCCTATGCGATTCGCGTCGTTTCCGAGATCACCGAGTCGAACGGCTCCAGTTCGATGGCGAGCGTTTGCGGTTCCTCTCTTGCCCTCATGGATGCGGGCGTTCCGCTGAAGGCGCCTGTTGCCGGTGTAGCCATGGGACTCATCAAGGAAGGTGATCGCTTTGCCGTTCTGACTGACATCCTCGGTGACGAGGATCACCTTGGCGACATGGACTTCAAGGTGGCCGGTTCAGCCAAGGGTGTGACTGCTCTGCAGATGGACATCAAGATCCAGGGCATCACCGAGGAAATCATGGAGAACGCCCTGGAGCATGCCTACAACGCCCGTCTGCATATTCTCGGTGAGATGAACAAGGTATTGAGCGCTCCACGCGACAAGATTTCCGAGAACGCTCCCTCTATGGCGACACTCAAGATCCAGGTCGACAAGATCCGTGAGGTCATTGGTAAGGGTGGTGCCACGATACGTTCCATCACCGAGGAGACCGGCGCGTCCATCGATATCGATGACGATGGCAACGTACGGATCTACGGTGAGGACGCAACTTCGCGCGATGCGGCGCTGTTGCGCATTCAGGCCATCACGGCGGAAGCTGAGATCGGCAAGACCTATCGAGGTCGCGTGTCGAAAATTGTCGACTTCGGGGCTTTCGTGACGATCCTGCCCGGCAAAGATGGCTTGGTGCACATATCGCAGATCTCCAATGAGCGAGTCGACCGGGTGAGTTCCTACCTGTCGGAGGGTCAAGAGATCATGGTGAAGGTGCTCAAGATAGATGACCGCGGTAAGATCAGTCTGAGCATGAAAGAAGTGACGGAGGACGATACGTCTTCACTGGGCTGATACTGAGATCCGCTTGAGTAAAAAGGCAGCTTTGGCTGCCTTTTTTGCGTCCGGCAATAAAGCGCGGCGAGCCCGGATCGTCAGGACCCCAGCACGGTTGCCTTGATGTCCTGATGCGCCTGTGGGGGCAGGCGCGGCCCGAAATGCATCACCGTTCTCGACGCTGCGCAGCTGGCGAGACGTCCGGCGGTAGCGTGATCGTGGCCGTTCGAAAGTGCATAGAGAAATGCCCCTGCAAACATGTCGCCGGCACCATTGGTATCGATGGCTTTCACAGGATAAGCGTCGACCGAAATGCTTTGCTTGCCGTCGAAGATTACTGCTCCCTTCGAACCAAGCGTCATGACGATCACCTTCGCAATGGCCTTCAAGCCTTCCATTGCAGCCTGCACCTGATCCTGCCCGGTCCAGGCCTTTGCCTCGGTTTCGTTACAGAACAGCAAGTCGACGCCATCACCGAGCATTTCCTCCAAGCCACCTCTGAAAAACTGCACCATCGCCGCATCGGAGAGAGAGAGCACGGTTTTCACGCCATTGGCCTCGGCTATCTTGCGTGCATCTATGCACGCCTGACGTCCGCTTGGTGATGTCACCAGATAACCTTCCAAGTATAGGTACTGGGAATCCTTTAGAGCTTCGACATTGAGGTCCATTGTCGAAATTTCTGCGGAGATGCCGAGAAACGTCAACATGGTCCGCTCCGCATCGGGACTGACCATAACCAGACACTTGCCGGTATCGCCATAGTCTCTTCTCTCCGAAAGATTCGTTTTGATGCTGTGATCCCCAAGCTCTCGGACGTAGAAGTCGCCAGCTTCGTCGCTTGCTACCTTGCAGGTGTAAAACGCCGATCCTCCAAACTGGGAGATGGCGTACATTGAGTTGGCAGCCGAACCCCCACCAGCCCGTTTCTTCACACCGAATTTCGCAACGAGTCGGTCGTAAAGAACCCGCTGTGCCTCACCATCCACCAGGGTCATCAAGCCCTTCTGAATATTTTCGTGCGTAAGAAAGTCATCACTGACCTCGAATTCCGCATCGACCAGTGCATTCCCTATGCCGTAGACGTTGTAAGTTTTCATAGTGCTCCCTGTTGTTGTCTGACTGCTGTTGTTCTAATGCGCACGTTGTGCCACTTCCCCAAAGGCTCGGGCAGCCGCAGCGATTGTCTGTGCGATATCTTCTTCCGAGTGCGCTTGCGAAATGAAGCCTGCTTCGAAGGCCGAGGGAGCCAGATAGACTCCTTGAGCCAACATCAGGTGGAAGTAGGTCCTGAAGCGGGGCACATGGCTGTCCATCACATGCGCCAAGGACTCGATCCGCCGATTTTCGTTGAAGAAGCAGCCGAACATGCCGCCAGCCTGAGTCGTCGTGAATGGGATACCGGCCGAGTCCGCAGCACGTTGCAGACCATTAAGCATCTGAGCTCCCTTCCTCCCGAGTTCGGTGAAGAATTCGGGCCGACAGATCTCTTCCAGCACTACCAGTCCGGCTGCCACTGCCAAGGGGTTACCAGAGAGCGTTCCGGCCTGATACACCGGGCCTTCAGGGGCCAGTTTGGCCATGACGTCGCGACGTCCTCCAAAAGCGCCGACGGGCAACCCACCACCAATGACCTTGCCGAGCGTAGTGAGGTCGGGCTTCACTTCATAAAGCGACTGTGCTCCACCCAGCGCCACCCGGAAGCCGGTCATGACCTCATCAAAAATCAGCAGGGCACCGTGCTTTTCTGTCAGCTGACGTAAGGCATGCAGAAAACCGGGGGCAGGGAGCACGAGGTTCATGTTGCCGGCCACTGGCTCGACGATCACGGCCGCGATCTCATCTCCGTGGGTAGCAAACAGTAAGGCAGCAGCTTCGGCATCGTTGTAGGGTAAAACAAAGGTTTGCTTGGCGGTGTCTGCCGGTATACCAGCCGAGTCTGGGGCGCCAAAGGTCAACGCGCCAGACCCTGCCTTCACCAGCAACGAGTCCACATGGCCGTGGTAGCAGCCGTCGAATTTCACGACCTTGTCCCGGCCGGTAAAACCCCGCGCCAGTCTGATGGCGCTCATGGTCGCTTCCGTGCCTGAATTGACCAAACGTACCGACTGAATACTGGGCATCAAGGCGCAGATCTTTTCCGCCATGAGGACTTCCAACTCGGTGGGCGCCCCAAAGGCCGTCCCGTCATTGAGTTGCTCATGCAAAGCTGAGACTACTTTGGGGTGGCTGTGGCCAAGAATCATTGGCCCCCACGCTCCCACATAGTCGATGAATCGATTGCCATCGGCGTCCGTGATATGCGCCCCCTGACCTTTTTTGAAAAAGAGAGGTCCACCCCCCACTCCTTTGAAGGCCCGCACCGGAGAGTTCACACCGCCGGGTGTGTGTGCCAGTGCACGCTGAAACAAGTCGGCGGAGTGTGTGGTAGACAACGGTTGGATCATGAGGACTGAACCTTTCTGGGGTAAACTTCAGAGCGAAATCCGGCACATTATCCGGCGGCCGGCCTGTTACGCGGGCCTGCACGACCAAGGATCAGCGGTTTCCAGAACACTTAGGTCGGGGCAGCATTGTGGCGTCCGTCAAGGGCAGCAAACAAGAACAAATGATAGTGGTCCCGCTGCGATTTTGGCATCGATGGACGGGAAAGCTGCTATTGGTTGCCATGGCAGTGGGTTTGCCCGTGCTCGCGCTTCAGTGGGGCATCGTAGTGGGTCGTGAACAGGTGTTAGCTGAAGACAGCAGCTTCTCGGCATCCGAAGACGGTGGTTTTGGTGAGCAGATAAGCAGGATGGTGGATGGAGATGATTCGGAAGTGCAACGGCTGAATGAGGAGTTACTGAGGCTGGATCAGGCAAGCCAGGTCGACAAACTCACGATGCAAAACTTGAGGGTGAGTGTCCAACGTCTTCGGCAGCAAATCTCCTCCCTGGAGGAAGATGTGCTTTTCTACAAGAACATTGCTGGTACCGGTGTGGAAGAGACTGGTCTTGTCGTCAGCAAGCTTGATCTCCTCGCCTCAGAAAGTCCCAACCATTTTCGCTACAAGCTGAGGTTTGAGCAGGCAGGGCGCACCGCAAGAACCTTAGAAGGATTTGTAAACTTGGCCATCGTCGGCGTGAGGGATGACATGGAGCAGACATTGCCTCTGGCTGCGATTACCAGCAGCACTCAAGGCGAAAACATCAAGCTTCGCTTCAGATCCTTTCAGGACGTCGAGGGCGAGTTCACGTTGCCCGTCGGGTTTGAGCCACTTAGGGTAGAAATACTCGCCATAACTGAGGTGCCCGACAGCAAGACACTCCAGAAGAATTTCAGCTGGCTGGTCGAGTCCGATCAACCACCGACGGATTCGCGGAAGTAATCCCATAAGGAATGTGCATGAAGAAGCCGGCTACGATCACGAACAATACTTCACTCATTGCTAAAGGCATGGAGTTTCAGGGAGACCTACGTTTTTCCGGCATCTTGGAAATAGAAGGTTTGGTGGTGGGCAATGTCATCGCGGTCGACGAATCGACAGCCGAAGTGCGTATCAGAGAGACAGGAGTCGTGAAGGGATTGATCAATGTCCCTGTCGTCATCGTAAATGGTGTCGTCGAAGGGGACATCTATTGCAGTAACCACATGGAGCTTGCTGCAAAGGCGCGGGTTACCGGCTCTGTCTATTACCATTTGCTGGAAATGGTGCTGGGCTGCGTGGTGCGGGGGGTGCTTACACACATGGCATCCAACGAAATAATGAAGACCCGCAAGCAGTTGCAGATGGTGAATGCAGATTGAACCCGCGCCAAAGTTCTTCGCGCTTTGAAAACTACATTTCTGCCCCCAATACTAGGGCAGTGTTCGAGCAATGGCATAGGTACTCTTATGGCAGTCGTAGAAACCTTTGAGGCCACACCGCTGCGCTTGACTGACAGCGCTGCGCGCAAAATGAAAACCCTCATCAGCGAGGAGGGAAACACAAAACTGAGTCTGCGCGTGTTCGTTACCGGAGGAGGTTGCTCAGGGTTCCAGTATGGATTCTCTTTTGATGAGACCTTAAATGATGACGATACCATCGTGACTCACGACGGGGCTCGTCTGTTGGTTGATTCTTTGAGCATCCAATATCTGACGGGGGCACAAGTCGACTACGTCGAGGGACTTCAAGGATCTCGTTTTGTGGTCGAAAACCCCATGGCGACGACCACTTGTGGTTGCGGAATGTCCTTCTCCGTCTAGGGTCTATAAATGCCCCCAGCACTCACTGGACGTGTCGCTCCAGTAAAAGGCCGAAAATCAACTTGCGCGCCTTCGATGGCCTGCTTTGCGAACCAAGCGAAGGCAACTGCCTCAACTGCATTTGGCGGAATTCCTAGGTGGACCGTCGTGTCGAGAGAAAAACCAGGGAGTTTGTCCCGCAAGGACTTCAGCAGTCTGGAATTGTGTGCGCCACCTCCACACACCAAAACTTCACCGGCAGCAGCATGAGAAGCAATCGCGGCCGCGATGGAGGTGGCTGTCAGTTCCAGCAATGTGGCCTGAACGTCTTCGGGGGTGAGACTTTTCAGTTTTTGCCGCCCTGCTTGAAACCCAGTTCAGGTTGAATAGTTCACGACCAGTGCTCTTGGGCGGAGATTTGCCAAAGTAGGGGTCCGTCAACAAAGCGTCGACCAGCCCCTCATCTGGGCTGCCGCTGGCAGCCCAGCTCCCTGCGGTATCGAAAGGCTTTTCCAAATGAAGCCTTGTCCACTCATCCATCAGCATATTTGCGGGGCCTGTGTCATAACCGAGGCACTCGCCCGAAGGAAACATGACGGTGATGTTGGCAATCCCTCCGAGATTCAGTACAACCCTGACGCACTCCCGGGAAGCAAACTGTGCTACGTGAAAGGCCGGCACCAAGGGTGCTCCCTCGCCACCGGCAGCCATGTCAAAGCGACGAAAATCCGCCACTGTCGTGATTCCGGTCAGCAGAGCAAGAAGGTTGGGGTCTCCCAGTTGCCAGGTAAAGCGGTTGCCGCGGGCTGTAGTGGTCGGCTGGTGCCAAAGTGTCTGGCCATGACTTCCCAAGGCAACAATATCCGCTGCGGCCAGCTGATGTCTTTGCACCATGGAAAGGGCAGCGCTGGCGAAAAGGCGTGCCAGTTCTATATCCAGATCTCCGAGCTGTGTCCAAGTAATGGCGCCTGCGTTCGTGGTCGCCAGTATCTGTGTCTTGAGCTCTCGTGGAAACGGAATTTGCAGAAAATCGACCAGGGAAATTCGATTTTGCGATGCATCGATAAGGGCGCAGTCGACTGCATCCATGCTCGTGCCGGACATAAGCCCAATAAAGAGGCTGGCTCTCATTCGATGGCCGACTTTTGGCCGCTACTGCCGCCAGAACTCAGTGCCATTAGCCACGGTTCGATCTGTGACCTGAACGTTGGTACCTCATCCTGGGCGATGACTTCGGGCTGGGGCAGATCCGCGAATACTTTTCTAGAGTCTTGGTGCGTGCCATCAACCAGAAGTTCGTAATGCAGGTGTGGTCCGTTGGCAGCCCCGGTGGCTCCCACATAACCAATGATGTCATTTTGTCGCACTCTTACGCCGGCTTTTATCCCCTTGGCATAGTCGTTTAGGTGGGCATATTTGGTGACA
>Ga0256364_1000128_pt1 | contig 9787 bp, 6 predicted proteins | sample MistaT_3_FD_186094 | JGI IMG/M metagenome (GOLD analysis project Ga0256364, IMG submission 186094) | Metatranscriptome of freshwater microbial communities from Mississippi River, Louisiana, United States - Miss_Atlam_RepC_8d (Metagenome... | ecosystem: Environmental > Aquatic > Freshwater > River ...
GGCGTTCTCGATCAGGTCGGCCTGCGATTCCTCGATCAGGGTGTTGGCCTTGATCAGGACGGCGCCGCCGGCGGGATCGAGCACGTCCTCGGCCGTCGTCCGGCCCAGGGTACGTTCCGCGAGGCTCGACACCACTTCACCGCCATCCATGACGGCGTTGACGGTCAGGCCGCGATCGGTGCCGCAGTCTTCCTCGACGATGATGCAATCCTGCGCCACGTCCACCAGACGCCGCGTCAGGTAGCCCGAGTTCGCGGTCTTCAGCGCCGTATCCGCCAGGCCCTTGCGGGCGCCGTGGGTGGAGTTGAAGTACTCAAGGACGGACAGGCCTTCCTTGAAGTTCGCGATGATCGGCTGCTCGATGATCTCACCGGACGGCTTGGCCATCAGGCCGCGCATGCCGGCCAGCTGGCGCATCTGCGCCGGCGACCCACGCGCGCCGGAATGCGACATCATCCACACCGAGTTGGTGGGCTTGGACGCATCCTGCTTGCTGATTTCCTTCATCATCGCGCCGGCGACGGCGTCGGTGCACTTCGACCAGGCGTCGACGACCTTGTTGTAGCGTTCGCCGGCGGTGATCAGACCGTCCTGGTACTGCTGTTCGTATTCCTTGACCTCGGTCTGGGTCTGGCGGATCAGCTCCCCCTTCTCGATCGGGATGATCATGTCATCCTTGCCGAAGGAGATGCCGGCCTTGGCCGCCTGCGTGAACCCGAGACCCATCAGACGGTCGGCGAAGATCACGCATTCCTTCTGACCGCAATGGCGATAGACCATGTCGATCACGTCGGAGACGTTCTTCTTCGTGAGCTGCCGGTTGATCAGGTCGAACGGCACGTTCGGATGCCGCGGCAGGATCTGCGCGATCATCATGCGGCCGGGCGTGGTCGTGACGACCGTGCGGATCGGATTGCCGCCGCTGTCGATCGTCTCATACCGCGCCTTGATCTTGTCGTGCAGGCCGATCGCCTTGGCGAACAGCGCGTGCTCGATCTCTCCGATCGTGCCGTAGGCCGGCGCCTGGTCGTCCGGCGCGTCACGGAACGCGGGGGTTTCCAGCGACAGGTAGTACAGACCCAGCACGATGTCCTGCGACGGCACGATGATCGGCTTGCCGTTCGCGGGGCTGAGGATGTTGTTCGTCGACATCATCAGCACGCGGGCTTCAAGCTGGGCTTCCAGCGACAGCGGCACGTGGACGGCCATCTGGTCGCCGTCGAAGTCGGCGTTGAAGGCGGTGCAGACCAGCGGGTGAAGCTGGATCGCCTTGCCCTCGATCAGAACCGGCTCGAACGCCTGGATGCCCAGGCGGTGCAGCGTCGGCGCCCGGTTCAGCATCACGGGATGCTCGCGGATCACCTCCTCAAGGATGTCCCACACCTCGGGACGCTCCTTCTCCACCATCCGCTTGGCGGCCTTGATGGTGGTCGCGTGGCCGTACTTCTCCAGCTTGGAGTAGATGAACGGCTTGAACAGCTCGAGCGCCATCTTCTTCGGCAGGCCGCACTGGTGCAGCTTGAGCTCGGGGCCCACCACGATGACCGAACGGCCGGAGTAGTCGACGCGCTTGCCCAGCAGGTTCTGCCGGAAGCGGCCCTGCTTGCCCTTCAGCATGTCGGACAGCGACTTCAGCGGCCGCTTGTTGGCCCCCGTGATCGCCCGCCCGCGGCGGCCGTTGTCGAACAGGGCGTCGACGGCTTCCTGCAGCATGCGCTTTTCGTTGCGCACGATGATGTCGGGCGCGCGCAGCTCGATCAGCCGCTTCAGGCGGTTGTTGCGGTTGATGACGCGGCGATAGAGGTCGTTCAGGTCCGACGTGGCGAAGCGGCCGCCATCCAGCGGCACCAGCGGGCGCAGTTCCGGCGGGATCACCGGGATAACGTCCAAGATCATCCAGTCGGGCCGGCTGCCGGACTCGGCAAACGCCTCGACCAGCTTCAGGCGCTTGACCAGCTTCTTCCGCTTGGCTTCCGACGTGGTTTCCTTGAGGTCGGCGCGCAGCTTCACCCGTTCCGCGTCCAGGTCGATCTTCTGGAGCAGCTTCTTGATCGCCTCGGCGCCGATGCCGATTTCGAACTGGTCGTCGCCGAATTCATCCTGCTTGGCCAGCAGCTGGTCTTCGGTCAGCAGTTGCAGCAGCTTGAGGTCGGTGGTGCCGGATTCGAGAACGACGTAGCTCTCGAAATACAGGATCTTCTCCAGCTCCTTCAGCGTCAGGTCGACCATCAGGCCGATGCGGCTGGGCAGGGACTTGAGGAACCAGATATGCGCGACGGGGGAGGCAAGCTCGATATGCCCCATCCGCTCCCGCCGGACCTTCGCCAGCGTGACCTCGACGCCGCACTTCTCGCAGATGATGCCGCGGAACTTCATGCGCTTGTACTTGCCGCACAGGCACTCATAGTCCTTCACGGGGCCAAAGATACGCGCGCAGAACAGCCCGTCCCGCTCCGGCTTGAAGGTGCGGTAGTTGATGGTCTCGGGCTTCTTGATCTCACCATAGGACCAGGACCGGATCTGGTCCGGCGCCGCGATCTGGATCTTGATCTGGTCGAACGTCATCGCCTGACCGGTCTGGCCAAGGATCTTCATCAGTTCGTTCATGCGTCAGTACCCTTAGGTCGGAGTAACGCGAATTCTTGTCATCACGGGCCGGATCATAGCCCGTCATCCCCGGGTACGGTTCCCGATCAGGCGGCCCGGTTGTCCAGCTCGACGTTCAGGCCGAGGGACTTCAGTTCCTTGACCAGCACGTTGAAGCTTTCCGGGATACCGGCCTCGAAGGTGTCCTGCTCGCGCACGATCGCCTCGTAGACCTTCGTCCGGCCCGACACGTCGTCGGACTTCACGGTCAGCATTTCCTGCAGGGTATAGGCGGAACCGTAGGCTTCGAGCGCCCACACCTCCATCTCCCCGAAGCGCTGGCCACCGAACTGCGCCTTGCCGCCCAGCGGCTGCTGGGTCACGAGCGAGTACGGCCCGATCGAACGCGCGTGGATCTTGTCGTCGACCAGGTGATGCAGCTTCAGCATGTAGATGTAGCCGACGGTCACCTTCCGCTCGAACGGCTCACCAGTGCGGCCATCGACCAGGGTCATCTGGCCCGAGGTCGCGAGGCCGGCACGCGTCAGCATCCCCTCGATATCGGACATCCGGGCGCCGTCGAAGACCGGCGTCGCGATCGGAATGCCCTTCCGCAGGTTCTCGCTGAGTTCCACCAGCTGGTCGGTGTTCAGCGGCGCGATCTGCTGCGCGAACACTTCCTCTCCGTAGACGTTCCGCAAGCTCTCCAGCAGGTCGTCGCGACGGGCGCCGGTGCGCTGGTATTCCTCGACCAGCTCACCGATCTGCTTGCCGAGCGCCGCGCAGGCCCAGCCCAGATGGGTTTCTAGGATCTGCCCGACATTCATGCGCGAGGGCACGCCCAACGGGTTCAGCACGATGTCGACCGAGGTCCCGTCTTCCAGGAACGGCATGTCCTCGACCGGCACGACGCGGGAGACGACACCCTTGTTGCCATGACGGCCGGCCATCTTGTCGCCCGGCTGCAGCTTGCGCTTCACGGCGATGAAGACCTTGACCATCTTCATCACGCCCGGCGGCAGTTCGTCGCCACGCTGCAGCTTCTCGACCTTGCCGTCGAACCGCGATTGCAGGCGGGCAACGGCCACGTCGTATTCGCGGCGCAGCGTCTCGATCTCGGCCATCACGGCGTCGTCCTGCACGCCGATATGGCGCCAGGAGCCACGGGGATGTTCGGCCAGGACCTCCTCGGTCAGGTCGGTGCCGGCCTTGATGCCGCGGAACCCGCCCGACGCCTTGCGGCCCAGCAGCTTCTCCCGCAGCCGGTTCAGGAACGAACGCTCCTGGATCGCCTTTTCGTCGTCGCGGTCCTTGGCCAGGCGTTCGATCTCGGCGCGCTCGATCGCCATCGCGCGCTCGTCCTTGTCGACGCCGCGGCGGCTGAACACGCGCACGTCCACCACCGTCCCGGTCACGCCGGGCGGCAGCTTCAGCGACGTGTCACGCACGTCCGAGGCCTTTTCGCCGAAGATCGCGCGCAGCAGCTTTTCTTCCGGCGTCATCGGGCTTTCGCCCTTGGGCGTCACCTTGCCCACCAGGATGTCGCCCGGGTTCACTTCCGCGCCGATATAGACGATGCCGGCTTCGTCCAGGTTCTTCAGCGCCTCTTCACCCACGTTCGGGATGTCGCGGGTGATTTCTTCCTGGCCCAGCTTCGTGTCGCGCGCCATCACCTCGAATTCCTCGATGTGGATGGACGTGAACACGTCGTCGCGGGCAATCCGCTCACTGATGAGGATCGAGTCCTCGAAGTTGTAGCCGTTCCAGGGCATGAACGCGACGAGCACGTTCCGGCCCAGCGCCAGTTCACCGAGTTCCGTGGACGGACCATCGGCGATGATGTCGCCATCGTTGACCCGGTCGCCCACCTTCACCAGCGGACGCTGGTTGATGCAGGTCGACTGGTTGGAGCGCATGAACTTCCGCAGCCGGTAGATGTCGACGCCCTTGGTCGTGCCATCGTCGGCCGTCGCGCGCACCACGATGCGGGCGCCGTCGATCTGGTCGACCACGCCTTCGCGGCGGGCCACGATCGTCGCGCCCGAGTCACGGGCCACGGCCGCTTCCATGCCGGTGCCCACCAACGGGGCGTCGGCGCGGATCAGCGGCACGGCCTGCCGCTGCATGTTCGAGCCCATCAGCGCGCGGTTCGCGTCATCGTTCTCAAGGAACGGGATCAGCGCGGCGGCGACGGACACCAACTGCTTGGGCGACACGTCGATCGCCGTCACCTCATCGGGGCGCACCAGGCGGAAATCGCCCTGCTTGCGGACCGAAACGAGGTCTTCGGTGAACTTCCCGTTCTCATCCATCGGCGCGTCGGCCTGGGCGACGACCAGCCGCTCCTCCTCCATCGCCGAGAGATAATGCGCGCCCTTCTGCACCACGCCGTCCTTGACCAGCATGTACGGGGTCTCGATGAACCCGTACTTGTTGACCTTGGCGTAGGTGGCCAGCGAGTTGATCAGGCCGATGTTCGGGCCTTCCGGCGTCTCGATCGGGCAGATGCGGCCGTAATGGGTCGGATGCACGTCGCGCACCTCGAACCCGGCGCGCTCCCGCGTCAGACCGCCCGGGCCAAGCGCGGACAGGCGGCGCTTATGCGTCACTTCCGACAGCGGGTTGGTCTGGTCCATGAACTGGGACAGCTGGCTGGAGCCGAAGAACTCCCGCACCGCCGCCGCCGCCGGCTTGGCGTTGATCAGATCGTGCGGCATCACGGTGTCGATATCGACCGAGCCCATACGCTCCCGGATCGCGCGCTCCATGCGGAGCAGGCCGATGCGGTACTGGTTCTCCATCAACTCCCCGACCGAGCGCACGCGCCGGTTGCCCAGGTTGTCGATGTCGTCGATCTGGCCGCGCCCGTCCTTCAGGTCGCACAGCGTCTTCACCGTGCGCAGCAGGTCGTCCTTGCGCAGGATGCGCATGGAATCAGGCACTTCGCTGCTGGGAATGCCCAGCCGCATGTTCATCTTCACGCGCCCGACCGCGGACAGGTCATAGCGGTCGCCGTCGAAGAACAGGCCGCGGAACAGGGCCTCGGCCGTGTCCGGCGTCGGCGGCTCACCAGGGCGCATCACGCGGTAGATGTCGATCAGCGCGTCGTCGCGGTTGCTGTTCTTGTCGACCGCCAGCGTGTTGCGGATCCAGGGGCCGTTCGCCTGGTCGATCGCGAGCGTCGGCAGGGTGGTGATCCCCGCGTCCTCGATCGTGGTCAGGCGGGCCTCGGTCAGCTCTTCCCCGGCTTCGCCGAAGATTTCACCGGTTTCCAGGTTCACCAGATCCACCGCGATGAACCGGCCCAGCAGGTCGGCTCGGCCGATCAGCACTTCCTTGGTGGTCTCGGCGATCTTGCGGGCCTGGCGCGGCGTCAGCTTGGCGTCGGCGTCGGCGACGATCTCTCCGGTCGCGGCGTCGATCAACGGCTCCAGCAGCTTCACGCCGCGGAAGGCCTCCGGATCGAACGGGCGGGCCCAGCCCTTGGGGCCCTTCTCGAACACGACCTGGTTGTAGAAGTAGGAGAGGATTTCCTCCTGGTCCATGCCGCGGACTTCGCCCGGCTCGACCGTCTCACCCTTGGCTTCGCGCGCGGCGCGAAGCTGCATGGTGGCGGCGCCTTCCAGGCCGTACAGCAGCGTCGTGACCGGCAGCTTCCGCTTGCGGTATGCGGACGTAGACGAGGTCCTTGGAATCAAACTCGAAATCTAGCCACGAGCCGCGATAGGGGATCACCCGCGCGGCGAACAGGTACTTGCCGCTGCTGTGTGTCTTGCCCTTGTCGTGATCGAAGAACACACCGGGGGACCGGTGCATCTGGCTGACGATCACACGCTCGGTGCCGTTGATGATGAAGGTGCCGTTGTCCGTCATCAGGGGCATGTCGCCCATGTAGACGGGCTGCTCCTTGATGTCGCGGATCGAGCGGGCGCCCGTGTCCTCGTCAAGGTCCCACACGATCAGACGGAGGATGACCTTCAGCGGCGCGGCATAGGTCATGCCCCGCTGGATGCACTCCTCGACGTCGTACTTGGGTTCCTCGAGCTCGTAGTAGACGAACTCCAGACGGCCGCGGCCCGCGAAATCATCGATCGGGAAGACCGACTTGAACACTTCCTGCAGGCCGGTATGCGTCCGGTTGTCCGGATGGACATTCATCTGCAGGAAGGCTTCGTAGCTCGACCGCTGCACGTCGATCAGATTTGGCATCGGCGCCACTTCTGGGATGCGCCCGAAGCTCTTGCGAATACGCTTGCGCCCGGTAAACGACCTTGTGATCGCGTTCATCGCCCATCCTGCCTAGCTGTCTCGTGCCTGCCGTACCGCACCCAACCGGCTGTTGCCAACCACTGGGCGCCACCCGCCGAAAATGGGAATGCGGGCGGGAACCGGCTGATTCCCGCCCGCCTTCCGATCGAATGCCTGGGTGGTCCGGCGGGTCCACCCAGGCAGTGCCTGTTTTGCCTCGTACGCGTTACTTGACCTCCACGGTCGCGCCCGCATCTTCGAGCATCTTCTTGATCTTCGCCACTTCGTCCTTGCTGGCCGCTTCCTTGACCGGCTTCGGCGCGCCCTCGACCAGATCCTTGGCTTCCTTCAGCCCGAGGCCCGTGATCGTGCGGACTTCCTTGATGACGTTGATCTTCTTGTCGCCCGCGCTGGCGAGAATGACGGTGAATTCCGTCTGTTCCTCAACCGGAGCGGCAGCGGCGGCGGCGGCCGGCGCGGCGGCAACGGCCACCGGAGCGGCGGCGGAAACGCCCCACTTCTCTTCCAGCATCTTGGACAGCTCAGCCGCTTCGAGAACGGTGAGGGCGGAAAGCTGGTCCACCAGATTTTGCAGATCGGCCATGTCGTAGTTCCTTAATCTAGCCTTTGGTTGGTTCCATGCAAGCCGGCATGTCGCGCCAGCCTGTTTTTCGTGGTGCGGGCCGCCTTAGGCGGCCTCGGCCGACGCCTCGTCCTTCTTGGCGTAAGCCCCGAAGACCCGGGCGAGTTGTCCGGCCGGCGCCTGCAGCACGCCCGCGATCCGGGTAGCGGGGGTCGAAATCATCCCCACCAGCCCCGCACGCAGCGCGTCCAGGCTCGGCAATTCGGCCAGTGCCTTGATCCCATCCGCATCAAGCGTCTGAGGACCAAGCGCGCCGCCGATCAGCACGAACTTCTCGTTGGTCTTGGCGAACTCGACAGCCACCTTTGCCACCGCCACCGGATCGGTCGCCCACGCAAGCGCGGTCGGTCCAGTCAGCATCGGCGCAATGCCGTCGAATCGGGTCCCTGCCAAAGCGAGGGTGGTCAGCCGGTTCTTCGCGACTTTGAAGGTCGCCCCCGCAGCCCTCATCTTGCGCCGCAAATCCGTCGCTTCGGCAACCGTCAGGCCCGCATTGCGGGTCACGACGATCATCGAGGTGGCGGCCAGCGCTTGATTGAGCTCGGCGACGAACTCCCGCTTCTCCGTACGGTCCACGCATCGTCTCCGTGTTGGTTCGCCGCGATCGAAACCGCGCCGAACCGGGTTTCCCAAGGACCGTCCAACCCAAGGGTCGAGCGGCCCGGTTCGCCTGTCCTGGCAACCCGCCATTCACATGGCTGGCCCCCACAAGCCGGAACCACCAAGGCTTTCAGGGGTTTCCCCCATCCATTCCCCGGCATCCCCGTCTCCCGCTCGCGGACGGAATGTCCATTAGGATCACGCCACACCCGAAGGCATGGCACGATCACGCGCGGTCTCGGACAGGTTCGGACGCGTCGGAACGCGTCCTGCCCACTGCCCCGTCAACGTGACGGGGCAGCGAATCTCATACGGCCGTGCCCAGCGTCGCGACGTCAACCCGGATGCCCGGGCCCATCGTCGAACTGATGGAGACCTTCTTCATGTAGGTGCCCTTGGCGCCGGTCGGCTTGGCGCGCTGAATCGCGTCGGCCAGGGACCGCGCATTCTCGACCAGGGCGTTGGCGTCGAAGCTGACCTTGCCGATGCCGGCGTGGATGATGCCGGCCTTTTCGGCGCGGAATTCAACCTGGCCCGACTTGGCGGCGACAACCGCGCCCTTCACGTCCATGGTCACGGTGCCCAAACGCGGGTTCGGCATCAGGCCGCGCGGCCCGAGGATCTTACCCAGCCGCCCGACGATGCCCATCATGTCCGGGGTCGCGATGCAGCGGTCGAAATTGATCTCACCCGCCTGGATCTTCTCCATCAGGTCCTCGGCGCCGACAACCTCGGCCCCGGCCGCCAACGCTTCCTCGGCCTTCGGGCCACGGGCGAACACGCCCACGCGCACCGACTTGCCGGTGCCGTTCGGAAGGCTGGTCAGGCCACGGACCATCTGGTCGGCGTGGCGCGGATCAATGCCGAGGTTCAGCGAAATCTCGATCGTTTCGTCGAACTTGGCCTTGGAAACCGACTTGATCAGCGCGATCGCTTCCTCAAGCGGATAGGACTTCGCACGGTCGACGGAAGCCTGGGCCGCCGCGAGACGCTTGTTCTTCGCCATGATCAGCCCTCCACCACGGTCAGGCCCATGGAACGCGCCGAACCCACCAGCATGCGCACCGCGCCGTCGATGTCGTTCGCGTTCATGTCCTTCATCTTGATCTCGGCAATCTCACGCAGCTGGGACATCGTGACCCGGCCAACCGCGGCGCCCTTGCCAACCGTCGGGCTGCCCTTGTCGATCTTGGCGGCCTTCTTGAGGAAGTAGGTGTTCGGCGGCGTCTTCGTGACGAACGTGAAGCTGCGGTCCGCATAGGCGGTGATCACGACGGGAGTCGGGGTGCCCGGCTCCATGTTCTGCGTGAAGGCGTTGAATTCCTTCACGAAAGCCATGATGTTCAGGCCGCGCTGACCCAGCGCCGGACCGACGGGCGGCGAAGGGTTCGCCTTGCCTGCCGGAATTTGCAGCTTGATGTAGCCAACAACTTTCTTCGCCATAATCCCCTGGTCCTTGGTTAGCCTAGGGACCGCGGTACGAACGACGGCCGGCCCCGATAGGGGACAGCCCTCTCCCGCGTTCCGATGGAGCGGGGGCGTTTACCGGTTGGGCTTGTCCATGTCCAGCGGAATCTCGGGGATGCGCCCATCGTCGGATGGGGCGATGCCATCCATCCGCCCGATCAGGTTCCAGGCGAAGGCGTCAAGCTCCCGCCGCAGCACGGCACGCCGATGCGCGAGTTCATCCTCGTCGGGCGGAAGATTGAC